>ERZ833515.1369-NODE-1369-length-16971-cov-4.208974_pt1 | contig 16971 bp, 15 predicted proteins | sample MGYA00519949_ERZ833515 | MGnify/ENA primary metagenome ERZ833515 (study PRJEB31850, sample SAMEA3708741) | human gut metagenome | biome: human gut; feature: human-associated habitat; material: faeces | place: China | collected 2014 ...
AACTCCAAAGTCTGAAAATGATGTACGATTACAAGCTACACTTGGCAATCAGAACACCACGTGCTTGCCCGTGGGAGTAGTCAGGTATGTAATAATGCTGGTATGTTGTCAGCTTTCATGATCAGTGCTTCAGTTGCTGAAGTTGTTGGTCTTCTTATCTTCCCTAAGGCTACTAAAGCATTATCAAGAAAGAAAACATTCTTATTCGCATGTGCATTACTTCCAATTGGTTTAATCTTATTACTTGTTGTTGGTTTTGTTTGCCCTACAAATATCTTATTAACTGCTATTGCAGGTATTATTGTTAAGACTGGTACTGGTCTAGAACTTGGATGCGCAATTGTATTCTTAGCTGATGTAGTAGACTATGGGGAATATGTATTAGGTGAAAGAAATGAAGGTGTTGTCTTCTCATTACAGACATTGATCGTTAAAATTAACAGCTGCCTTCACTTCACTCGCAATTGGTTTCGTACTAGAACTTACTCGTTATATTCCAAATGCAGTGCAGTCACTTGCTACACAGAACTCAATTCGTGTATTAATGTGTGTTGTACCAACTATTGGTGTTATCTTAGCTTATATCGTATTTAAGAAGAAATATAAGTTAGATGATGAATTCATGAAAAAAGTTGTAGAAAAAATTAATAGTTAATTTTAAAGAACAGGCTGATCAAAATCAGCTTGTTCTTATTTCGCGTATATAATAAAAAGTGTTATATGTAATAATGATGATATGGCATTAGGAGTTTATGATTATTACAAAGAAAAGAATCTAGCTCTACCTATTATTTTAGGTATCAACAACAGTCAGGAAATGAATGAGAAAATCATGTCTGGTGAAATATATGGTAGTGTAGATAACGATATGGATAAACAGGTATTAAGAATAGTTAAATGTATGGAATCTGTACTAAATGGAAATACTAAAAAATATAAGAAAGTCTGGTATAGTACACCTTATGCAGTCACAAGAGAATAAACTATTTGCATATATAATTCATCTATGTTAGTATGATTAGCATAAACTAACTAAGGAGAATTGAATGAAAGCACATAAATATTGGTCTATTGGTGCACTGATCACCATGATTTGTACTTTCTTAACAGGACATATGAATAAGATAGTTCATGCAGTGTTTGGTGTCATTGCACTTATTTGTATGATTGTGTCATTTTATTTAGGACATAGAATAACTTCAAGAAAAAGAAGAAAAAGATAGGCATGCGTCAGCGACGAAAGTTGTTGACTTTTTTTGAATGAATAGATATTTATGATATGTCGCAAACAACATGATATGTAACAGTGATAGCGTTTACAAATATATATTTGTAAGGTATAATTTAGGGTATTGCATTAGAAACGGAGGGTAAAGAAATGAAGAATAAGTTTTTTAAAATTGCATTATCTGCAGTCCTTTCACTATCCTGCTTAGCAGCAGGTTTCACTGGTGCATCAGGATTAGATGGAAATGCGAACAATATCACAAAAGATGGTTATACAATCACTAAAGTATCTCATCCAGATAGAGGGTCTGGACAGAGCGATGGTATTCTTCCTTTTGAGGTGATGGGTGAAGAAAGCAATCGTAATCAGAGTTATATATGGTCAAGTGTTGAATATGGCAACTATATATATCTAGGTACTTGCTGGAATCCAATCTCAGGTATTTATTACAGAAATTTGAAAAATAATCTCACATCTCTTTTTGAAAAAAGAGGAGATAAGAATCCCGGTCAGAAGGCTGGAACAGTTGCGACAAACATCTTAAATGTGATGTATGATGGAAACTTCCCGGATGGAGCAACTTCTACAAAAGGGACACCATGTATTATGCGTGTCAACAAGTATACTTATGAAACAGAATTAGTTTATGTTGAAAAAGAAAGTTCAGCATTCGTTAACTGGAACGGATATAGAATGGCTATAGAATACAAAGGTAAATTATATTTTGCATGTGCTGGTTATCCTACATCTCGTTTATTACAGATTGATCCTAAGACAAAAGCAACAAAGGTTGTTATGCAGAAGACTGCAGAAAACTCAGCTTTTTCAAATGGTATTCGTGGTTTAACAGTGATGAATGGTAAACTACTCGTTTCTCTTGCGACTGATGGCGCTGATCCTGATCATATGTTTGAAAATGGTTCACAGCTTCCACAGGCTTATCAGAATGCGATTAAGGCAATCGCAAAGAAGGATGTACGTTATAAGGATGATAATCCAAGAATGCAAGGTGCACGCCTTCTTGAAACAGATGATCCTGAAAATGTAGATAGCTGGAAAGTCATTGCGAACCAGGAAACATTTGATAATCTGCCAGCATGCTGGATTCGTGATAGCATCAATGGTGGTGGATTATGGGATCTTGCGGAATTCAATGGTTCTCTTTATGTATCTATGGTTACAGGTAAGACAGATGCGACAACTGGTGTGACAAATAAACAGGGCTTTGCAGTCTATCGCGGTGATCCACAAAAGGATGGTTCATGGAAATGGACTCCAATCATTGGTGATACATCTAAAGGGGCTAAATATGAATTTGGTTTAGGTAAGAAACAGTCATGTGCAGGTAATCTTTATGTATATAAGGATCATCTTTATATTGGCGGATATAACGACCCAATGCTTGATTTAGCTGAAATTGGTATTAAAGCAGATTTCCACTTACTTTATCAGGATTTAAAGAATCCTGCCTGCTTGAACCGCATGGATAAAAATGGAAACATTGAACTAATCAATGATGATGGATTTGGAGCTGCTTCTACGCAGTATCTATGGAGATTCTCTGAATACAACAATAAACTTGTTATTGGTACATTTGATATCACTACACTTGCAAAAGGATTTACACAGCTTACTGATGGCAGTCTTTCAGAAATGACACCTGAAGAATTCAAGAAGAAGATGGATTATGTAGAAGATCTTCTTGAAAGCTTAAAGAAGGATCCTTCTGGAGTTGCAGTTGCATCTGAAGATGAATCAGTAGATGAAATGATGGATCAGCTAGAAGATATGAAAGATATCGTAGAAGGAGACAACAGATCAAGAGAAGTAGATCAAGATATTGTTGAAGTATATGATGAACTCATTGAAAACTATAAGAAATTTGTTAAACCATTATTACATGAAATTAATCCAGAACTTGAAAAACAGATTGATGATATTATCTTGAATAGTACAGTAGAAAACTTTGTATACTATTATGGATGCAGTCAGATTGTGTCTAAACAGGAAGCAGGATGTGATGTATTGGTTTCATCTGATGGTGTTCACTTTGATGCATTAACTCGTAATGGATTTAATGATAAGTATAACCATGGTGGACGTGCATTTATTCCTACTGATAATGGTTTATTCCTTGGCATGGCTAATCCATTCTGGGGTGCTCAGCTTTGGAGAATCACAGATGGATCAGAGAATCCAAAACCAGATACAGATAAAACTGATAAACCAGATACAGATAAAACTAATAAACCGGATACAGATAAAACTGATAAACCAGAAATCAAGGAAGATCAGCCATCTGATAAAGGTAATACAACTATAAAACCTACAGAAACTAAAAAAGAAGACAAGAAGAAAGTCAATACAGGTGATCATACTCAGGTGATGATCTATGTAGCTGCAATTATCATCTCAAGTCTAGCTGTAGTATTATTAAAACGTAAAAAAGCAGAAAACTAAACAATACCTATCTCTCAGGTCGATGATTTAAATCATTGACCTGTTTTTTATTGACAAGTGTATCTACAAGGCATGTAGTTCTATATAGAACGATAAAGGTTCTAATTAGAACTATGAAGGGAGGCTTATTATGTATTTCTGGGATCAATATAAGACGATTACTCTTTATTATGAAATGCTGACAGCACCTACCTGTGATAAATACAATCTTAAAAAGATGGAATATGACATATTAATGTTTTTGTATCATAATCCTGAATACAATACTGCTGCAGATATTGTCAGAATAAGAAAGTCGACTAAATCCCATGTCTCAACTGCCTTAAAGGTATTAGAAGACAGAGGATATATTACTAAAAAGATAAATAAAAATAATAAGAAGCGTGTAGAACTATTCTTAGAGGATTCAGCCAATGAAATCGTGAAAGAAGGGCTCAATGTTCAAAATCAATTTGCGCATGATATGCTTCAGGATCTCACACAAGATGAGATAAAAGTATGTAAAAAAGTATTTGAAAAAATTTGTAGAAATGCAGAAGAATGCATTCAAAAGAAAGGATGATCAATATGAATGAAAAATATGTACCTAAAATGCCAGATATCATGGAGGCTATCTTTGATACTTGTTATTTATTATTTGACTTAATGGCTGGTGTAATCTTTCTTACAAAAGCAAACGGCAATATGTTGTTTACTTTATATGGTATCTTAACTCTCACATTATGTGGGGGTGATGCTTTCCACTTAGTTCCTAGAATCATTAGAGCGTTCAAAGGAACTAATGAGAAAATTAAGAGACAACTGGGCATAGGTTTACAGGTTTCTTCTATTACTATTACTGTTTTCTATATTATCTTACTTTATATCTGGAAACTTACATTTCCAACACTTAAAACTCCATTTATTGTAGAAGAAATGATCTACATTTCAGCAATCATTAGAATTGTCGTATGTTTCTTACCACAAAATGACTGGTGTGGGGATGAAGGTAACTTAAAACTATCTATGATCAGAAATGCCGTATTTGCAGTGACTGGTATTGGAATAATTATTCTATATACAATGAGTGGTAATACAGGTAATCTTCATATGACTAGAATGGTTGCAGCTATTATTATCTCATTTGGCTGTTATTTACCTGTAACTTTATTAAGTAAGAAAAAACCTAAAATTGGTTTATTAATGATTCCTAAAACATGTGCCTACATGTGGGTGATTGTAATGGGATTACAGCTACTATTTAAGTAGAATAGTGTTATAATAGTTGTGTAATAAATCATTAAGTGAGGTAGAAATGATGGAACAAGAAAGATATTCAATACTATTTAGTTCTCCAACAGGTAATACAAAGATGCTTGCAGAAGCAATTCGTGATGCGTTATCTGAAGAAGACTGTGATTATTTTGGACCATGTAAAGAAGTAGATTCAAATATGCTTTATATTGGTTTCTGGACAGATAAGGGCAATGCGGATGCAGCAACTCTTAAACTATTAGAAACCTTAAAGAATAAGAAGATTTTCTTATTTGGTACAGCAGGATTTGGAGTAAGTGAAGAATATTTCCAGAGAATTCTAAATAATGTGAAAACAAGCATTGATGCAAGTAATACAATTGTAGGTGAGTATATGTGTCAAGGTAAGATGCCACAATCTGTACGTGATCGATATGTGAGGATGAAAGCACAGCCTGATCATATGCCTAATATTGATATGCTCATTGAAAACTTTGATCAAGCTTTAACTCATCCTGATAAAAATGATTTAAATAACTTGATAGCTAAAATTAAAGCATAAGGGGGATAATAAACTTCTTATGCTTTTCTCTTATGAAAGGAGTACATTATGATTGTTCATGAACTCAACTGGTTGTGGTCATTACTTGGTATTGCGTTATTTTGTGCTTTTATTGCATTATTAATCTGTAAAACCATATACAAATAGGCAAGCATGAAAGTATTGATTATTGTTGCAGTCATAGGATTCTTACTGGGAGTCCTAGGTGTATTTATTTATGCCAGTCAGGCTATGCCTCTATAGTTAATTTCTTTTGCGATATAGAGGCAGTTGGGCCGTTTTGTATATCATTAAGTAAAAAGTTTTTAACTAGAATAGTGACTCGATTTGTGTTATGGTAATGAGTAAGAAAGAGGTGTATTTTACATGTTAACATTTTTGATGTTTGCTGCTGTTATTGGTTTTGCGGTAGTGATGAGAGAGCGTACTAAACATAAAGATGACTATCGTTACGTTGCAGCACAATACTTGATAATGGGAATTATCTGGGGTCTTATTGCCTTATCTGATTATCTAGATTATGGTGTGCGTATGCCATATTTTGGACTATATATCGCAATTTTTGTATTTTCACTATTCATGTGTATTAGATCCATATTGAATCATAATTAGAGTACTTCGGTACTTTTTTTATAGGAGATGAGCGTAAAACCCATTACCTTTAGGTGATGGGTAGTTCACTTTTAAAAGTAAGATAATTATCAGCCTCTAGAAACTGTCTATTTCATCTATCTATGAAAACAGAAGTTGTACCATATAAAAAACAAGATACAAAGAAAGATGAAAAAGATAAGGCACCTGCTAAAACAGGAGATAATACACAGCTGGTTGTATTTGCAGCATTGTTCTTAGTATCAGGAATTTATCTCTTAATGAGAATGAATAAGAGTTAACCCCATAACAGAATCTCAGTAATGAGATTCTGTTTTTTTTACCTTCTAAACTTTTCTATTCCCTTATCTCTTATTTGTGATATAATGTTCATTGTTCTAAAAAAAAGACAAAAGGAAGAGGAAATTTATGAAAAACAATGAAAAGAGAAGTACTTTCTCAGGAAAACTAGGATTAGTCCTCTCTGCTGCCGGAGCCTCTGTAGGTTTAGGAAATATTTGGCGTTTCCCATATCTTGCAGCTAAATATGGAGGAGGAATCTTCTTATTAATCTATATCATTCTTGCACTCACATTTGGTTATACAATGATTGTTGCAGAAACCACACTTGGAAGAATGACTAGAAAGAGTCCAGTAGGCGCTTTTAGAAAATTTGGAAACTCTATCGGGCATAAGTTTGGTGGATGGATCAATGCGATTATCCCTATATTAATCGTACCTTACTACTCTGTTATTGGTGGATGGGTCATTAAATATCTTGTTGAATATATTAAGGGTAATGGTCATGCTTTAGCATCTAGTGACTATTTCTCTAAATTCATCTCTAATGGTGTTTCAACAGAATTATGTTTTGCCGCTTTTTCACTTATGACTTTAATTATTGTATTTGCAGGTGTTAAAAACGGTATCGAACGTGTCTCTAAAATCATGATGCCAATTCTAGTTGTATTATCATGTGTTATTACTGTTTATTCAGTCACTAGACCAGGTGCACTTGAAGGTGTAAAATACTTCCTTGTACCTAATTTCAAGAACTTCTCATGGATGACAGTTGTGACTGCAATGGGACAGATGTTCTATTCTTTATCTATCGCAATGGGTATCTTAATCACATTTGGTTCTTATACAGAAAAAGAAGTCTCTATTGAGAATTCTACAGAAAATGTAGAAGTATTTGATACAGCTATTGCGATTATGGCAGGATTGATGATTATCCCAGCTGTATTTGCCTTCTCTAACGGAAATATGGAAAACCTTAATGCAGGACCATCTTTAATGTTTATTACTATCCCTAAAGTATTTGATAGTATGGGACTCGGAACACTTATTGGTATCCTATTCTTTGTATTAGTATTATTTGCAGCACTTACTAGTTCAATTGCCTTAACAGAATGTGCTGTCTCTACTTTCCAGGATGAACTTGGATGGAGTAGACATAAATCTGTCATTATTCTTGGAATCATTATGTTAGTATTAGGTTCACTATCATCACTTGGATATGGACCACTTGCATCTATTCAGGTTATTGGTATGCAATTCTTAGATTTCTTTGATTTCTTAACTAACTCAGTCATGATGCCAATTTCTGCAATATGCATTTGCTTACTTGTATCAAAGGTTATTGGAGTAGATAAGATTGCGAAAGAAGTAAAATCTCATAACAATCCATTCAAACGTGAAAAGATTTTTACTTTCATGATTAAATATGTTTGTCCAATCTTTGCAACTATTATCTTGTTAAGCTCAGTTGCGAATGCATTTGGAATTATTAAGATGTAAAACAGGTTTAGTACCTGTTTTTTTCTTTGCATCTTATGTGCGATTTATAGTCATTTAAGATGAATTAATATACTATAGCAATGAGGTGGTTGCTATGATTTATTTTGTAATTAGTAGTCTGATTATTACTTTGGTGATGACAACGATGATTGTATTGAAAATTAAATAGGGATGACACGCTACGTAGCCTATATTTGTATAAATGATACGGACAATTTCTTGTGAAACAAGTATAAGATAACTATACTTTGAATTAGGAGGATAAATATATGAAATTAGGAGAAACAATTAAGTATTACCGTACTCAGTTAAACTTATCACAAGCAGAGCTGGGAGATAAGATAGGTGTATCTAGACAGGCAGTGACTAAATGGGAAACAGATACAGGAATACCAGATATTAATAATATTCAAGCACTTTCTGAACTATTTCATATTTCAATTGATGCACTCTTATCATCAGATCATCATGTTCAATCACTGTATGAAAGTAAAATAGAGTATGATATTGATATGTTGAAAGACTTTGATATTAATTTAGGAACTCTTGGAAAAGTGACTATAGAAGGATATGAAGGAGAAAAATTAATCATACAACTTTCTTCTTCTACTTATCAGGATTTGCAGAAAGATTTTAAAATAAAGTTTGATGACGATAAAAAAAGACTTGATATAGACTTAGAGACAAAAGAATATACCACAAAAGATCAAAGAAGAGATGTCAACGTTTCAATCTTCTTGCCTATGCAGTATATTCATAAATTAGAATGCAATGTATTGCCTATGAGTATGTCTGTTTCTCATATTCATTCTGATTCTATCGAACTAGACATTAAAACGTCATCACTTGATCTTTTAGACATTCATGGACATATAGAAATAGACTGCAATATTGATATGACAATTAAAACAAACGAAATTGATGGTAAACTAGATCTCAATGCAGTACGTAGTGCATCACAACTTATTATTACATCACCATGTCTATTCAATACAATTACAAAAGGCATTAAAACAAAGATTATCTATGAAGGAGACCTAGATGAGAAGTCAGACAATCAAATAGAACTCAATGGAATTATGAGTGAACTCGTAATAAAAGCTGATTAACTATAATCAGTTTTTTATTAGAAAAGAAAAGCAACAAATACATTGGTGTTTGTATAATAACTTAATTTTCTTTTTTTCTTTTCTAAAAAAATCACTAGTTTTCATGAAATGTAAATGAAAATGGTTTAAAATAATCTAAGGTAAAGAAATAAGAGGAAGGAGAGTATATATAATGAGATTCGCGTATAGTCAAGTTGAAAATTTGAATGAAGCAGAAATGTGTGTGTATAATTATGTAGTGAAAAACTTAAAGCATATATTAAATCTAAGTGTTCGTGAGTTAGCGGATGAGGCACATGTTTCAACAGCTACTGTTATGCGTTTTTGTAAGAAGATGGGATATTCGGGCTTTTCAGAATTAAAGTATAAGATTAAAGAATTTTATGAACAGCAGGATCAGGAAGATAATTATGAAATAAACGATATTGAAGGTTTTGTGGAGCATATAAAATCTAATGATTATTTAGATAGACTTAAAAAAGCAGCTGATCTGATTAAAGATGCAGATTCATTTCAAATTCTTGGTTTAGGTGTATGTAGGGATATTGCAAAATATACCGCTCGACGATTTTGCCGAGCAGGGTTTTATTGTTATGGCATCGATGATGTCAACTATCCCATATTAGAAGTACCAGAAGGAACTCATTCCGTTATTTTGATCATCTACAATGATTTTTATCAGAAAGTGATATTTGATCAAATCAATAGATATAAGAGTAAAAATTATACTATTATTATGATTTCATTAGCGCATATAGGTAAGTTTAGTCAATTATGTGATTTGACTATTTATGCTTCTAATGGAATTATGAAGGTTGGACAGGTTGAATCTGGAGTACCAATGCTTTATACACTAGAAAAATTAACGGATGAAGTGATAAAATAATATCATAATAAAATATATGTAACCGTCTTGTAAAAGGCGGTTATTTTTTTGCTTATGAAAAACACAAATATAAGTGATTTAAAAAAGCCACAAATTTATGAAAAAACGTATAATAAATATTTTTATTTATGAAAATAGAAAACTAATGTCGTAACCTAATGAGAAATATGTAACCTATAAAGTGTATGCGGTTACATTATTTTTTTTGATTGTGTTATCTTATTTACATAGAAAAAAATATTACGATTTTAAAAGGTAACTTTATGAAAAAACGTTATATATTTATTAGCCTAATAGTTGTTTGTATTGTGATGTTCATTATAACAAGCTTCTGTTCCTTTTTTAAGGTCGAAGGGGATTCAATGAATCCAACGCTTGTCAATAATGATGTTGTATATGTTAGAAAAACGAAGTCTTTCAAACAGGGAGATCTCATTGCATTTAATTACAATAATAAGCTTCTGGTAAGAAGAGTGATTGCGTTAGAAGGAGATAAAGTAAACATTGACCAGAATGGCTATATATTTGTGGATGATAAAAAGTTAGAAGAAAACTATATACAAAGCAGAAAAGATAATCCACTACGTGATGAAATATTTCCTTATACAGTCTCACAAGGACATATATTTGTATTAGGAGATCATAGAACTCATGCAATAGATTCAAGAATGCGCGACTTAGGTGCTATTGATCAAAATCAAATTGTAGGCAAGGTCGTTTTAAGAGTTTATCCGGTTATTCGTTTTTCTGTTTTATAAAGAAAGGGGAAATGAAAATGAGAAAATATAATGGAATAAACAGAAAGAAAATTATGTTTATTTTTGGTATGGTGTTAATAATAGCAACTTCATTCTTTTATCTTAATAATGCTAGAATGGATGATTTTACATCATTAATGACTGATACAACTTTACAGTATCAAGAAGAAGGTTCTATGAAAGATTATACAACTGATGTATATCTTAAAGATCAAACACCTCTTTCTATCACTATCAAGGCAACTCTTCCTAAAGGAACACTTGCCACAATAGAAGAAACAGACAATACAATTGTAAAGAATGAAACATTGACTTATAGCTTACCAGAACAGCTAAAGGTAGAAGATGTTCAAGCAGATAAGCTTTATCTAGAAGATGATCTAGTGAATTCTATTGGTAGCTATGAGATTAAGAATAATGTATTGACTATGAGTTTTGATGAAGAACAGATCAATACGAATGCTGAAACAGAGTTAAAGATAGCATTGGTATTGGATACAGATTCATCTCATATTACTTATGATACAAATGGTAGTGCTACATTATTATTTAATAATAAGAAGATTGTATTGAATAAATATGTAGAACAGCCTCAAGAAACAACAATCGTACAACAAATAGATGAACAAATTGTAGAAAAGGAAAAAAAGAGTATTCAAACACCATCACTTGTACCACATACAAATACTCCTGTTACAGTTGTGGATGATTCATCTACCCCTGAGCCTCAATCTGGAAATAGTGCGGACTTTGGAGAATATATTGTTTCTGCAAAAGTCAGCAAGATTGAAAATGGACAATGGGTTGAAGCAAGAGAGTTCGAAGATGGTGACCATGTCATGGTAGATATTGATTATAAATTACCAGCTGGAGTGGTTGATAGTACTACAAGAATAATTACTTATGATCTTCCTGAAGCTATTAAGCTATCAGATGAAGAATCAGGTATTGTATATGCATCAAATGGTTTAGCAGTAGGTACATATCATATTACGACAGATGGTAAAATCACAATTCATTTTAATGAGGGATTTGCGACTGGTGAACCATTTGCAGGTTATATCACATTCAATGGCACTTTATCTGCAGAAGATGCAGGAGAAGGTGGAAGAGTAGAATTTGGTGGAGACGGTGGAGAAATCATTATTAATCCTAGTAAGGAACAATATGATTTAAATATGTCCAAGAAAGCTACATTAAATAGTGATGGCACAGTAGGATATACAATTAAAGCGAGTACAAATAATGGAACTGAAGGAACTGTTAAGATTGAAGATAAGTTTGCAAATTGGGATTCTGCCACTGCACAGTATGATGCAAACAGTTTCACAGTAACAAAGATTGATAAGAATGGTGCTAAGACACCAGTAGATGTTACACCAAGCATTAGTGGTGACTCATTTACAATTGATAATCTTCCTAAACTTGAAGCTGGAGAAAGCTATGAAATGACTTATAAAGCAACAGCAACTCCTGATAACGTGGATGGTTCTGGTTCACTTACAAATAGCGTAAGGGGTACTAGTGGAGAAACATCAAGAGAGACATCTACTACAATTCAAATTTCTAATTCAATGATTTATAAGCATGGTGGCTATGATCAAAATACAGATAAGATGAATTGGGTCATCACTATTAATCCAGATAAGAAGGATATAAGTGGTTATGTCTTGAAGGATAAGATTGATAATGGTTTGACTATTCCTACTCCTTTGACAGTAAAGAAGAGCGATGGTACTACATTTGAAATTAAATCATTACCATATACATTCCCTGCAAACTCTAATGATACATATACAATTGAATATCAAACAGATGCACCAAATGATAATGTGACTGTAAAGAATAAGAGTACTATAGAAAAAGATGGTAAAACTTATGAAAGCAGTGCGGATGTTGGTGTATGGCATAGAGACTGGGCTCTTACAAAGACTGTATCAAGTCAATCAGTTTCTAATGATGGTAAGACTTTAACCAATAAATGGCAGGCTTATATTACTTTACCTGATAAAGAGATTACATCTGTCACATATTCAGATGTAATTAAGAATGGTACATCTTCAGATGATAAAGATTTTAATGGTGAACATTATGCGATTCTATCTGAGTTAAAACAGGAAATTTTAACTAATATCCAATTAAAAGATAAAGATGGAAATGTGATTTCAAATAGTGATCTTGATATTAGTATAAAATTCTACTCAGATGAAGATAAGAAAAAAGAAGTTACGGCAGATGATGCACATGTAAAATCATTTGTAGTGACTGTAAAGAAAAAAGATAACAGTGCATTTATTGGTCAATCCTTACTTATTTCTTCATATCATACAATTGCGGATTTGAAGGATGTTAAAGAAGGAATCAGTTATCAGTATGTTAATAAGGGTATTGTGAACGATAAAGAATCAGAAGCAAGTGTTCATTATACTAAGCCTAAGAAGTTAGTGAAACAGGGCTATGGTCAGGTGAATGGCAGTCAAAATGAGAAATATTCTTCTGGTGAAGTTAATACGAACTATCTAAGTCGTAATGGAAAACTATATTACAGAATCATATTTACACCAGATTCGAATGATGATATCAGCTTTACTGATACTCTACCTAAAGGAACTAAGTTATTTATAAAGGGAGAACGTTCAGATTATACAAATGTTGGTTATAAATCTAATCCGGCAGATCGTGGCTCTCCTGAAGCAGTTTATCATAGTAATGACAATACTGAATTTTATTGTGATGGTAATGCAGATGTGACAGATATTAGAAAATATTTTAGCTACACATATAGTGAAGAAACAAATAAAATCACTTTCACACTCAAGTCAGGTTATAACAAAACTGATGGTGACTGGAGTACAGGAAAGAGAAATAATCCTAATGGTTCAATCGCAATCTATTATGCAGTAGATATCACAAATGATGAGTTCTGGAAAGATTTAAAGAATGAATCTAAAGAATATTCAAACCTATTAGAATATGAAGGTAAAGAACAAAAACAAGAGACAAAAGTAGAACGCGAAACTCAGGTTGTAACTAAATCAGGAGAACAAATCGAAAATACAACAAAGATTGAATATACAGTTAATATTAATCCAGCTGGAAAGGACCTTGATCCAAATTCAGATAAGATTGTATTGAGAGATGAACTTGAATTTGATAATAAATATTCAGCTTATATTGATGCGTCTAGCTTGAAACTCTATGAATATGATTCATCAAAAGAAAACAATAGAGGAAATCTAATTGATAGCAGTAGATATCAGGTACAGATGGATACACAAGAAAACATACTCACAATTACATTACCTGATGAACTTGCATGTGTTCTTGTTTATCAATATGATTTCGATGTGGGTAATGCAGCAACGCCTAGAATAAGAAACGAAGTTGTATTACAAGGAGAATTCAGTTCGGATGTTGATACAGCTATTGATACTACACATTCTGAAGCAGGGGTTGTAAGAGGTAAGATGTCCATCTTTAAGGTAGATGGTAAAGATTACTCTAAGACTCTTCCAGGCGCTAAATTTAAACTATCTGAATTTAACCCTGAAACAAGTCAATGGGATGTTAAGAAGGTTGGAAATTCAGAAGAGTTAGTAACAAACGAAAATGGCGAAATTAGTTTTGCGGGAACAAATAAAGAAAAATTCTTATCAGCATTTAACCTTTATAAAGTTGAAGAAATTGAAGCACCTGATGGATATGAACTCAATAAAAAACCATATTATTTCTCTATCTATCAGGCAGATATCGACAAAACAAAACAGGATGCCATTGATGAGATGAATAATAGAGAAATTTTTACTGAATCAGGCATTAATTCCAGTGATGTATGGTTTGTGCCTAACAATAAAGAAGTTTCATTATATGTGCCAAATGATTCTAACAGTATTTATGTAAAGAAGGTATGGGTAGATTCTGAAAACAAACAGATCACTTATCATCCTGATTCAATCAATGTAAACTTGATTCAGAACATTAAGACTCCAACTGGAGTAACAGTCAAATCACATATCTATACCCTTAACTGGGATGGTACAGAAAATACTGTAGATGATAAGACACTTATCGTAAAGAAAGGCGGTACTTTAAAGATTACTTTACCAATACAATGTAACCCAGGTGATGAATCTAAAAATGTGACAGTTGGAGGAATTGATAAATATGCTCTTTCTACTAAACTAACATGGTGGAGTAATGTGATTCTTACAGTCGAAAATATTAATTCGGATACTAATTTAAAAATCAAGTTGTCTAATAGCTATGGAAATACAGAGTATGACTACGACAGGGATTACACAACTTCTACGACTGTATATAGAACAGTCACATTAAATGAATCCAATAATTGGAGTCATATATGGAAGAATTTACCAAATCAGGTAGAAGGTAATGATTGTGTTTATACACTTGAAGAAGATGTTCCTTCAGGATATCAGGTATTATATACAAATAATGATGGTATTCTCGCAGGTAATATTACAGTGACTAACAAGAAGTTAGATAACACTGAACTTCCAGATACAGGAGGATTTGGTACTTTTGGTTATTATGCAATAGGAGCTCTATTTATAACAATGACTCTATTTGCTATTATAGCAATCAATAAAAAGAAGGGGGCCTATGGAAAGTAATATACATACAAATCAAGAATTTATTAAAGGAAGGTATTTTATGAATTAACGGGGATCATATAATGAGGAGGAAAAACGATATGAAACTATTTAAGAAAATCGCAGGATTCATACTTGCGTTCGCAATGATATTAGCCATTGCGATGCCATCAGTAGTTATGGCAGATGAAACTTATACTTTGACATTGGATAATACTGTCAAAGGACATACTTACGAAGTGTATCAGATTTTTACTGGTAAACTTTCAACAAAGGACAACAAGAGAGTATTATCTGATTTAGCTTGGGGTAATGGTGTAAAAGGTGGTGCTTATACTGAAAGCGCAAAAGAAAAAGCAAATACACTAACTGATGAAACTAAAGCAAAAGCTTTTGCAAAAGAATTAGTGGATGAAAAAAAGCTTTCTGATACAAAAAAGACAAAAGTAAGTGCTGAAGGTTCTACAGTGATTGATGGTCTTGCAGCTGGTTATTATTTAGTTAAAGATACTGATGATAGCTTAAAAGAAAAGCATGATTCTTATACAGCTTATATATTGCAGGTTGTTGGTGATGCTTCAGTTAAAGTAAAATCTGATATTCCTACTTCTGAAAAGAAGGTAAAGGATATTAATGATTCTAAATACACAACTGTAAGTGAATGGCAGGATTCTGCAGACTGGGATATTGGAGATGTAATTCCATTTAAGATTGAAGGTACATTACCAAATAATTATACTTCATATAAGAAATATACATTAAAATTCCATGATAAAGCAGAAAAAGGTCTAACTTTTAATAAAGACTCTGTAAAAGTATATGTTGATAATACAGAAATCACAGATAAATCAAAATACAGAGTTGTTACAGATAATCTAACTGATGGTTGTACTTTTGAAGTGATTTTTGATGAGATGAAAAATATCCAAGAAGCTACTAATAATTCAATAGTAAGAGTTGAGTATACATCTACATTAAATGAAGATGCAGTTTTAGGCGAACGTGGTAATAAAAATACAATGCATATGGAATTCTCTAATAACCCTAATAATGAACAGGGTGGAGAATTTGGTGAAACTCCTGATGATACAGTTATCGTATTTACATATAAGGTAGACGTCAATAAAGTAGACGAAAATGGTAACAAACTTACTGGTGCTGAATTCACATTAGAAAAGAAAATCAAAGGAACTAAAGACACATGGAAAAAAATAACAAAAGTATCTGGAACTGCTGATGATATATTTGAATTCAAAGGAATTGATGATGGTGATTATAGATTAACAGAAACAAAAGCACCTACTAATTATGATAAGTTATCAGAACCAATTTACTTTACAGTAAAGGCTGATCATACTATTGTAAGTGATGATCCGAAACTTGAATCATTCTCTGGTAATATTACTAGTGGAAATGTTGGCACAATGGAATTTACTGCAAATAAAGCATCTGGTACTTTATCAACAAAAGTTGTAAATAAACCAGGTAGCTCATTACCTGAAACAGGTGGTATGGGTACTACAATTCTATATGTTGCAGGTGCAGTTATGATTCTTGCTGCAGGTGTATTCTTAGTAATGCAGAAAAAAGCCGAAGATAAATAAAATAGAATAAGAGGAGTGTTCTATAATGAAAAAGAAAATCATAAACGTAATTATAGCGCTACTATTCGTTATAGGACTCTCCCTAGTTATTTATCCAAGCTTTAGTAATTATTGGAATCAAAGACAT
>ERZ833515.1391-NODE-1391-length-16748-cov-3.444318_pt1 | contig 16748 bp, 11 predicted proteins | sample MGYA00519949_ERZ833515 | MGnify/ENA primary metagenome ERZ833515 (study PRJEB31850, sample SAMEA3708741) | human gut metagenome | biome: human gut; feature: human-associated habitat; material: faeces | place: China | collected 2014 ...
CATTGCACATATCGATCACGGCAAATCAACGCTGGCAGATCGTATTATTGAGATGACGGGACTTTTAACGAGCCGTGAGATGCAGGCGCAGGTGCTTGATAACATGGATCTGGAGCGGGAGAGAGGTATTACCATCAAGTCGCAGGCAGTCCGCACGGTATATAAGGCGAAAGACGGTCAGGAGTACATTTTTAACCTAATCGACACGCCTGGACATGTGGACTTTAACTACGAGGTTTCCCGAAGCCTGGCGGCGTGCGACGGCGCGATTCTGGTTGTGGATGCGGCACAGGGAATCGAGGCGCAGACGCTGGCGAATGTATATCTGGCGCTGGATCATGATCTGGAGGTCATTCCGGTGTTAAATAAGATCGATCTGCCAAGTGCGGATCCGGAGCGCGTGGCAGCGGAGATCGAGGATGTGATCGGTCTGGAGGCGTCAGATGCACCGCGCATTTCTGCGAAGACCGGCTTAAATGTCGAGGCAGTTCTGGAGGAGATCGTGCAGAAGATCCCGGCACCGGCGGGCGATCCGGAGGCATCGCTGCAGGCGCTTATTTTCGACTCCCTGTATGATTCTTACAAGGGCGTTATCGTATTCTGCCGTGTGAAGAACGGTACGATCAAAAAAGGCACACGCATGAAAATGATGGCGACCGGAGCGGCTGCAGAGGTTGTGGAGGTTGGATATTTTGGCGCAGGTCAGTTTATTCCGTGCGAAGAGCTTTCAGCCGGTATGGTTGGCTATGTGACTGCCAGTATTAAAAATGTGCAGGATACCCGCGTGGGCGATACGATTACCGATCTGGACAACCCATGTGCAGAGCCGCTTCCGGGTTACAAGAAGGTAACGCCGATGGTATACTGCGGTCTTTATCCGGCGGATGGTGCGAAATATCCGGATCTGCGGGACGCGCTGGAAAAATTGCAGCTCAACGATGCAGCGCTCTATTTTGAGCCAGAGACGTCGGTAGCGCTGGGCTTTGGTTTCCGGTGTGGTTTCCTGGGGCTTCTCCATCTGGATATTATCCAGGAACGCCTGGAACGCGAGTACAATCTGGATCTTGTGACAACGGCGCCGGGCGTTGTATACCGGGTGCACAAGACGAACGGCGATATGATTGAGCTGACGAACCCGTCAAACCTGCCGGATCCGTCCGAGATTGCCTATATGGAAGAGCCGATTGTGTCGGCGGAGATCATGGTTACGACCGAGTTTGTCGGTGCGATCATGACGCTATGCCAGGAGCGCCGCGGCGTTTACCTGGGAATGGAGTATATTGAGGCGAGCCGTGCGCTGCTGAAATATGAACTTCCGTTAAATGAGATTATTTATGATTTCTTCGATGCATTGAAATCGCGCTCCCGCGGTTACGCGTCGTTTGATTATGAGTTAAAGGGCTACGAGGAATCCAAGCTGGTAAAACTGGATATTCTCGTCAACCGCGAGGAAGTGGATGCGCTCTCTTTCATCGTATTCGAAGGTTCGGCATATGAGCGCGGCAGAAAAATGTGCGAGAAGCTCAAGGATGAGATTCCGCGTCATTTATTTGAAATTCCAATCCAGGCGGCGGTCGGTGGAAAGATCATTGCCCGCGAGACGGTCAAGGCAATGCGGAAGGACGTTCTGGCAAAATGCTACGGCGGCGATATTTCCCGAAAGAGAAAACTTCTGGAGAAGCAGAAGGAAGGAAAGAAACGTATGCGTCAGATCGGAAATGTAGAGATCCCGCAGCAGGCGTTTATGAGCGTATTAAAACTTGATGAGGAATAAATATAAAATAATTGCAGGTTATATCGGGACACTTAGAATGAAATAAATCAAATGTGATTTTGATATAAGAAGAAAGCAAATTACAGAAAAATGAGAAGGCAGGAAAAACACATGAGAAAAAATCTGAGTATTTATATACATATTCCGTTTTGCGTTAAGAAGTGTGTATATTGTGATTTCCTGTCTTTTGGTGCGGATGATCCGCAGATCAACCGGAGTGGGGCAGTCAGAAAAGCATATGTCCAGAGTATTTGCAGAGAATTATTGAGCTATAAAAGTATATCAAAGGACTATATTGTAAGAACGATATTTATAGGCGGAGGCACTCCGTCTATACTTTTGCCGGGCGAGATCATGAATATTCTGGCAACGCTTCGAAGCATCTTTAAGGTAGATGAAGCAGCAGAGATCACGATAGAGGTGAATCCGGGAACCCTGACCGCGATCAAGGCGGCAGAATATCTGGATGCAGGGATCAACCGTATGAGTATCGGACTGCAGTCTGCACACAATGATGAGCTTGCCATGCTTGGCAGGATCCATACATATGAGCAGTTCCTGGCTTCCTATCAGATGGCACGGGAGGCGGGCTTTCGGAATATCAACATTGATCTGATCTCTGCCATTCCTGGACAGACACTTCATTCCTATCTGGATACACTGGAACGGGTATTGAAGTGCAGACCAGAGCATATCTCCTCCTACAGTCTGATCGTGGAAGATGGTACGCCGCTCGCAGAGGATACGGAGCTTCTTGCAAAGCTCCCGGATGAGGAGGCTGACCGCGAAATGTATGAGGCAACCAGAAAGGTGCTTGAGATGTCAGGGTATAAGCGGTATGAGATTTCCAATTATGCAAAGCCCGGATATGAATGCCGGCATAATATTGTATACTGGACGATGGATGAATACATCGGACTTGGTATCGGTGCGGCTTCTTTTTTTAATGGAAGAAGATACTCAAATACATTGGATATGAAGCAGTATATCCGGACGATGGAGGATGTATTTGATAAACGGTCGGCCGATGAGATTTATCAGAGTCAGGCACTGGATACGATCCGTCATATTGATGAAACGGTTGATGTTGATACCCTGATGGAGGAATATGTGATCTTTGGACTGCGGATGACAAGAGGGATCAGTGCGGCAGATTTCTATGACCGGTTTGGACATTCCTTATATGATGTCTATGGGGATGTTATAAGAAGTTATGTGGCGAGCGGACATATGAAGGATGAGAAAGGAATGGTCTTTCTAACGAGAAAAGGAATCGATGTAAGCAACAGGATCCTTGTAGATTTTCTGCATGATGAAAACAAATGAGAGACGAAGGACAGGTTCGGATATGAAAAAAGAGACAGATGGGCAGAGAGAGACTGTCATAGAAGGGAAGGAACTGAATTATACCTATCCTGGAACGAAAACTCCGGTATGGGAGAAGAATCTGACATTTACGATCGATAAAGGAGAAATCGTCGGGTTGGCAGGGCAAAATGGAAGCGGGAAAAGCACGTTGCTCCGGCTACTGGCAGGATTTATTCCATGGGAAATCAACAGGTGTTCGGGGCAGATGATTACCGGAATATCAGAACGGGATATGGCATGTGTGATCGACAGACCTTCTTTCTTTTCCGATCTTTCTGTGCGGGATAATCTGAGACTGATGGATCGTATGAATGGAGAAAAAGGGCTTATGGATGAGAAGCTGGCAGAACTTCTGGGAATCCATGAATTTGATCGGATCAAAGCATCTAAGCTGTCACTAGGTAATAAACAGAAGCTGGCGCTGTGTCTTGCAATTCATAGGGAAACAAAGCTGGCACTACTGGATGAACCTTTAAACGGATTGGATCCATTTACCAAAGCTTCCGTTCTTTCCTGTCTGAGAAAATGGAGAAAGCAGGGGATGGCTGTTATCCTTACCAGCCATATACCAGGGGATCTGGAACAGATCTGTGACCGGATATTGTATCTTTAAAACAAAAGAAATTCGATTCGGATATCAATACAGAAGAAACCATCAGAGAAACAGAAGGCAACTTTGGTTATTTCTTAATTAACAGGAGCAGGCAACAGTATGAATATTTACGGAGCAGAAGTATTTCGGTATAGCAAAAGCTTTTATGGCAGGATGATTATGATCCTGGTAGTGCCATTTGCATGCCTTACAGCAGCATTTCTTTATTATATAAGTAATGGGATAAGCAGTGACTTTCTGGCGGCGGCAGGCTTCTCAGAACAGACGGTCGCAGCGATCAAAGGCCAGATGAGCGGAATTGCTTATATTGCCTCTTCCTTTTCTGCATCCGAACTTCTGATCCTTCTTATGATGCTTCCGGTTATCCTTCATATATCTGAAGATTATGAACAGAATACATTGCGCTGTGAATTACAGAGAAGCAAGAGCAGAACAGCCTGTTATATTGCAAGAATGCTGGCAGCAGTTACTTATGCCTGGGGCATTTTATTGGAATATATTTTGATTTCCGGGGTGATAGCTGCTTTATTTTTCAGAAGCTCCCATGAAATGTCAGTAGCTTCCCGGACTGGAAAAACAGTGCTTGCGATCGTGCTGCAGTTTATAGTGACCGGAGCGTGTGTGATGTTTGTATTTATGCTGACATCCCTGATCCGTCATTCCGTCTTGTCTATGACAACGATAGTCCTGCTGGTATTCTTATTTACACCGGGATATCGTGTTCTTGTGGATCTGTTTGAGCTTCCGTCCGGAGTAAAACAGATTTGGATCATAGAACTTTTGAGTACCACAAGTGATCTTGCATTTAACAGAACAGATGTATTGATCATGCTAGTGGTCGGTCTTTTATATGCTGTGATTTCTACAAGTCTCGGCGTTCATTTTTTCAAAGTTCAAAAGTTATAAATTTTCTTGATTTTTTTCAAAATAAATGTTGACAAACAAGGGAGTGGGTGTTAGATTAATTTTAGTGGTTAGCACTCGGAGTATTTGAGTGCTAACAAAACGAAAGGGATGAGCAGATGGAACTTGACGAGAGAAAAGTCAAAATTCTGAAAGCTATCGTTTCCAATTATTTAGAGACCGGAGAACCTGTAGGATCGCGGACGATTTCAAAGTATACAGATTTGAATCTGAGTTCAGCGACGATCAGGAATGAGATGTCTGATCTGGAGGACATGGGTTATATATGTCAGCCACATACATCTGCAGGAAGAATTCCAACGGACAAAGGATATCGGTTCTACGTTGACAGCCTTATGAATGAGAAGATAGAGGCTGAGACAGAGAAGGGAAATCTTCTTGAACGAGTTGATAAGATGGAGAAGATGCTGAAGCAGGTTGCCCGGGTATTAGCGGCAAATACGAATTATGCCACACTGGTTACCACACCTCAGTATAATAATACCGTGAAGTTTATACAGCTTTCCAAGGTTGCTGAGTCAAAGCTTCTTGCGGTGATCATGGTGGATGGAAATATCGTAAAGAATAAGCTGATCGATACCACGTACGATCTGAAGAATGACGAGATTTTAAAATTCAATATTTTATTAAACACATTCCTTCAGGGAGCTGCATTAGAAGATATTAATCTGGAACTGATACAGACGATGAAGACACAGGCAGGTGAGTATGCAGATATTTTAGAAACCATATTCCAGGGGATTATGGAAGCCATTCATGAAGCAGATGATCTGAAGGTTTACACAAGCGGAATGACCAACATGTTAAAGTATCCGGAATTAATGGATTCTGCGACAGCAGAGAAGCTGCTTGGAACTTTTGAAGACATAGAAGACAAAGAAGACTTTGTAAAATATGTAGAAGAAGTTATCAATAAAGATAACTCTGATATAGAGATCCGAATCGGTGATGAAAATTCCAGTGAGGATCTGAAAGATTGCTCCCTTGTAACGGCAACTTATAAGATGCCGGAAGGCGCAAAAGGAACTATAGGTATCATCGGTCCGAAACGTATGGACTATAAGAAAGTCGTTACGATGTTAAAAAATCTGACCGATGAATTGGATGATATATTTAATAATAACGAATAGGGGGTCCGATAATGGCAGACACCAAGAAAGATACTAAGAAAGTAAAGACAGATGAAAAGGCAGCAGAAACAATTGTAGATGAAGTTACAGCAGAGTCAGCAGATACTGCAGAAACAACAACTACAGATGTGAATGTTACAGAAACCGTGGATGTCCCTGAAGAGCAGGCGGAAGCAGCAAAACCGAAGCCGGTTGCAAAAGAGAACAGACGTGGCAGTAAGGCTTTAAGAGAAGAAAATGATAAATTGAAAGAACGCTGTCAGGATGCAGAAGACAAATATAAACGTCTTCTTGCAGAGTGCGAGAATATCCGCCAGAGAAATGAAAAGGAGTCATCCAAAATGTATGATTTCGGAGCGAAGGATGTTCTTGGAAAATTACTTCCGGTAGTTGACAACTTTGAAAGAGCGATTGCAGCAATTCCGGAAGAGGATAAAGACAGACCGTTTGAAGCAGGAGTTGATAAAATCTACAAATCACTCATGACTTCACTGGAATCCATCGGTGTTACCCCGATGAACTGCGAGGGTGAACAGTTTGATCCGGCGTTCCACAATGCAGTAATGCATGTAGAGGATGAGAATTACGGAGAGAACGTGATCGTCGAAGAGATGCAGCGTGGTTACATGTATAAGGATCAGGTATTACGATTCAGCATGGTAAAGGTTGCAAACTAATAGTCAAATGACTATAGCATATAAATTTTATTAAATTAAGAAAACAGAATTTTATTTAGGAGGAATATAATCATGGGTAAGATAATTGGTATTGACTTAGGTACAACAAATTCATGTGTAGCAGTAATGGAAGGTGGTAAGCCTGTTGTTATTGCGAATACAGAAGGTATGAGAACTACACCATCTGTAGTAGGTTTCTTAAAGACAGGAGAGAGAGTAGTAGGTGAGCCTGCAAAACGTCAGGCAGTTACAAATGCAGATAAGACAATTTCATCCATCAAGCGTCATATGGGTACAGATTACAGAGTAGAGATCGATGGTAAGAAGTATTCACCGGAAGAGATTTCAGCTATGATTCTTCAGAAACTGAAATCCGATGCAGAAGGATATCTCGGTGAGAAGGTTACAGAGGCAGTTATCACAGTACCTGCTTACTTCTCAGATGCACAGAGACAGGCAACAAAGGATGCAGGTAAGATTGCAGGTCTTGATGTAAAGCGTATCATCAACGAGCCTACAGCAGCAGCTCTTTCTTATGGTCTTGATAATGAGCAGGAGCAGAAGATCATGGTATATGACTTAGGTGGTGGTACATTTGATGTATCTATCATAGAGATTGGTGAAGGTGTCATTGAAGTATTAGCAACAGCCGGTGATAATAAGCTTGGTGGTGATGACTTTGATAATGCTGTTACACAGTATATGTTAGATGAGTTCAAGAAGGCAGAAGGTATTGATCTTTCAAGCGATAAGATGGCTATGCAGAGATTAAAGGAAGCAGCAGAGAAGGCAAAGAAAGAGCTTTCATCCGCTATGACAACAAACATCAACCTTCCTTTCATTACAGCAAATCAGGATGGACCAAAGCATTTTGATATGAACCTGACAAGAGCAAAATTTGATGAGTTAACAGCAGATCTGGTTGACAGAACAAAGGTACCTGTTCAGACAGCACTGGAAGATGCAGGACTTACTGCAGCAGATCTTGATAAGGTATTATTAGTTGGTGGTTCTACACGTATCATCGCCGTACAGGAAGAAGTTAAGAGATTAACAGGTAAAGAGCCGTTCAAGGGTATCAACCCTGATGAGTGTGTTGCAATCGGTGCATCTATCCAGGGTGGTAAGCTTGCAGGTGATGCCGGTGCCGGTGAGATCCTTCTTCTTGATGTTACACCACTTACACTTTCTATCGAGACAATGGGTGGTATCGCAACACATCTGATCGAGAGAAACACTACAATTCCTACAAAGAAGAGCCAGATTTTCTCAACAGCACAGGATAATCAGGATGCCGTTGATATCAACGTAGTACAGGGTGAAAGACAGTTTGCAAAAGATAATAAGAGTCTTGGACGTTTCAGACTGGATGGTATCGCTCCTGCAAGAAGAGGCGTTCCTCAGATCGAAGTATCATTCGATATCGATGCGAATGGTATCGTAAATGTATCTGCTAAGGATCTCGGAACAGGAAGAGAACAGCACATTACAATTACTTCCGGTACATCACTTTCAGATGATGATATCGAGAGAGCAGTAAAAGAAGCTGCAGAATACGAAGCACAGGATAAGAAACGTAAGGAAGGCATTGAAGCAAGAAATGAAGCAGATGCACTTGCATTCCAGACAGAAAAAGCACTGAATGAAGTCGGAGATAAGCTTTCAGATGCAGATAAGTCTGCCGTACAGGCTGACTTAGACTCATTAAAGTCAACAATTGAAAGCACGGATGCAGAGAATATGACAGATCTTGATGTGGATAAGATCAAGGCGGCTAAGGATAAGCTTATGGAAAGTGCTCAGAATCTGTTCGCTAAGCTTTATGAGCAGAATGGTCCCGGAGCAAATGCAGGAACAGGTACAGGTACACCGGACTTTTCAGAGGGTGATGTAGTAGATGGAGATTTCACAGAGGTTTAAGCCTTGAAATAATATGAAATGTAGTCTATAGTAAATATCTGACAGTAAAACAGGAAAATTGTTTCCTGTTTTACTGTGGATATGAAAGTATATCGCAGATGAAAGGTTAAAAGTTATGGCAGAAACAAAAACTGAAAAGGCAGTATGCCAAGGCTGCCCGTGAAGCCGGGAAACAGGCCAAAAATGCCGCAGTCGCAACAGAGAGGGTCAGCGTCGGTATTGTCCATGCGGTCAAACGGCACCCTGTAATCTGCCTTGTCCTCCTGCTTCTCCTTTTGGTAATTTTCCTGATCACGTCCCTGTTTTCCACGTTCTCCAATATCGGGACCGGCGGTTTGGGAAGTCTGGCTGCTTCTACCTATCTTGCAGACGATCAGGACATCAATCAGGCGGAGCTTACCTATACCGAGTGGGAAACAGATCTGCAAATGGAAATAGACCGGGTGGAATCAGACCGCCCCGGCTATGACGAATACCGGGTAACGGCTGACGAGATCGAGCATGACCCGTATGTGCTAATCTCTATCCTCTCCGCTTGGCATGAGGGCGTGTTTACTCTCGATGAAGCGCAAAGCACCATTGAAATGCTCTTTGATAAACAGTATATCTTGACGGTTACGGAGGAAGTCGAGGTACGCTACCGCACCGAAACGCGGACGGACAGCGAGGGCAACGAATACGACGTTGAAGTAGCCTATAACTATTACATTCTCAATGTCAAGCTGACAAACAAACCGATTAACAGCTTTGTATCGGAGCTTTTGACCGCAGAACAGCTTGAAATGTACCGGGTGTATCTGGAAACAAGCGGCAACAAGCCCTTGATTTTCGGCGGCGGTTCTCCCGACGTTTCCGCGTCCGAGGATTTAAGCGGCGTACAGTTTGTAAACGGAACGCGCCCCGGCAACACCGCGATTGTAGACCTTGCAAAGCGGCAAGTCGGCAACGTGGGCGGGCAGCCCTATTGGAGCTGGTACGGCTTTAACAGCCGCGTGGAGTGGTGCGCCTGCTTTGTGTCGTGGTGCTACGGGCAAATGGGCTTATCCGAGCCGCGCTTTGCCGCCTGTCAATCACAGGGTATTCCGTGGTTTACTTCACGCGGGCAATGGGGAGCGCGGGGCTATGAGAATATCGCACCCGGCGACGCTATCTTTTTCGACTGGGACTTAGACGGAAGCGCAGACCATGTAGGGCTTGTTATCGGCACAGATGGAAGCCGCGTCTATACCGTTGAGGGCAATTCCGGCGACGCCTGCAAAATCAAAAGCTATCCCTTAGACTATGCCTGTATCAAAGGGTACGGGCTGATGAACTGGAACTAACCGCAAAAATGAAAGGAGTATTGACATTATGGCAATGAATAAGATTGAACGTATCGACCGGGAAATCCAGAAAACCCGCGAGAAAATCACAGAGTATCAGAACAAGCTGAAAGGACTGGAAGCGCAGAAAACCGAAGCGGAAAACCTTGAAATCGTACAGCTTGTGCGCTCCATGCGCCTTTCCCCGCATGAGCTTTCCGCTATGCTTTCCGGGGGCGGTATTCCGGGTATGGAAGCCGCGCCGGGCTACCCCGCAGAACCCGCAGACCATGACACCGAAGAAATGGAGGACACCGAGAATGAATAAGAAAATCCTTAGAACCTTGACCGCACTTTGCGCCGCCCTTGTACTTATGGGCGGCTTTTCCGTCACCGCTTTTGCACAGACCCCGGAGGGAGAGGACGACACCAACGACAGCGGCGTTGTCTACGAGGAACCCCAAAAGGAAGAACCCCTTACCCCGGACGGGAACGCGACCCTTGTAGACGATTTCGGCGGCAACAAGCAGCTTATCACCGTAACGACCAAAAACGGCAATTACTTTTATATCCTCATTGACCGGGACGACGAGGGCGAGGACACCGTACATTTCCTTAATCAAGTGGACGAAGCCGACCTCTTAGCACTTATGGAGGACGGAAGCACCGAAGCAGCCCCGCCCGCCGTTTGCAGTTGCACCGATAAATGCGAAGCCGGAAAGGTAAATGTGAGCTGCCCTGTCTGCAAGGACAACATGACCGCTTGCAGCGGCAAGGAAGCGGAGCCGGAAACCGAGAAACCAACAGAGCAGCCCAAAGAGAAAGGCAATACAGGCGGGCTTGTGCTTTTCCTTGTCGTGGCACTTCTTGGCGGCGGGGGCGCGTTCTATTATTTTAAGTTTATGAAGCCAAAGCAGAACGTCAAGGGCGACACCGACCTTGAAGATTTCGATTTTGACGATTACGACGAGGACGAGGGGGACGGGCTTTCTGATGAAGAACAGGAGGACGAGGAAGCATGACGCTTTTCACCGAAAACCCTTTAGAAAAAATGATGGTACAAAGACCCACCGGGCGGCGTGACAGAGCGCCGCCCGTTCCAAAATCCCCGGCGTGTATGCGTTGCCCTTATAAGGCGCAATCCCCCTGTATCGGCTATTGTCTGAAACAGGCACAGGAGAAGAAGCACACCGCGCCGGAACGCTGAAAGGAGGATTTTTTCATGGCATTTAGACTTGTGATTGCAGAAAAGCCGAGCATGGCGCAGACTATCGCCGCCGCGCTTGGCATTAAGGGGAAACAGGACGGGTATATCGAGGGCGGCGGCTACCTCATTTCATGGTGCGTCGGGCATTTGGTACAGCTTGCCGACGCTGCCGCCTATGGGGAGCAGTACAAAAAATGGAGCTATGACAGCTTACCGATTTTGCCGCGGGAATGGCAGTATGCCGTTTCCGCAGATAAGGGAAAGCAATTCAAAATCCTAAAGGAGCTTATGCACCGCACCGACATTTCCGAAGTCGTCAACGCCTGCGACGCGGGGCGCGAGGGAGAACTGATTTTCCGTTTTGTTTATGAAGTCGCCGGGTGCAAGAAGCCTATGCGCCGCTTGTGGATTTCCTCAATGGAAGAAAGCGCAATCAAGGCGGGCTTTGAGAACTTAAAGGACGGGCGGGACTATGACGCGCTCTTTGCGTCTGCCCTCTGCCGCGCAAAGGCTGACTGGATTATCGGCATTAACGCCACCCGCCTTTTCTCCTGCCTGTATAACCGTACCTTGAACGTTGGGCGCGTCCAGACACCGACCTTAAAAATGCTTGTAGACAGGGACGCTGCTATCAGCACATTCAAGAAAGAAAAATACTACCATGTGCGGCTTGATTTATCCGGCGCAGAAGCCGCAAGCGGGAAGATCTGCGCCGCAGAGGAAGCAAAGGAACTGAAAGCGGCCTGCGAAGCGTCGCGGGCTGTCTGCACTTCCCTTGTGAGGGAAAAGAAAACCGCAGCCCCGCCGAAGCTCTTTGACCTTACCTCTTTGCAGCGGGAAACGAACCGCATTTTCGGTTACACCGCAAAGCAGACCCTTGACCTTGCACAAGCCCTGTATGAAAAGCGTTTGCTTACTTATCCGAGAACCGACAGCGCATTTCTGACCGACGACATGGGCGACACAGCGGCGGGCATTATCAAGCTGCTTTGTGGGAAATTTTCTTTTATGGCGGGAAAAGACTTCACGCCGGAGCTTGGAAAGGTGCTGAACAGTAAAAAGGTATCAGACCACCATGCCATTATCCCGACTATGGAGCTTGCAAAGACCGACCTTGCCGCGCTGCCGGAAAGCGAAAGGAATATCCTTACCCTTGCCGGGGCGCGTCTGCTCATGGCGACCGCCGCAGTACATACCTTTGAAGCGGTTACGGCTACATTTGAATGTGCCGGACAGTCCTTTACCGCAAAGGGAAAAACAGTGCTGTACGACGGTTGGAAAGAGATTGACCGCCGTTACCGGGCAGCCTTAAAGAACAAGCCCGAAACGGACGACGCAGACAGCGACACAGAAAAGACCCTGCCGCCATTTACCGAGGGACAGACCTTTGAAAATCCGGTGGCAACGGTAACGGAACATGACACAACACCGCCAAAACCTCACAACGAAGCGTCGCTGCTCTCTGCTATGGAGCACGCCGGAAGCGAGGACACCGACCCGGACGCAGAACGCAAAGGGCTTGGAACTCCCGCCACCCGCGCCGCCGTCATTGAAAAACTGGTAAAGGGCGGTTTTGTGGAGCGAAAAGGCAAGCAGCTACTTCCCACAAAGGACGGTATCAACCTTGTGTGCGTCCTGCCGGACACCTTGACAAGCCCGCAGCTTACCGCAGAATGGGAAAACAATCTGACACAGATTGCAAAAGGCAAGGCAGACCCCGCCGCATTTATGGAGGGTATTGAGAATATGGCGCGGGAACTGGTAAAGACGTACCCGTTTCTTTCTGATGATAAAGCGCAGATGTTCAAGCCGGAACGGGAAGCGTTGGGAAGCTGCCCCCGCTGCGGTTCTCCTGTCTATGAGGGCAAGAAGAATTACTATTGCAGCAATAAGGAATGTATCTTTACCATGTGGAAAAATGACCGTTTCTTTGAAGAACGAAAAGTAACCTTTACCCCGAAGATTGCCGCCGCGCTCTTACAATCCGGCAAGGTAAATGTGAAAAAGCTCTATTCCCCAAAGACGGGCAAGACCTACGACGGAACTATCGTATTGGCTGATACGGGCGGGAAATATGTCAACTACCGGGTGGAGCTTCCGAAGAAAAAATAACTGAATAGCAAGCATAGGAAAAGAGTACCCTTTTCCGTAAAATTCCTGCTTTCTCTACCGAGAACGGCGGGGATTTTTGCTTGTTGGGAAGTTTCCCAAACCCTCTGAAATCTTGAAAAAATATCTAAACTCTTTGGCAAAAACGCGGGCGCGGGGTACTGAATGATGAAACTGGAAAGCGCAGCGTCCGCGCTGCCTTTGGGAAAGGAGGTTACACATGGCAAATTTACGGGACACCGTAAAAGACTATCAAGAAGAATTAAGGGACGGTATCGCTTGGGTGGCGTTTTGGAAAACGGGACGTTCTTGGAACGCGGAATATTTCCACCTTGAAATGGGCGATATTCTCTACCCGGAGGACAGAAGCCGCATGGAAGAAATCAAACAGGCTGACCCTGCCGCCGTTGTGGTAAACGGCTATTATTCCGGCTATCTTGGCGAGGACAGGAACCTTGACGAACTGACCGCCGGGGTGCGCCGCCACTACGAAAACGGATATAGCAATATCGGGGAATTTATCGAAGCCCACGACGACAGGCTGCCGCCGGAGCTTATCGAGGAAGCAAGAGCCGCCGCCCACGCTGCGGGGCTGCCTTTTTCTGAAAAAGCCTACCGGGGCGGCGAAGAACCCGACCCCTATCTATTTGACGGGAGCATGAGCATGGAGGACTACGAGCTTATGCACCGCATGATTGAGAAAGAAAGGAGTGAGCGCATGGAAGAAACGATTTTAAGCGGGTATCTTTCTAATCTTGGAAAGTACACCGAGGGCAGACCTGCGGGCGAATGGGTATCATTCCCCACGACTGCTGAACATTTGAAAGAAGTCTTTGACCGTATCGGGATAGACGGCAAAAACTACGGGGAGCTGCACATCACAGAATATCAGTCCTCTATTCCGGGACTGGCAGGGAAATTGACCGAGCTTGAAAGCCTTGACGAACTGAACTATTTGGGCGAGCTTTTGAAAATGCAGTTTGACGACGACCGGGAAAAATTTGCTGCGGCTATCACATACGGCGACCATACAAGGGACTTGCAGGACATTATAAACCTTGCACAAAATCTTGACTGTTACTGGATTTATCCGTCCGTAAAAACCGAGGAAGATTACGGGCATTATCTGATTGAAGAACTGGACGAGTTGGAGCTGCCGGAAGAAGCAAAAAACTATTTTCTCTATGAGGAATACGGGCGGGACGCTGCTATCAATGACGGGGGCAGATTTACCGAGCAGGGATATATCTACAACAACCGCAACACCTTTACACAGTGGTATGACGGACGGGACGTGCCGGAGGAATATCGGGTAACACCGCAGCCGCCAGTACAGGAAAAGGAACAGGCAGACCTTGACGCTGCCGCAGCCATACCGACCACTGCCACAGAGCAGCCCCCGGTTCTCCCGATTATCCTATCTTCCGAAAAGCCCGCCAACAAAATGAAAGAGATTACCGACCGACTGGAACAGGGCATTTTGGGGATTTATGAAAGCGACCGTTACGCCGACTATCTGCGTACTATGTCTAAATTCCATGATTACAGCCTAAACAATACAATCCTTATCGCCATGCAGGGCGGCAACCTTGTAAAAGGCTATAAACAATGGGAAAAGGAATTTGACCGCCATGTAAAGCCGGGGGAAAAAGCTATCAAGATAATTGCGCCCGCGCCCTTTACCGTTAAGAAACAGGTGGAAAAAATCGACCCGGACACGCAAAAGCCTGTTTTCGATAAGAACGGGAAAGCCGTTACCGAGGAAAAGGAAATCCAAATCCCCGCCTTTCGTGTGGTATCTGTTTTTGACGTGTCGCAGACCGAGGGTAAGGAGTTGCCCGACCTTGGGATAAAGGAGCTTACGGGCGACGTGGAACAGTATCAGGATTTTTTCGCTGCCCTTGAAAAAACTTCCCCCTTTGCTATGGGATTTGAAGCACTAAGCGGCAGTATAAAAGGACGCTGCAATTATGAGGAAAAGTGTATTCTCATCAACGAGGGCATGGACGAATTGCAGAATATCAAGACCGCTATCCATGAAATTGCCCATGCGACACTCCATGACATAGACAAAGACGCGCCGGAACGTCCCGACCGCCGCACCCGCGAGGTACAGGCAGAAAGCGTCGCCTATGCCGTTTGCCAACACTACGGGCTTGATACGTCGGACTATTCCTTTGGATATATCGCCGGGTGGAGCAGCGGAAAAGAACTTGCAGAACTGAAAGGCTCTCTTGAAACAATCCGCAGCACCGCCGCAAGTCTGATTGATACCATAGACGGACATTTTGCAGAAATCCAAAAGGCACAGGATAAGGAACAGACCACCGAACAGGCACAGACCCCACAGGAAGCTACCATACAGCCCGAAGCAGAAGCAGCCGCGCCGGAGCTTCCCGAAGAAACAGCCCCGGTACAGGAAAAAGAAGCACAGACCGAGCCGGAAGCTGATACAGGCGCAAGCAGCGAAGCACCACAGCCGGAACAAGCTGCACCCGCCGCACCTTATTACACAATCAACGAAGCTGCCGCCAAACGTGCAAAGGACGCAAACAGTTTTTCCGATTATAAGCAAGGCAGCGCGACGGCTGAATACAGGCACTATGTAGATGAAGCCGTACAGCTTGCAGAAAGGCAGAAACAGCGGGTAGACCCGATGTACCATGAGAAAATCGACAGCCTGCTTGACACCTACGCCCGGAAACTGGCGGCGAACATGAACAAAGGCTATGAGATTGACGCACGTGTTCCCTCTATCCTCATTGCGGGCGGCTCTAACTTCCCCACAAGGAAGAAAGAAAAGCAGAACGCAGCCCGCGACAGCAATTACCGGGAATGGCAGGACATACAAGGACTTCTTGATAAAATCCGCAGTACCGGCATGGGCGGTATCAGTGCAGACGACCCGCAGGCAGTACAGAAGTTAGAAAAGAAACTGGAAAGCCTTGAAAAATCACAGGAAACCATGAAAGCCGTAAACGCCTATTACCGTAAGCACAAGACCCTTGACGGCTGCCCGCATTTGTTGCCGGAACAGCTTGAAAAATTAAAAGCGGACATGGCGAGCAGTTGGCATTTGGGGGACAAGCCCTTTGCGACTTGGGCGTTATCCAACAACAGCGCGGAAATCCGGCGCGTGAAAGACCGTATCAAATCCCTTTCACAGCAAAAAGAAATCGGTTTTGTGGGTTGGGAATTCGACGGCGGCAAGGTGGAAGCAAACACCGAAGCGAACCGTCTGCAAATCTTCTTTGAGGATAAGCCGGACGAAGCTACGCGGGAAGTCTTAAAAAGCAACGGCTTCCGTTGGTCGCCAAAAGCCGGGGCATGGCAGCGGCAGCTTACCAGTAACGCCTATTATGCGGCTGATTATGTCAAGGCGATTGCACCTCTTACCGGGGAAAAGCCTACCGAGTTACAGCGGGCGCATATCCGGGCGCAAAAGGTAGCTGCACAGGAACAATTCGCACAAGGGCAGCCGGAGCAGGAAGCCCCACAGGATAAAGACACCTTTTCCATTTATCAGATAAAAGGCGGGGACGAAACAAGGGATTTCCGCTTTGAGCCATACGACCGCCTGCAGGCGGCGGGAAATGTGGTTGACAGGGCGAACTATGAGCTTGTCTATTCCGCGCCCCTTGCGCCGGAAACTTCCCTTGAAGATATTTACACCCGTTTCAATATCGACCACCCCAAAGATTTTAAGGGACACAGCCTTTCCGTTT
>ERZ833515.1393-NODE-1393-length-16723-cov-27.155928_pt1 | contig 16723 bp, 15 predicted proteins | sample MGYA00519949_ERZ833515 | MGnify/ENA primary metagenome ERZ833515 (study PRJEB31850, sample SAMEA3708741) | human gut metagenome | biome: human gut; feature: human-associated habitat; material: faeces | place: China | collected 2014 ...
CCGTTGTTTACAAAGTACTGGATCGGAATGTCATAGTTTCCCAACTGCGGGTAACAGAGTTTATATTTCTTTTCCGGCATTATAGACGTGCCTCCTTTCGGAAACGGATAATATCAATAAAGCTTTCCAGACGGGTTTCGATACCGGCGTTTCCGTCCTGGCTGTCCAGCAGCAGGTTCAGGATCGGGCGGTCTTTGATCCGGCGGATGATCATCTCGTTGACCATGGAATCAGGTCCACACGGGAATGCGGTAAGCAGGATAATACCATCCACATCGTTGTGATATTTGGAAATCGATCCAAGTAGCTCGCGGTTCATGATCCACGGAACGGCTTTGCAGATATTCAGGGAATCCGTCTGAGCCTGTTTTAAATCTACGGCATCGGAACAGATCGGAACGGCATCCAGCTGTTCGATTCCCTTCATGATCGGTTTTCCGATATATTCATCGTAGAGGTTGTAGCTGTGTCCGACGACAAGGATTTTGATGCGGTCATCGTGCAGTTTTGCTTCCTCTTCCTGAATATGTTTCTCATGTGCTTTCTGCCATGCGGCATATGCTTTCTGATAAGCTTCTTTTGCCTGGCTTTCTGAAGCTCCAAGGGAAACACCCAGCATCATGTAAGCCTGTTCCTCTGGACATTTCTGCTGAAGATCCACGTTGCAGGTGATAAATTTAATATCATGATCGCGGAAAGTGTTGGCTGCCATATCATACAGCGCTTCAAAACGGGAGCACATCACGCCGTCTTTTCCGTAGTTTGCGATACGCGGAACAAAGACTGCGTCACATTTTCCTTCCAGTGCGGAGACATGACCGAAAAATAATTTGCTGGAGAGGCAGTTTTCGTCGATGGCGTAGTGGCTGCCGTCGAACATGATGGAGGAGAAACCGGCCTCAACGCAGGCCTTGCAGCCCTCGTAGGTGCCGTGGTCCAGATGCAGAGCGACCGGGACGGTGATGCCCATGGAATCGACCATTGCATCGACCATAGCAGCGACGGTCTTGAAGCCGGTCATGTACTTGCCGGCACCCTCGGAGACACCCAGGATGACAGGGCTCTTCATCTCCTCGCAGGCGGTCAGAACAGCCTTGGTCCACTCCAAGTTGTTGATGTTGAACTGAGGCACACCGTAGTGGCCGTCACGAGCTTTGATGAGCATTTCGGTTGCATTTACCAACATTATTATTACCTCCAAAAATTATCGGGGTCTGTTCGTACCCACACACCGCTTTGTGCATGGTTTAACGAAGTTGCACCCTAAGTATACCCCAAACAGCGGGTAAAATCAATCCACCGGAGAGTTTTTGTAACCAAACCGAAGCTTTCTTGGCCAGCGGTGTGCTCGAAAGACTGAGAAATAAGTGAGATGCAACATTTTATACAGGCTTCGACAACATCCGGCCAGACCGGCGGCGGAGGCACCAAAGCAGACGATTTTCAACAGGGATCCACATTCGTCAAAATGATGTTGGATAAAAAGGCAAAACAAGTGCCGCTCTGCTTCAAAATTTTGTCATAATTCTGACTTGAAAATTACAAAATGTATGCAAAGTTCTGAGCCTGTCGAGATAAGATTGTGGAAAACCTTGTGGAAAGTGTGGAATTCCACCCGGAAAACAGGCTTGAACGCTTGAGTTTTGAACTTTCTCCACAGGGTTTTCAACTTGTGGAAAAAACAGGGCGGGTATACGGATGGTAAATCAGTCTGAATGTGGAAAACTTTTACCACAGGCAAAAAGACGGATAACCGGCGCGCAAAAGGCAACACTTCTCCCATGAGGCGCTGCCCGGGTGGGCGGCACAGAAATTTCACGGGAAGAAAAAGCGCAATTCTATGGCAAACCCCTGCCGCTTATGTTATACTTCAAGATGAGTTATAAGCGCTGTACGTCTGAAATGCGTCAGTGCCTGCCGCAAAATGCAGCTTTACAGCGCTGCGGCCCTGAAAACTCGTTTGAAGCGATACGATGACGCCGGGCCGGAAGGGCTTTGGCGTCCTGCGATAGAAACGGAAGGAGAACTTCATGGAAGAACGCAATATGCCCCGCCGTCCCCGCCGCGAAAAGGCCGACGACCAGCCCCGGAACGAGAGCCTCGTCTACGGCAAGAACCCGGTCACAGAGCTGCTGAAGAGCGGCTCCGGCGTGGATACAGTGCTGCTGGCCGAGGGTATGGCCCCGGCTGTGGCCGCTTACTATACCGCAATGGCGAAGGAAGCCGGTGCCACCGTCAAGCGGGTACACCCCAACAAGCTGCGCCTCATGACCGGCACCGAGAGCCATCAGGGCGTGGCTGCCTTTGCCAGTGAGATCGAATACGCAACGGTGGAGGACCTGCTGGCCGCTGCCCAAGAGAAGGGCGAACCGCCCTTCCTCGTGCTGAGCGACGGCATCGAAGACCCCCACAATCTGGGCGCTGTCATGCGCTCGGCTCTGCTGTGCGGCGCTCACGGCATCGTCATCCCCAAGCGGGGCGGCGCATCCGTGACCCCCACCGTCATCAAGTCCAGCGCCGGTGCGGCTGAGCGTCTGCCCGTGGCCCGTGTGGCCAACATCGGCGAGACCATCCGCCGCCTCAAGGAGCAGGGTGTTTTCGTCTACTGCGCCGACATGGACGGCGTGTCCCTGCGCAAGAATAACCTCACCGGCCCCATTGCGCTGGTGCTGGGCAGCGAGGGCAGCGGTGTGTCGCAGCTGGTCAAAAAGCTCTGCGACGGCGTTGTGAGCCTCGATATGACCGCACAGGGTACCGGCGTGGACAGCTTCAATGTCTCGGTGGCCGCAGGCATCATCCTGTATGAGATCCAGAGCCAGCGCGCCGCACAGGGCTGAGCTGGCCCGTGCCGAACGAAACAAGGGAGGGAAGATCAGGATGCCAAAGGATGACGAGCGGAAGGAAATGACGCAGGAAGAGCTCGACGCCCGCGAAGAAAAATTCCGCACCTTTTTTACCACCAGTGTAGCCCAGGTCCCGGAGGAGATGACCCGGCGGGACGATGAAAATGAAGAAAAGCCCAAGAGCCTGCTGGGCCGGCTGTTCCGCCGTGAAAAGGCCGAACAGCAGGAAGGCGGCACACCCGAAGAGAGCCGTACCGGCGAGATACAGCTGGGCGGCGAGGAGCCGGAGGAACCCTCCGACCTGGAGCTGGTCCTAGCGCTGGAAGAGGAAGTCGCAGAGCCGAAGCCCGAGCAGCCGAAGCCAGCCGAGCCGGTCAGCGCCCCCCAGCCTGAGCCGGAAAAGCCCCAAAAGCCCGCAGAACCCATCAAAGCGCCGGAGCCGCCTGCTCCCAAGCCGGAGAAAAAGCCGGCAGAAAAGCAGGCCGCGCCCCGGAAAAAGGCGGTCCAGTACGAGCCGCGCACCCCGCAGGAGCAGTACGAGGACCGGGAGATGCAGGCGCTCAAAGCCATGCTGTTTGGTGCAAAGCTTCCGCCGCAGGAGGAAGAACCTCCCCAGCCGGTGAAGCCCGCAAAACCGGAAAAAAGCACCCCGGAAGTTCCGGTCATTGCAGCGAAACCGGACGCAGAAAAAGAGCCGGATGCAGCGCCGGAGAAGCCTGCCGTGCCGATGCCCGCGATGGTGTTTGCAGAAGATAAGGTGTCGAAGCCCCATGCGGCCCCGGCGATGCAGTTCTTCGGCAAGGGTGACGATGAGAAAGCGCCCGCAGCCCCGGCCCGCGCGACGCCGCTGGACAATGACGACAGCATGAGCCTGCCGCTCATGTTCCTGAACGACGGCGACGAGGTGGCTCCGGTGGAGCCGCCGAAGGAGGAAGCGCCTGCACAGCCGGCCGAAGAGGCCGGTACTGCACCGGCTGCTCCGGAGGCTGCACCCGTCGAGGAAGCGCCTGTCGAAGAGGAAAAAACGCCCGAGACGCCGGAACAGGTGGGGGAACGGCTGCACCAGATGGGCGCGGCCCTTACATTGCGCTGTGCGCTGGGCGGCATCCTTGCACTGGTGCTGCTCCACTTCGGCCTCGCCGCAGAGGGCCTTGTCGGCCCGCTGGGCGGCCTTGACCCCGTAACTGCCCCGGCGGCCTTCTATGCCGCGGATCTGCTCTTCCTGGCGCTGGCGCTGGCTGTGGGCTGGCCCGTCGTGAGGGACGGCCTGAAGGGTCTGCGGGGCGAACGCCCCAGCATGGAGACCATGCCCGCGATGGCAGCCTGCGCTGCGCTTTTGCAGGCCGCTGTGGCTTTGCTGAACGCGCAGAACTATCAGGCGTCCAGCTTCACCCTTCTGTCCGGCATTGCGGCGCTGGGGCTGTTCCTTGCACTGCTGGGCGACCGTGTCCTTCTGGCCTCGGTCCAGGGCGGCTTCAAACTGGCGCAGGCCGGTCCGGAGCATCGCGGTGCGTTCCGCGCCAAGGACAAAGACCTTATCCGCATCCTCTCCAAGGACATGGACGAAAAAGACCCCTGGGTGCTGCTCAGCCGACCAGCTGAGTGGGACGACGCGATGGTGGAGCAGGGCTTCGGCCCCCGCGCCTGTGAGCGCCGCGCCCGTAAGACGAATTACATCCTGCTGGGTGCGGCTGTGTTGGCCGGTCTGGTCTTCTGCGTCTTTGGCGGCGGCCTCAACGGCGGCGCTGCGGCGCTGACCGCTGTGCTCTGCATGGGCTCGCCTCTGTCCTCCACCCTTATCGCAGGTTTTGCATCCCTGCGGCTGCAGCAGACTGCCGCTGCCTCGGGTGCGGTGATCCCCGGCTGGGCGGCGATCGAGGAACTAGGCGGTGTGGATACCGTTCAGGCTGACGCCGATGAGCTGTTCACCCCGGACAGTGCCATGCTCGAGGACATCCGCATCTTCAAGGGCGGACGCATCGACCGGGCCATCCTCTATTCGGCCAGCGTCCTGAGCAAGTGCTGCAATACCCTGAGCGGCCTGTTCCGCCAGATCATCGAGGACCGCACCGACATCCTCTACCCGGTCAAGGACCTGGAGGTCCATCGCGGCCTCGGTTTCTCTGCATGGTGCGACAACAACCGCATCCTCATCGGCACCCGTGCGTACATGGAAAAAGAAGAAGTTCCCCTGCCCGACGAGGAATATGAGGCCAAGCACTCCAAGAACGGCGAGCTGCAGATCCTCTATCTGGCCGTGTCCGGCAGTCTGCACGCCATGTTCGTGCTCCACTATGTGGGGGGACGGAACGCCGCCCGCAGTCTGGAACAGCTGCAAAAAGAGAATATCCAGCTGCTGGTGTCCTGCCAGGACCCCACCCTGACCGCACGGCACATCACCGACGCCTACCATCTGCCCGAGGGCATGGTCGTCCTGCTGGACCAGGAGCAGTGTGCCGCACTGGGCGCTGCCACCGCCAAAGACACCGGCTCTGAAGGCTGCTGCATCCTTTGCACCAACGGCTTTGCCAGCCTGACCGGCGGTCTGCGGGCCGCAGAGCAGGCCCAGAACGCCGAGACGACCGCTACCACGGTGCAGCTGGTGTCAGTGTGGTTCTCGGTGGCCATCGCCGTCCTGCTGACCTATGCGGGCAGCGTGGGGATGCTGAGCGTGGCTGCGGTGCTGATGTATCAGGCGGCATGGAGCGCTCTCAGCATCGCCGTGTGCGCACTCAAGCAGCATAGTTGAAAAAAATAAATAAGAAATATTCTCAAAATAAATAGGAATTATTCTTGATTTCCACCCGAAATTCTGGTATAATACCCTCAGAGACAAGGAAGACCGATCGCACACCCGGTACCGAACAAAGCGGGCTGCGCGTAGAATAAACCAAACCGGACACAGCCCATACTGGCAGTGTCAGACTATCTGAGAGGAGAACAGATTATGGAACTCAAGGGAACCAAGACCGAGAAGAACCTGATGGAAGCTTTTGCAGGCGAGAGCATGGCCCGCAACAAGTACACCTACTTTGCAAGCGTCGCAAAGAAGGAAGGCTACGAGCAGCTGGCTGCCATCTTTGAAGAGACCGCCGGCAACGAGAAGGAACACGCCAAGCTGTGGTTCAAGGCCCTCTGCGGCGGCTCCATCCCCGACACCCTGACCTGCCTTGAGATGGCAGCCAGCGGCGAGAACGAAGAGTGGACCGATATGTACCCCCGTATGGCAGCGGAGGCCAAGGAGGAAGGCTTCACCCAGCTGGCCGCTCTCTTCACGATGGTGGGCCAGATCGAAAAGGAGCACGAGGCACGCTACCGCGCCCTTGCCGCCAACCTCAAGGAGGGCAAGGTCTTTGCCCGCGAAGAGCAGCAGGTGTGGGTCTGCCGGAACTGCGGCTACACCTATATCGGTAAGTCTGCTCCCCTCAAGTGCCCGGTCTGCGCACATCCCCAGAGCTACTTTGAGCTGAAGGCCAAGAATTACTGATTTTTACGGCATCTGAGAGCCGCCGCATCTTTTCGAGGATGCGGCGGCTCTTTTGCTGTCTGGTGAAATACAGTCTGCACGATTTGTATAAATTTGGCGGGGGTGTTTTAGTGCCTTTCACGAAAAGGTGCGCGAAATTGTGACACTTCTGGCGAAGAACTTGACCCTTCTTTTGGGTGCGTGTACAATAAACGAGTAGTGAGTGGAATTATGTGCAGAGCACATTGCGATAAACCTTATCCAAAGGAGGGAAGTGCTACCCTATGAATAAGATCACACGGCTGGCAGCGGCGTTTGTGCTGAGTGGGCTGCTTCTGGCAGCTCCTGCTGCACAGGCGGCCCCCGCATTGCTGGGAGCATCGGCGAACTTTGAGCTGGAAGTGAACGAGATGGAGCTGGAGATCACGGCAGACGACCCCCGCCCCAAAGCCTATCTTTACACCGGCGGGCAGAGCGACTACTACTTCATCGTCTGGATGAGCAGCAACCCCACCGTGGCTTCCGTGGACGGCGATGGCCGTGTCACCGGCCGCAGCGCCGGTGAGGCAACGATCACCGCCATCACCGACCGGGGCGAGTGCGCTGCCTGCAAGGTGACTGTCCGCAAGGAGAGCGGCGATGCAGCCAGCAAAAAGCCTGCCCTCGACCACACCACCCTCAACCTCGTTATCCAGTACAACAACGCCCACCCCAGCCAGAAACTGCAGCTCATCAATACGAGCGGCTCCTTTGTCTATGCCTACCAGTGGATGAGCAGCAACCCCGAGGTGGCAACGGTGGATCCGGAGGGCCTTGTCACGGCTCAGAAGCCCGGCACCACCACCGTCACGGCGCTGGCCACCAACGGTCAGGCGCTGCGCTGCGCCGTTACCGTCAACAGCGATGTCGGCAAGGTGACTCTGAATAAGCGCGATCTGCTGCTCCGCACGGTGGGCAGCAAAGAGGCACTCGCAGCGTCTGTCGCTGTGGAGGACGGCGTGAATGTACCCATCACATGGGTCAGCAGCAATCCCGGCGTCGCTACTGTGGACGCTTCTGGTGTCGTGACTGCCGTCGCCGACGGCGAGGCAAAGATAACGGCGCTCTCGCCGGATGGACGCTTCGACAGCTGCAGCGTTTTCGTGGGCCTTGCGGCAGACAAGTACGACACGGAAGAGGACCTGGCCGAGGAACTCAAGCTTCCGGACCCCTATGTGGCGGTCCGGATGAACCGGCTGAGCTGAACCGAAAATACAAAGAGGAAGCCCCGCACTGCATCGTTCGATGTGGTGCGGGGCTTTTGCTTATTGATTTACCAGCTCAATAAAGGCTTTCATCTGGGGCGTGAGCCATTTGTCCTTGTGATAGAACAGCTGCCGGTGCATGGTGACAGTGCAGTCGGGGACATGGAGGCGGGCGATACGCCCGGCGGAGAGGGCAGGACGGACGATGTACTCGGGCAGGAAGGAGAGTCCCATCCCGCGCTCCACCATCTGGCAGAGCAGCGAGGCGCTGCCCAGCTCGATGTAGGGATGGATAGACAGCCCGCGGGCGGCGAGGCGCTGGTCGAGGGCGTCACGGTAGCTCATGCCCCGCTCTGTGAGAAGAAATTCCTGTTGAGCCAGAACATCCAGCGGCACTTCGGCCTTGTCGGCCAGCGGATGCCCGGCGGGGGCCACGAAGCAGACCGGCTCCGGCACATTGACGGCCAGCGTCAGGCTGGGCAGGAGCAGAGACTGGTCGAGGGTGTAGGCCAGGTCGATCTGGTTCGCGCTCAGCAGCCGCAGCATCTCGTCGGCGGTGGCGGTGCGGAGCACCAGCTCCACCTGTGGGCAGAGGGCGTGGAACTGCTGCAGCAGGTCGGGCAGGAAGGTGCTGCATACGGAATCGGCCAGTGCCACCCGCAGGGTGCCGCTGACGGCCCGGGCAGGCAGCAGCGCGGCCTTGGCCTGCTGGGCCGTGATGAGAAGGGTGCGGGCATAGCTCTGGAACGTCTGGCCCGCGTCGGTGAGGCGGACGGTCTTGCCCACCCGGTCAAAGAGAGGCGTACCCAGCTCTGCTTCCAGCTGGGAGATCTGGGCCGATACCGCCGACTGAGAGTAGCCCAGCTCCCGCGCAGCGCTGGAAAAGCTGTGCAGCTCGGCGATATGAAGGAAAGTGTTGATGTTTCGGAGTTCCATAACTGTCCCTCCGGCGTCAGCGGCGGTCGATGCCGGTGACGGTCAGGACCTCGCCGTCCACTTTGAAGTGGACTTCCAGCCCGCCGAACTCCATGCCGTAGACCCGCTCCGGGTCGTGCTGGTAGGAGGGGCGGGGGTCGTTTTCCAGCACACCCTGCAGCGCGGCCTGCTGGTCGGCAGGTACTCTGGCCCAGAGGCCGGCGTCGCAGACCATGGTCAGGTGGTGGAACTGGGTCTGTGCCGTGAAGCCCCCGGCGGCGTCCGGGTGGCAGTCGGCGTAGGGGATGTAGGGCTTGATGTCGTAGATGGGGGTGCCGTCCATCAGGTCGGCGCCCCGCACGATGAGGACGGGGCCGACGTCAGGCCGGTGCTCGATGGCTTCCAGCTGGACGCTGGACAGTCCCAGCGGATTGGGCCGGAAGGGAGAACGGGTGGCAAATACGCCCATCCGGGTGTTGCCGCCGAGGCGGGGCGGCCGGACGGTGGGGGACCAGCTGTCCCGCACCGCGCCGGAAAACTGCCACACCAGCCAGATGTGGCTGAAATCCTCGAGGCCGCGCACGGCGTCGGCATTGCGGTATTCGGGGGTGAAAATGACCTCGCCCCGCAGGCTGTCCACCAGCCCGCTCTGGCGCGGGATGCCGAACTTGGTGGGGAAGGCGGTGCGGATATGGGCGATGACCTTGAGGGTCATTTCTTCGGGTGCAGACATGGGGACTCCTCCTTATTATAAGCCACGGCAGAAGCCCACGGCACGGCCCTCAATCTGGATCTCTTCCAGCTGGGGGCCTGCGAATACCATGGGCGGGCAGACGGCGGTGTTGTCGGCCAGCAGCATGACGGTCTCGCCCTGGCGGTGGAAGTGCTTGAGGGTGGCTTCCTCGCCGATGCGGACAGCGGCGATCTCGCCCTGCTCCACCTCGGGCTGGCGGCGGATGCAGACGATGTCGCCGTCACAGATGGTGGGGGCCATGCTGCTGCCGTGGCAGGTGAGGGCGAAGTCGGCGTGCCACGCGGCGGGGACGCCGATGTAGCACTCGATGTTCTGCTCAGCGGTGATGGGGGTGCCGCAGGCGATGGAGCCTACGAGAGGCACCCGCGCCATCTCAGGCAGAGGCTCGAAACCCGGCGGAGGGCAGGGCAGGTCTGCGAGACCCATGAGCCACGCGGGTGTGGTGTCCAGAGCGGCGGCCAGCTCCTCGAGCTTGGCCCGGGGCAGGTCGTTGATGCCCTTTTCCAGCTTGGTGATGGAGGATTTGGAGCGGTAGCCCATCCGGGCGGCCAGCTCTTCCTGCGACAGGCCCAGCTGCTCCCGGCGCTGCCGGATGCGGCTGGATAGATCGGTATCGGACATATAGGGCCTCGCTTTCTCTGCGGTTTGCACGATTTTCGGTGTTCTGAGGACAGTATAGCAAAAAATTTACTATAAATCAACTTTTAAGGAACTATTTTGCGAATAATGTTGACAAATAATCAACCTGAAGATATAATACAACCAATGATTGTGCTGAACGCTTTGAACGCAAAACTGAAAGGAGAAACGCCTATGACCGATACCATGATGATCCGCGACTGCATCCGCAGCCAGGGCATGAAACTGGGCCATGTGGCCCATGTTCTGGGCATCACCAACAACACCCTCCGCTGCAAGCTGGAAAATGAGAGTGAATTCAAGGTGAGTGAGGCCGAAAAACTCTCGAAGATGCTGGGGATGACCGTCGAGCAGCGCGACCGCTGCTTCTTTGGCCCGGCGGGCTGAGGGAAAAAGGGGATGGAAGCCATGACACAGGAACAGCGCCAGAAGACGAAAGAGGCCCTCAGCCGCTGCGGGCAGAAAAACTGGGTCTACGGCCCCTGCAACTGGGGCTGGAAGCGGGCCATCCAGCTGGCCGAGGAGTATTACCGCGAGGCAGACCCGGGCCTGCGGGGCAGCATCCTGCAGCTGCGCTACATGGAAAGGCGGAGGCGGGAAGAGGTGATGGACAAGCTGAACATCAGTTACAGCACCTATCAGAAAGCCCACGACGACCTGCTGAGCACCATCGCGGTCTTTGCCGCCCACTACGGTGAGCTGTGACGCAAAAATGCCCCCTGACCGTCCGGTCAGGGGGCATTCGTGTGCTCAGTGTTTTTTCTCGGGGGTGTCGCAGTGCTGGTGGCAGGAAGCGCAGTTGCCTCCGCAGCCCTCGCCTTTCCAGCCGCCCTGCCGGGAGATCCACACCACCGCCAGCGCGAACAGGACCGCCAGCACCAGCAAGGTGATGATACCGCGTACAGTGATCATAAAAAAGACCTCTCTTTCGAAAGAATTCCAACCCCAGTATACACCATCTGCCCCCGGAGAGCAACCGGAAAGCGCTGTCGGCTCAAACTTTTTGCAAAAAACGAAAATTTGGGCTTGCATTTGGGCCAACGGAGTGGTATAATAAGCACGTTCCGATTCGGAGGATTAGCTCAGCTGGTTAGAGCACCTGCATCACACGCAGGGGGTCTGGGGTTCGAGTCCCTAATTCTCCACTCAAAAATCCGTTGTCAGATGACAACGGATTTTTTTGTTTATCTGCATCTTGCCTCCCGGCAGAAAAGACGGTACAATAAAATAAAGCACAGCAGGGGGCGGGCGAGATGGAGAAACTGGAAGCGAAGCTGAAAGCAGTAGACTGGGCCGTGCGGGATGTACTGGTGGGTACTATGCGCAGCCTGCAGCAGCTGGATATTTGCCGGAAGCACTGCTTTTATTACATCCCGGCAGAGCGCCTGCAAGACAGCGATTTTCCTGTCCGCTATGTGGCCCTTTACCAGTCACAGTATGTGTTCGGCGCACAGGCAGGTGTCCGGTACTACGGCGAAGTCACGAAATGCAGCGCCGTCCGCCGGAGTGCGATCACAGAGATCAGCCCCCGGAGAGGGACGGAAGGAAACTTTTATTACCGCTTCGACATCCGGGAATGGAAGCAGCTGAACCGGCCCATCGAGGCCAAAGAAACGGGCTTTGTAAGGGATTTTACCAACCTGTTCCTGCTGGAGCACAGTGTCCAGACGCCGGAACTCTGGCTCCGCACGGAAGAGGAATACCGCCTTTGTTCGGCCCTGAAGCGGGCCGTCTGGGGCGACACCATCAACGAACCGGACAACGGCCTTGCATTTGAATTCCGGGGCTTCACCGTAAGCTTTGCGGAGGGGAAAATTTTCGTTTCAGACGAAGGCCGCGCTTTTGCGCGGTATGAGATCTCGCATTTTTTGCAGGATCCCGGCGCTGTGGTCCGGGGCATCCGAAGAGAATGCCTCCGGAGGGATTCCATGAGGGAACTCTCGAAGATTTGAATCGTTCCTTTTATTTACTTCTGCACTCCTGCGGCGCACTGCTCGATGAACTGCTTGGCGACGCGGGGGCTGCGGCCTCCGGCACGGATGGCGAAGGCTTCGGCCTTGGTCAGCAGCTCGTCGTGGGGCATCTCGATGCCGTGCTGTTTGGCCAGCTCGGTGAGGATGACCTCGAACCGGGCTTTCTCGGGCCGCTGGAAGGTGACGGTGAGGCCGAACCGGGCCGAAAGGCTCATCAGCTCCTGACGGGTGTCGGCCTCGTGGATGTCATCGCCGGTGCGGTCGGAGAGGGTCTCCTTGATGAGGTGGCGGCGGTTGGAGGTAGCGTAAACGGCGATGTTCCGGGCTCTGCCGCCCACGCTGCCCTCGAGGATGGCTTTCAGGGCCGCAAAGTTGTCGTCGTTGGCCGTGAAGCTCAAATCGTCGATGAAGAGGATGAACTTCAGTGGGTTCGCGGCCAGCTTGTCCATCAAATCGGGGATCTGATAGAGCTGGTTCTTCTTGACTTCCACGAGGCGCAGGCCGTCGGCGGCGAACTCGTTGGCGATGGCCTTGACGGTGCTGGACTTGCCGGTACCGGCGTCGCCGTAGAGCAGGACATTGTTAGCAGGCATCCCGGCCAGCAGGGCGCGGGTGTTGGCGATGACCTTCTCCCGCTCCTGCTCGTAGCCCGGCAGCTCGTCGAGGCGCTGGGGGTCGGGGTAGCGCACCGGCACCAGCTGGCCGTTCTCGACCGTGAAGACGTGGTGCTTGGCGAACATTCCGTAGCCCTTTTTGCCCACCTCGCTCATCCGCTGGGCGTAGGCGGCGTGGAGGTCGATGGCCTTCGTCTCCCACCGGGGCAGGAAAGGCAGCTTGTCGGTGGAACCGGCGGCGTCCAGAAGCTCGTCCAGCGTCAGGCTGCACAGCTGCCGCAGGAAGTCCAGCTCATTGTCCAGTGCAGTCTGCAAGACGGGCGGCACTTCGCTGACAGCTGCCTGCCGGACGCAGACCGTCTCGGCTTCGAGGACGGCAGCGGAAAGGTATTCGCCAAAGTTGGTGGTGTGCTCGAAGAGGGCTGCTTCAAAGGAAGCGGCAGCGTCGCACACGGCTCCCGTGCTCTGGGGGGCAGCGGCCATCCGGTCGGTGAGGTCAACAAATTTTGCAATGACATCATCGTCCAGCAGGGCGCGGAAGATGACCAGCCCGTGGAGCCGGGCGTTCCATTCTGTGAGGTTCATAATCTTGTTCCTTTATACTCTTTTTTGGAAAACCTCTCCGTCACGCCTGCGGTTCATGGGCAGGCCTGTCTTCGTACAACCTCTCAGTCTGCTTCGCAGCCAGCTCCCCTTGTAGGGGAGCCTCTGGCGAAGAGATGAAGTTTTCCGCTATGCCAAGGCCTCCCCTCGATAGGGGAGGTGGCACGCCGTCAGGCGTGACGGAGAGGTTAAATATTAAGCGCGTACTCCCAAAGTATACAGCGATGTAAGGCCCTGCGCAAGATGGTGTTTAATTATCTTCATGTTTGCCATGATTCACGTTACAAATCGTCGATTGACAACGGCCCGATTTATAGTATAATTGACCCAACAAATGCACAGATGGGAAAAAGTAACGCAGGATACCCGCTTTTCAGAGAGCTGCCGGACGATGCAAGGCAGCAGGCGGCCCGGCGCGGAATCCTCCCGGAGCAGCCTGCTGAAGGACGATATATGGGACGTCTGCTAAGCAGCGCCGGTGGCGGCCGTTAGAGCGCAGGGCTTTGTTGGAAGCCCGTGAGAGGGCGCGGAAAGCGTCAACGAGAGTGGTACCGCAGAGAGTTTTGGATTGATTCCAGGTCTTTGTCTCTTGGATAAGGAGACAGAGACCTTTTGTTTATCAGGTATCAGGTACTGCTTCTGAGAGTGTTGGGAAAAAAGTGTATAAAGTGGAAATTGGAAACGGAAACAGGAGAAACTCACCATGCAGTTGAACGGTTCTCAAATCTTTGTGGAGGTGCTCTGTGAGCAGGGGGTGGACACCCTCTTCGGCTACCCCGGCGGCGCAGTGCTGAACCTCTACGACGAGCTGTACAAAAACGCCGACCGCATCACCCATGTGCTGACCGCCCACGAGCAGGGCGCATCCCACGCGGCGGACGGCTACGCCCGTGCAACGGGCCGCACCGGCGTGGTGCTGGCCACCAGCGGCCCGGGCGCAACGAACCTCGTCACCGGCATCGCCACCGCCTATATGGACTCTGTGCCGATGGTGGCTTTCACCGGCAACGTGACCACGGCAGGTCTGGGCAAGGACGGCTTCCAGGAAGCCTACATCGAGGGCATCACGATGCCCATCACCAAGCACAACTTTACGGTGCGCCGGGTCGAAGACCTGGCCGACACCATGCGTGCGGCGTTCCGCATCGCCCAGAGCGGCCGCAAAGGCCCGGTGCTGGTGGACATCCCGAAGGATGTCACCGCTGCGGTGTGTGAGTTCACCCCGAAAAAGCCGGAACCCATCCGCACCGTGACCACCTTCAACGAAGAGCAGGTCAAGTGGGCGGCAGACATCATCAACGGCGCGCAGCGCCCGCTGGTCTACTTCGGCGGCGGCGTCCGCTCGGCGGCCAGCTGCCAGCCCCTGCGTGACCTTCTGAAAAAGGCTGAGATCCCGGCCACCTATACTCTGATGGCCGCAGGCGTCGTGCCTTACGGCGACCCGATGAACATCGGCATGGTGGGTATGCACGGCTGCTACACCTCGAACCGGGCGGTGGCCGACTGCGATGTCCTTATTGCGGTGGGCGCCCGCTTCTCCGACCGCGTGGCCCTGAACCCCAAGACCTTCGCCAAGAATGCGACCATCATCCAGATCGACATCGACGCCAGCGAGCTGGGCAAGAACGTGGATGTTGACCTTGCCATCGTGGGCGACGCCGCCTATGTGCTGAACGCCATGCTCCCGATGATCGAGGATAAGAAGCATCCCGACTGGATAAAGATGCTCCACGAGTGGCAGGCACAGGATTACCACCCGGTATCCGACGCCTCCCGCCTGATGCCCCATCAGGTCATCGGCGAGGTCTGCAACCAGTGCGGCCCCGAGGCGGTCTACGTCACCGATGTGGGCCAGCACCAGATGTGGGCGGCACAGTACATCCGCCACACCAAGAGCCGCGGCTTCATCACCAGCGGCGGCCTCGGCACCATGGGCTTCGGTTACGGCGCAGCCATCGGCGCACAGATGGCGCTGGGCCGCGACCAGCGGGTGGTCATGTTCACCGGCGACGGCTCCTTCCACATGAACCTCAACGAAGCCTGCACCGCTGTCAGCTACGAGCTGCCCATCATCACGGTCATCTTCAACAATCAGGTGCTTGGCATGGTGCGCCAGTGGCAGACCGCTTTCTATGGCAAGCGCTTCTCCCAGACCGACCCCCACCGCAAGACCAACTTCGTCAAGCTGGCCGAGGGCTTCGGCCTCAAGGGCTACCACTGTGAGGACCTTGCTCAGTTCCAGGAGGCATTCGCCGACGCTCTGAAGCAGAAAGGCCCCACCTGGATCGAGTGCATGATCGACAAGGACGAAAAGGTCCTGCCCATGATCCCCGGCGGCGGCGACATCAACGACATCATCATGAAATAAGGAGGACACAGCGACATGGAATCCAATCAGCGCAGGGTCATCAGCCTGCTGGTGGACAACCAGAGCGGCGTTCTGGCCCGGGTGTCCAGCCTGTTCTGCCGCAGAGGCTTCAATATCGACAGCCTGACCGTTTCGGCCACCAACGACCCCACAGTCAGCCGCATCACCGTTTCCGTTTCGGGTACCGAAAAGGAGCTCCAGCAGCTCATCCTCCAGACCGAGCGTCTGGAAGTCACCCGTCAGGTCTTCGTACTCAACGAGTCCACCGCTCTCGAGCGGGAGCTGCTCCTGCTCAAGGTGATGGCAAATGTGACCACCCGCGCAGAGCTGCGGGAGATCGCCGGTATCTACAAGGCAAAGATCATCGATCTGTCGCCCGACAGCATGGTCTTTGAGCTGACGGGCCGTCCCGAGAAGATCGACGCCTTCTTGAAGCTCATGTCGGACTATCAGATCCTGGAGCAGTGCCGCACCGGTGTCACCGCCCTCGAGCGCGGCGGGATGCATCAGCATATACAGAAGCCCGCGCAGGAGGTAAGAGAGGCACAGTTCCCGCTGCCCGGCACACGGTGCCGCTAAGTTGCTTTTCCGCTCCCCGGTGAGCGAAAATATACGATGCTTATCATTCATTCTATATTGAAATAAGTAAAAAAACAAAAGGAGAACAACTACCATGGCGATCAAGAAATACTACGATTCCGACTGCAACCTCGGCGTGCTGGACGGCAAGACCGTCGCTGTCATCGGCTTCGGCAGCCAGGGCCACGCACATTCCGAGAACCTCGCTGAGAGCGGCGTCAATGTCGTCGTCGGCCTGCGCAAAGGTTCTGCTCACTGGGAAAAGGCTTCTGAGTTCGCTGCAACGCATCCCAACTTCAAGGTCATGGAGGTCGAGGAGGCTGCCAAGGCCGGCGACGTCGTCATGATGCTGGTCCCCGATGAGCTGTGCGCTGACATCTACAACAAGCAGGTCGCTCCCTACATGACCGAGGGCAAGGCTCTGGCTTTCGCACACGGCTTCAACATCCACTTCAAGACCATCACCGCCCCCAAGAATGTTGACGTCATCATGATCGCTCCCAAGGGTCCCGGCCACATCGTCCGCCGCCTGTACACCGAGGGCGAGGGCTGCCCCTCTCTGATCTGTGTCGAGCAGGACTTCACCGGCAAGGCGAAGGACATCGCTCTGGCATACGCTTCCGGCATCGGTGCCGGCCGTGCCGGCATCCTCGAGACCACCTTCAAGGAGGAGACCGAGACCGACCTGTTCGGCGAGCAGGCTGTCCTGTGCGGCGGCGTCTGCG
>ERZ833515.1406-NODE-1406-length-16625-cov-3.541219_pt1 | contig 16625 bp, 9 predicted proteins | sample MGYA00519949_ERZ833515 | MGnify/ENA primary metagenome ERZ833515 (study PRJEB31850, sample SAMEA3708741) | human gut metagenome | biome: human gut; feature: human-associated habitat; material: faeces | place: China | collected 2014 ...
TGTGCCAGAAAATTAAGTTATTATGGAAGATATAGTACAATTCGATTTCCCGACCGATTCACCGAAAATCATTAAAGTAATCGGTGTAGGTGGAGGTGGCGGCAATGCCGTGAACCATATGTACCGGGAAGGTATACACGACGTGACGTTCGTACTGTGCAACACAGACAACCAAGCGTTGAAGGACTCTCCCGTGCCCGTGAAGTTACAGCTTGGAAAAGAAGGCCTGGGAGCCGGAAACCGCCCTGCCCGTGCCCGCAAGGCAGCAGAAGAGAGCATCGAAGACATCAAGAATATGCTGAACGACGGCACCAAGATGGTATTCATCACTGCCGGAATGGGCGGTGGTACCGGTACGGGTGCCGCACCCATCATTGCACAAACCGCCAAGGAAATGGACATCCTGACCATCGGCATCGTCACCATCCCTTTCCGCTGGGAGGGCGACAAGAAGATAGACCAGGCACTGGATGGCGTAGAGGAAATCAGCAAGCACGTAGATGCCCTGCTGGTCATCAACAATGAAAAGCTGAGCGAGATATACAGCGAGCTATCCGTAGACGACGCGTTTGACAAGGCCGACGACACCCTTTCGGTAGCCGCCAAGAGTATTGCCGAAATCATCACCCTGCATGGAAAGGTGAACCTCGACTTCAACGACGTGAAAACAGTGCTGAAGGACGGCGGCGTAGCCATCATGAGTACCGGCTACGGCGAAGGTGACAACCGTGTCAGCGAAGCCATCAAGAACGCGCAGCACTCGCCGTTGCTGAACAACAACGACATCTTCAACTCCAAGAAAGTACTCCTCAACATCTCTTACAGTGCACAATACAAGCTGATGATGAGCGAGATGGACGAGGTGAAGGAGTTCATGAACCGTTTCAGCCGCGACTTCGAAACCAAATTCGGTATGGCCATCGACGACAAGCTGGAACAGAAAGTGAAAATCACCCTGCTTGCCACTGGTTTCGGTATCCAGGACATCCACATGAAGGAGATGGACGACCGCATCACCCAGCGCACCGCCGAAGAACAGCAACGCCTTGCCGAGCTGGAGGAGGAAGAGGAACAGAGACGCAACCGCCGCGAAGTGTACTATGGCAAGGATGCCAATGCCCGTTCCCAGCGCAGCCGCCGTCGCCATATCTATCTCTTCAATCCCGAAGACATGGACAACGCCGACATCATCAGCATGGTAGAGAATTCTCCGACCTATCTGCGTGACAAAAGCACGCTGAACAGCATCAAGATGAAGGCAGAGCAGGAAGGGCAGCTCGCCACCGAAGCCGCGCAAGAGGCAGAAGGCGGTGCAGGGGGAGTCATCACCTTCTGATTTTTCCGTTCCCGATATGTAAAACCATCCTCCTCCCCTTCGGGGGAACAGGAGTAAACCTATAACAATATGGATTTATTTGAAAAAGTCAGCGAAGACATTAAAACAGCCATGAAAGCCAAAGACAAAGTGGCTCTCGAAACATTGAGAAACGTAAAGAAAGTATTCCTTGAAGCCAAAACCGCTCCCGGAGCCAACGATACCCTGAGCGATGCAGATGCTTTGAAGATTATCCAAAAACTGACCAAGCAAGGCAAAGACGCCGCTGAAATCTATGTACAGCAAGGTCGCCAGGACTTGGCAGACGATGAGCTGGCACAAGTAAAGGTGCTTGAAACCTATCTGCCCAAGCAGATGAGCGCCGAAGAACTGGAGGCAGCCTTGAAGGAAATCATAGCCGAAGTCGGCGCCACCAGCGGCAAGGACATGGGCAAGGTGATGGGTGTAGCCAGCAAGAAACTTGCCGGACTTGCCGAAGGCCGCGCCATCTCAGCCAAAGTAAAAGAGTTGCTGGGATAAAGAAATACACTTCCCCTATCATATAAGCCGTGCTTCAACAGAGGGACTCAGCGTCCAAAGTCTGTTGAACACGGCTTTTTACATACCAATCCATATCCTCCCCCACAAGAGATTATACGCTATCTATCAACGCATTATATTTACCGACCGTTTACCATAAGATGTAAAAGCCGTTACCTAATGATGTAACGACGGTTACCCTATATTGAAACGGTCGTTACCCTATATTGTAACGACCGTTACAGCTTATCGTAACGACCCTTACAGCAGTAAGTAAAACTCCCTACTCCTATAATAAAGGCAGCGCACACTTATTGGGCCGTTACATCGACGATAATCAATCAAAAAGCTCCTTCAATACCTCAAGTGATTTCAATACCGGGAAATCCGGCAGATGCAGACGATAATATTCATTCATAATGTTCAGGCAGCGGGTACGCTCCAACCGGTTCATGGTGAAAAGATGCATCGTTTCATAATTCATGCGCATCAGCTGTGTCAGGCGGGCCGCCTCCTCGGGAGCGATGTAATTGGAATGGAGCTGCGGACGCAAGGGAGTGAAACAAGCATTCTGCAAATCGAAGTAATCTCCGGCATGATAATCCTCCAGGTTGGGATACAAACCGAGAAAACGGGAAAGGCGCATCAGGAAGACCAGATGGAAATTGGCAAACCCCTCCCTGCATTCATCCAGCCAGATGACGGAATGATACAGATAAGCAAACAGCGGACGGTTCTCTGCCTCCTCCCGGACGGCGCGATAAAGGAATTCCGAAAGAAACAAAGCGATGGCAGATTTGTAGGGATCGTAGGGAAGCGTGGCGAAAGGATAAAGAGACTTCGCCTCCTTCACCTTATATATAGTGGCATTAGGACGGAAATCGGCTTCAAGTTCCACCAATGCCAGCGGCTGGAAGAGTACCGGCTTCACCGCCGCCTTGCGCGAACGGGGTATGGACACCATGAAGGAAGCCCTGCCAGCCACCTCCGTATAGATGTCTGCAATGAGAGATGTATCCTTATATTTCAAGGTATGCAGCACAATTCCCAGTGTTTTCTGTAACATTCCCGATTTCTTTATCTGGTTTCAATCTGATAACAAAGCTACAAAAAAAGCCCGAAAGAAGAGAAACAAAAGGAGAAGAATAAAAAAACAAGGTAAGGAGTGCAAAAAGCAAAAGCACGTATTACACTGATTTTCAACAAACAAGACGCTAACCTATGACAAAAAGCAACAAAAAGCTATATTTTTTTCTTGCGAATGTTTTGGTAATTCAAAAATAGTTTCTACCTTTGCATCCGCAAACGAGAAATAAAGGCTCTTTGCAAGAGCGGAAACGCTCACCAAAGGATGGCCCGTTCGTCTATCGGTTAGGACGCAAGATTTTCATTCTTGAAAGGGGGGTTCGATTCCCCCACGGGCTACAAGTAAAAAGAATAAAGAACTAAAAAAATAGATTAGTCGAAATGGCAAATCACAAATCATCACTGAAGAGAATCAGACAAGAAGAAACAAGAAGACTTCACAACAGATATTATGGCAAGACCATGAGAAACGCTGTTCGTAAGCTTCGTGCTACTACAGACAAAGCTGCAGCAACAGCAATGTATCCGGGTATCACAAAACTGTTGGATAAATTGGCTAAGACTAATGTAATCCACAAGAACAAGGCTAACAACCTGAAGTCAAAATTGGCTATCTATATCAACAAGCTGGCTTAAGTTGACTGTTACACAAAAGATATTACAAGGCTGGACTTTTTAGTCCGGCCTTTCTCATTTATACCTCTCTATTTACCTGCTTCCACACAAGTTTCTTTTCTGTGCTAAAAAGCTGTAAACTACCCGAATTTATCCGTTTGTTTAGCACCATATCCCGAGGATTTTCACTATATTTGCTCTGTTATTACAATAAGGAAAAAAGATTATGATTGAAGAACAGATTCACTCCAATAACGGGAGCTATTCTGCCGAAAACATCCAGGTACTGGAAGGTTTGGAAGCAGTGAGAAAGCGTCCCGCGATGTATATTGGCGACATTAGCAGCAAAGGACTTCACCACCTGGTGTACGAGGTTGTGGACAACTCCATCGACGAGGCACTTGCCGGCTATTGCGACCACATCGAAGTCACCATTAACGAGGACAACTCCATCACCGTACAAGACAACGGACGTGGTATCCCGGTAGACTATCACGAAAAGGAAAAGAAATCCGCACTGGAAGTTGTAATGACCGTACTGCATGCCGGAGGTAAGTTCGACAAAGGTTCCTATAAGGTATCGGGAGGTCTGCATGGTGTAGGTGTATCTTGCGTAAATGCCTTGTCTACACACATGACTACCCAGGTTTTCCGTAACGGAAAAATCTATCAGCAGGAATATTCCTGCGGACATCCGCTCTACTCCGTCAAAGAAGTGGGCACAACAGACATTACCGGTACACGCCAACAGTTCTGGCCGGACGATACCATCTTTACGGAAACAGTCTACAACTATGATATTCTTGCCACCCGCATGCGCGAGTTGGCTTACCTGAACGCAGGCATCAAGATTTCACTGACCGACCTTCGCGTAAAGGACGAAGAGGGAAATGCCAAGAAGGAAATCTTCTACTCGGAAGAAGGCCTGAAGGAATTTGTGCGCTACGTAGACTCCTCACGCGAGCACTTCATGAACGATGTAATCTACATCAACACCGAGAAGCAAGGCACACCGGTGGAAGTAGCCATCATGTACAACACTTCTTATAACGAAAATGTACACTCTTACGTAAACAACATCAATACCATTGAAGGGGGTACCCACTTGGCAGGTTTCCGCCGTGCACTGACCCGTACATTGAAAAAATACGCCGAAGACAACAAGATGCTGGAGAAAGCCAAGGTAGAGATTGCAGGCGACGACTTCCGCGAAGGATTAACTGCCGTTATCTCCATCAAGGTGGCAGAGCCTCAGTTCGAAGGACAGACCAAGACAAAGCTGGGTAACAACGAAGTGATGGGTGCCGTAGACCAGGCTGTGGGCGAAGCCCTCACCTACTACTTGGAGGAACACCCGAAGGAAGCCAAGCTGATTGTAGACAAGGTGATTCTTGCCGCCCAGGCACGTATCGCCGCACGCAAGGCACGCGAATCTGTACAACGCAAATCGCCGATGTCCGGCGGTGGCATGCCCGGTAAGTTGGCCGACTGCTCCAGCAAGGACCCGGAAGAATGCGAATTGTTCCTCGTCGAGGGTGACTCGGCAGGCGGTTCAGCAAAGCAAGGCCGTAACCGTGCGTTCCAAGCTATCCTGCCGCTTCGCGGTAAGATTCTGAATGTGGAAAAGGCCATGTGGCACAAGGCATTCGAGAGCGACGAAGTAAACAATATCATCCAGGCGCTGGGCATCCGTTTCGGCGTGGACGGTGAAGACAGCAAAGAAGCGAACATTGACAAGCTGCGCTACAAGAAGATTATCATCATGACCGATGCCGACGTCGATGGTTCTCACATCGACACGCTGATTATGACGCTTTTCTTCCGCTACTTCCCGCAAGTTATCCAGCAGGGTTGCTTGTACATCGCCACTCCTCCCCTTTACCTTTGCACCAAAGGCAAGGCGAAAGAGTATTGCTGGACAGACCAGCAGCGCCAGAAGTTCATCGACACTTACGGCGGCGGTTCGGAAAACGCAGTACACACCCAACGCTACAAAGGTTTGGGTGAAATGAACCCGGAACAGTTGTGGGAAACCACCATGAATCCGGAAAACCGCATGCTGAAGCAGGTGCATCTTGAAAATGCAGCCGAAGCCGACTATATCTTCTCCATGCTGATGGGCGAAGACGTGGGCCCTCGCCGCGATTTCATCGAAAAGAATGCAACGTATGCAAATATTGACGCTTAATTAATTTAATAACCAACCTCACATCTTACAACGAGGAAGCCCCGGACGGGCAGGATAATCCTGCTGACCGGGGCTTTTCCTTTATTCCTCTTCTCTTCCAAAGAAGAGACCCGTCTCCATACAGAAGAACTATAGGATTCCTTGTTTTTTCATCTCTTCCACTACCAATTCCAACTCTGCATACCAGTCCTCACCAAACTTACGGATAAGCGGTTCTTTCAGGAACTTGTACACGGGCAGATTTTCCTTTTGTCCCAACAACATAGCGGCTTTGCAGACATCCCAACGATGATAGTTCACTGCCTTATAGAGTCCGTAGTTCCCCACCCTTATCGGATAGAGATGACAGGATATGGGTTTGTAGAAGTTGGTCCTACCCTCACGGTAAGCCTTTTCGATGGCACAATAGCAACAGCCTTTATCATCATAGCAGGTAAAGACGCAATCCTTGTTGTTTACAATAGAAGTCACCAGGTCACCTTCACAATCGGTATAGACCACACCTTGCTCCTCTATCACGGTGCGGGCTTCGGGAGAAAGCTCGTCCCAAATCAGCGGAAGCACCTCTTCCAGTTTCTCCACCTCGTCCAGCTCTACGGGAGCACCGGCATCGCCCTCAATGCAGCAAATCCCCTGGCAGGCACCCAAGTCACACAAGAACTTCTCGCGCAAGACATCGAAAGAAACCACAACATCACCAATCTGTATCATAATCGTTCTATTGAAAAAAGACGCGGATTATCCGGATTGCACAGACTCAACTTTAAGAGCATCCGTGGAATCCGTATAATCCGCGTCTAAATATTGTTACGGCTTTGACACCTTACTTAATCAAATCCTTACCAGTCATTTCAGCCGGCTGCTCCATACCCAAGATATGCAGGATAGAAGGAGCTACGTCAGCCAATACACCGTTCTCAACCTTGGCGTCCTTGTTTGCAGTAACGTAAACGAAAGGAACGGGGTTCAGAGAGTGGGCAGTATTCGGAGTACCATCCTCATTCAGAGCATGGTCGGCATTACCGTGGTCGGCGATGATGATTACTTCATAATCGTTTGCCTTGGCAGCCTCAACGGTGTCTTTCACACATTCGTCGATGGCTTTCACTGCCTTCTCGATAGCTTCGTAGATACCGGTATGTCCCACCATATCACCATTGGCGTAGTTCACCACGATGAAATCGAACTTCTGGGTCTTGATAGCTTCAACCAACTTGTCCTTCACCTCGTACGCACTCATTTCAGGCTTCAAGTCGTAAGTGGCAACCTTCGGAGAAGGAACCAGGATGCGCTCTTCAGCATCGTAGGGAGTCTCGCGGCCACCGTTGAAGAAGAAAGTCACGTGAGCGTATTTCTCTGTCTCGGCGATATGCAACTGAGTCTTACCTACGTTTGCCAAGAACTCACCCAGCGTATTATTTACGTTCTCTTTGTCGAACAAGATATGAACACCCTTGAAGCTAGCGTCATACGGAGTCATACAGAAATATTGCAAGCCCGGGATCGTATGCATACCAGCCTCCGGCATATCTTGCTGAGTCAATACAACCGTAAGCTCTTTCGCACGGTCGTTACGATAGTTGAAGAAGATCACGACATCGCCTTCCTCGATAACAGCAACCGGCTTTCCGTTCTCAACGTGAACGATCGGCTTGATGAACTCGTCCGTCACACCCTCGGCGTACGACTCTTCCATCGCTTTTACCATGCACTCGGCTTGCTTGCCCTTGCCTTCGACCAATAAGTCGTAAGCCTCTTTCACACGTTCCCAACGTTTGTCACGGTCCATAGCGTAATAACGTCCGATGATAGAAGCGATCTTACCGCCGGTAGTCTTCAGATGATTCTCCAACTCCTCGATAAAACCTTTACCGCTCTTCGGGTCCGTATCACGGCCATCCATGAAGCAATGTACATAAGCCTTGCTGATTCCGTATTCCTTGGCGATATCCGTCAGTTTCATTAAATGCTCCAAAGAGCTATGTACACCACCATCAGAAACCAAGCCCATGAAGTGGATCTGCTTATTATTCTCTTTCGCGTAGCTATAAGCACGTTTGATCTCCGGGTTCTCCATGATCGTATTCTCGCGGCAAGCGATGTTGATCTTCACCAAATCTTGGTAAACGATACGGCCAGCACCGATGTTCAAGTGGCCCACCTCAGAGTTACCCATTTGTCCGTCAGGCAAACCAACGTTCTCGCCAGAAGCCTGTAACTGTGAGGCTGGATAAGTTTTCAATAACTCGTCCCAATATGGAGTCGGCGTGTTAAAGATCACGTCATCCTTACCTTTGTCACCAATTCCCCAACCATCACAGATAATTAAAAGTGCTTTTTTGCTCATGATTGCTAATTTATTATATTGATTATGTTTTTAACCTTTACGATCGCGAAGATAATCAATTCCATCGTATTATTGTTTCTCTCAATGTATTACTTTTGTGGCAGGAATGGAAAAGAATATACAAGACAAGGATTTGGGAGTCATAACGCTCCGTACCACTCCCCGGGCCACTCGATACACGCTCAAGATATCAAAAGGAAAGATAACCGCCACGATGCCACCCGGGGGAGACGAGAAACGTATGATCGCTTTTATCATGGAGAACAAAGCCCGGCTGATAAAAGCGCTCCAGAAGCATCCGGCCCGGCCCCTGCTCGACGAAAGATCGGAGTTACAGGCTACGACATTCCGCTTGCATATCTTCCGCACCGAACGAAGTAATTTCTACATGAGATTGGAGGATGGGGTACTGCACATCGCTTGTCCGAATGAGACTCGTTTCGAGGAGGAAGAGGTGCAATCCTTACTGAAATCCATGCTGGAGAAGGCGCTCCGCCACGAGGCGAAACGGTTGTTGCCGGAACGTATCACGCTATTGGCAAGGCAACATGGATTTATGTTGACCGGGGTGAAAATCAATAATAGCAAAACGCATTGGGGAAGTTGTACAGTAAAGAAGAGCATTAATCTCTCGCAATCATTAATGCTTCTTCCTTGGCATTTGGTGGATTATGTATTATTGCATGAGCTTTGCCATACGATAGAGATGAACCATAGCGAAAGATTCTGGAAACTGATGGATAAGGTGACGGACAATCAAGCGATCCGTTTACGAAGCGAATTGAAAAACTATCACATGTTGTAGAGACGGGGCGTGCCCCGTCTCCCACCGTCTGAGGGGATTCCTTGTTACCATTTTGAGGGGATGAGACGGAGCACGCTCCGTCTCTACAACTGGGTGAATTGTCAGAAATTAGCTCCTACTTGCAGGATGAAAGTCCGGGGTGCGCCGACATCCATCGGACGGGCGCTATAGCGCTTGTTTAAGAGGTTGTTCACCAGTCCTTGTACATGGATATTCTTCGTCACTTTCATCCCGACACGCATATCCATGACGAAATATCCTTTATTGTTCTCTGCCCAATAATCATGTAAGTTTCCGAATAGCATCGAACGCATATAATCCATCAGGTTAGGCTCCGCTTTCATACGCTCATCGACCATAAAATAATCGACCGCCAATGTCTTGCTTTTCCATGACATATTCGTTCCGATATTAAACCGTTTCCATTCCAGATCGAATACCCCCTTTACGGAATGTTTCTGGCGATATTTTAAATACTTGCTGTCATTCGATTTCGAACGCATCGCCATTAAGTCATCATTCGCTTCCTCCTCCGCATTCCGTGAATCCACGTCCATATCGATCGGATTCGTATAAACATACCCCAAAGTATATGCCAGACGAGTATCACGGTTAAACTCATACACACCCGAGGTAGACAAGTCTACCCCATAAATCTCCGCCCGGCCTACGTTCGTGAACTGAGCACCGATTCCTAAGCCGTCGCCGCTAGAGAACGCATTGAACAACTTGGAAAGCCCATCGATATAATCGAAGGTCTTATTATTAAACAGGCCGAAACGGAACTCGATCATATCCTTGTAACGGGTATAAAAGCCGGCCACATCGATAAAGCCCTTCAAATTGCCGAACTTATAACCTTGCTTGAAACCAAGTTCGGCATTATAACCTTGCTCCGCTTTCAATTCAGCGTTCGGGAAAGCTCCCACACCTCCGATATCCTTCAGGATAAACTTCTCCGTAACGGATGGATAACGGTATCCCTGTCCGAAAGATGCCCGGATAAAACTATACTCACCCAACTCATAATTCAAGCCTCCACGGAAAACAGGTTTTACCGGAACCTTCGCCCCGAAAATCTTCGTCTCCGCTTCCCTGTAGAAATCATCGACCCGGTAATACTCCAGACGAACACCGACCGAGACGTTCAAACGATCGATAAATTTATGATCATATTGCAGGAAGGTAGCCACATTATCGCTACTATGCTGCCCGGTCACTTTCGAATCCGCATGAATACGCTCATAAGTACCTCCAACCGTGAGTTGTGAATGATCGAACTTCTTGCTGAATTGGTAATCCAGATTATAGGAATAAGTATGATCCGTAGCCTCCGGCGCTTTTTTCTCCACCGGCTTCATGGCATCTACCAACCAAGCCCCTACGTTATTCTTATCGGGTAGCGGAGTACGTCCCATCACCCAAGAAATCAAGTCCATATAATCCGCCGAGGTAGCTGTCGGGAAAAAATGATTTCCTAGCTTGCCCAATTCACCCATCAATCCGCTCACCTTCCCGTTCATCACCTCCGGCAAATACGGTAAGAAGGTCGGCAATAACTCGGTTTGCCAGTTTTGCGCCATATTGATAATCTCCGGGACGGATGAGATATCAAAACCCATATTATTCGTTATGTCAAAAAGAGACTTATCCGTGGTATGCGTGATGATACGGCTTCCCCGATGGAAGAAACGCCCCTTGAAACGATGAGTCGTTCCTTTTTCCGAATTTGTATAATTCAAGAAAGGATCTATATAAAATGTATTCTCACGGCGTCCCATATTCGCCAGCGGAGATTGAATATAGGGTTCCTCCGGAGAACGCCAGATAAAGAAACCGGTATAATCGTTATACAAGTAATTCACGTTCACGCCATAGTTCAACCCTTGTACCCGGGGATCGTGATACGTAAGATTCCCACCGACCCGGACACGGCGGTTGTAATTATCCTGCCGATACCCGTCGTCCAAGAATGTATTAGCCCCCACTATCAAATCAAAATTCTTGATCCTACGGGAATGAGAGAGATCCAAGCCTCCATATAAAGGCGTCCCGTCTTGGCGTGGCTTCCCATACAATCCTCCTTGTACGTTCACCTGTGTTACCGGATCTAATCCGGGGCGTTTCGTTTTCACGTGAATCAAACCATTCAAGGCAGAAGAGCCATATAATACGGAAGAGGCCCCTTTCAGTACCTCTACTTGATCGATGTTCTCCATCGGGATCATATTCCAGTTTATCTCGCCAGAACCCGGAGTTAGCACCGACATTCCGTCCACCAGAATCAAGCAACGGCTACCCACGCCATAGGTCCATCCCGTACCACTGCGTACGGAAGGTTGCCGGTCCGTTACGTCCACACCGGAGATATTCTTCAGTACATCCGTTAAATCTTTCGGAGACTGACGAGTGATATCTTTCGCTTTCAACAATTCCATAGAGACGGTAATATCGCTTAGCTTTTGCTCATAACGCCCGACGCTCACGACGACCTCGTCCATCATGTTTGAGTTTGTTCGTAAGGATACGTCACGTGTCAAGAACTCTCCCGGATCTACTTTCACGGGAACGCTCAACGTTTCATATCCCAGATAGCTAAAAGTCAATACAGCGTCGCCATCCGTCACTTTCAGCTCATAATAACCGTTTATATCAGACACAGTTCCTCTTGTACCCCCTTTGTCCTTATAAAAAACGTTTACCCCGGCTAAAGCCTCCTTGCTCTCCGCATCCTTAATATACCCTTTCACGTCTTGGCCGAAAGAGGCATGGGTTATCAAGAGAAGAAATAATATCAATTTGTAAGTATTCTTCATATCCAAATTATATTTCGCACAAATATAAAGGTTTATTCCATACCGCTAGACAGGTATTTAAAAACAGACCAAGAAGTCCTGTAAATAGACTATACTCTTTTTATTGCGCTAAGGAGAACCGTAAACTAATACCATAGTTTGAGTTCGAAGTCGGGTAAGATGAGGTGGACACGATCGGCTCATTGATCTGTAAATCATAGAACGCTCTCAATGTCAAGGCACGACTTAACCCGTAATCCGCAGAGAACTGGATGGTCTTGGCGATATTCCCGCTGGTAGCCTGCGTAAACTGATCCTCTATCTTACGGATCAACGATTGCATTTTACGGTAAGAGAAATCTAAGCGAATCGTAAGATCATTACTGAAGTCCCGTGTCTTTTTCATTTTCAACACCTTGTTAAACTCAGTCAACTTATATCCTACTCCTATCACGAATTCGTTGGAAAGCGCTTCCACCAATTGGTAAGAGGAAATATTCAAGCTTAAGTTACGTGTCTTGCGCAACTCAAACTTACCGGTTATATTATTCAATAAAGTAGCGTCTACACCAAACAACGGGCTGAATCCTTCCGTGATACTCACGGCCGCTATATCATAAGGAGACGAGGGCGTAGGATTACCGGTTTGGATATCACGGATATATCCCAAACCATCCTGCCCGGCATCTACCCAATCCAAGAAGGAGGAAAACGCACCTACGCTATAGGAACAACGATATTGATGACTCAACATCATGCTCTTAAAGTATTTGCGGATAACCGGTATACGGATCAAGCCATCATACGTAACACGCCAGTTCGGTAGCAGACTCTTAATGGACGGGAAGGCTGACAGACCTACCTTATTTGGGTCCTTGCCTGTATAAGCCGCCAAGAAAGCAGGTACCAATACCTCCATGGAATTCAGACTTACACCTCCCCCTACGGCTGGATCATAAGGTTTTCCCGCTAAAGCATGCCCCGCCATAAAACCGGAACTCGGATAAACCGTACCGGAATATGTATCCGCCAAGCGCTGGGCGATCACGCTACGGTGAGCGATAAATTTATCGAACGCTTTCGAGGAATAACCGTTATTAGCGTTTCCGCTACCGCCGAAAGCGCTACCCAAGGCAATCGTCGTCATCGTAAAGCTACCTCCCATCTGCTCGGGCATACCGTCTTGCATATAATAGATATCGGTACTACGGGTATCTACCCGGTTTGCGTTCAAATCAATCTTCAAGCCGGCTATAGGTTCTAGATTCGCACGGATCGTAAGATTCTTCGCGCTATTGATCATGGCGGGCGTCGTCATATTCTCATTCTTTACCAACCAGCCCCTCTCGTCCGCCTCATCGATAAAGCTCCTTCTTACCGCTCCAAAGGCAAAACCGAGTCCCGGAGCCAAAGTTCCTGTACGCCGTTGTCCGAACATATCACCAACCTCCGGAGCGTAACCACTCAACATCATACCGTCTATCAACGAATATTGTATGTTTACCCGACGTACCATCATCAAGAAACGGCTACTATATTCAGCGACTTTCGTCAAGGTTCCTTCCAAAGGCTGAGGACCGGGCACGATTGTCAGCTTCAAACGGGCCGTATCCTTATTCAAGATCATGACTTGGGCGTAATTGATCGGCTTGTATTTAATTGAATAGACCTTCCCGTCCGCTCCACGTGCCGTGATACGAACCTTCTTCGTAAACATTCCATGCTGCACGATCGTTCCACTATCCGGGCTCAATTGGATCTCTTTCTCTAGTTTCACCTCTTTCTTCTTTTTCTCCGGTTGACGAGCGCTTACCCGGGAAGAGGCCATAAATTTCTGGTTGATCTTCTTCAGATATTTATTCTTATTGTACAATGACTGCAAATTGAAACTACCCTGCCAGTCAAATTGACGTTGGTTCTTTATTATATTACCCTGTTCCAACTCAATACTAGCGACATTGGCTCCACGATCCCAGTTGTACGTGGCATTATAAGTCAATGAGCTATTTACCCAGTCTAATGCCGGTATGAATTGCAATGGCATATTCCAAGTGACATTAAACGTTTGGTCATATTTCAAAGGAGTACCCAAATCACGGATACTTTGCTTCACGGAATCCTTCCATACCTGATAATCATCCGGATTCAATTTCTTATTCACTTGAACATTCGGTTCCTCGATGCGGGCATTCGTACCGGAAGTAAACGTCATGCTCAGATTATTCGTAAAGTCCCAACGCAAACTGAAGGCACGGTCCCACAAGAAATTGTGACTGAATGAGAGCAACTGGTTACCTCCATCCGTAGAACTTGTCAAATCCCTTAGCTTAATCTCATAGTAATTCCGCATCATCGCCGTCTGGAAACTAATATTCGACGGAACGTAATTCAGTCCGAATTGCTTGATATATTTCGTATACCCATTATTCTTCTTCAACTTCTCGAAGGGTCGGAACGGTTTCACGTAAGGCGTATAATTATAAGCGAAATTACCCCGGTAATCCTTGGTTGTCTCATATTCGGTCTCCGGGTTCTTCTTACTGTTCTGGCTATAAGAGTAACCTAACGAGAAGTTCGCCGGATCATACGGCATCGGGTTCTTGCTACGGATATCTACCTTTACGTTATTGAAAGAGACGCTCTTAATAGTGGTCTGATTCAAAGAATAACTCTTGATGGAGTCTTTCTCGGCTTGGGTCTCTACCGCATCCAAAGCGTCCGAAAGCTTAATATCCTCATTCAACGGATCATACTCAGGAGTTGTAGTCTCTTTCGAATAAGCATAGTAAAAAGGTATGCTAACCTTTGCTTTCTCAGGGAACAACTTACCCAACTCAATCGAGGTCGCCACACTATATTGCGAATAATCATCCATCCGACGTTCGGCCAGCGACTGATCCAACGCACCGAAACCAGCGGTTTCCATTCGTCCACTTACATTGACTGTACCCAAATCTGATAAAGCGACGTTCAGATTCGCATTAGCGGCCCAACCGCCTTTCTCATCGAAATCGGTCATACGAAGTTCGTTTACCCAGACCTCACCGCTCTTGATATCACCCGTATTATTACGTACGCCGATCATGATCACTTTCACCTCCGCTAAGCTAGGGGTACCGATGATACTGATTTTATTACGCGTATTATCCGGATCATTTTTCGAATAAACCTTTTGGTAGCTTATATTTCCCTGTCCTTGACGTTTCAATTTATTTCGCTCCAACTTCAAGTCGGTTAGAGTCTCCAGTTTAAAATTCAAGGTATTATTTAAAGGCCATACTTTTTCTTGATCCGCACTATTGTTCGTATTATAAAGAATAGTACTATGGGGAGTCAGATCCAAAGGCACCTCATACTCATAATAATTATTCTTATAGTCAGAACCTAAACGAATAAATACAGAGAAATCACCATTCGACAAAGTCTTGCTCTCATCAATCGGCGCTTCCGCATGAGCGAACATTTGTAATCGTTTATACCGGCGAAGGTCATAAGCGGTAGATTTATAAACCGCACGTGCATCCGCAGGAGATAAATCCGTTATCTTCATAGACAATGCCTGCTCGTTCTGTTGAAGCAACTGAGGCTGACTGGAATCGAACATACGGCTGATACCCGGAGGCAACACATAGTTGACCGGCTGACGCTGCCCGTTCTCCTCTATATTTACAGAAGATACGACGATCTGTCCATCAGACTTTGGCGGAATAAGAGGATTTGACAAATCCTGCGTATAAGTACGCCAATCACCACGAACCAGCTCAAAAGAGCCGAAACGCAAAACCGTAGAATCTCGGAAGTCCGTCATATACATACGCATGAAGCGGACCGTTTTAAAATCACGGATCGCTCCCACTCTCTTATCATAATTTTTAATAGGGATCTTAAACAAATACCATTTTACCTTCTCCTTACTTCCATCCATCAAGGTTACTTCCGGCGTACGCTCATCAACAATATTATTAACGCCAACCTGCAAATCTTTTGGACGAAGCGAAACTCTATACTCAAAGTATTTTTCCGTCTTGTTCAAGGTATTATCACCGTTTATATCCTCCACATCCGGAGTACTCTTACCTGCCGTAGCATATCGCTGGTCTGATTCTTGCGAGTTTCCTTCCGTACCATTATAACGCTTATAACGCTCTAAGATACTCTTATGTTCCGCATCGTAATCATCACCACGGAAATAGTGATAATTATCCCCGGCAGGATCGTTAAAAGGAGAAAACGGATCATCCATCATCTTAGAGATTGTCTCACCGGATAGTTTCGCCCTCAATTTATTCAAATAATCCGCATACGTAGGGAAAATTTGCTCTTCCTCCGTAGAAAGACCGTTCAAACCGACATCTTGCAGCTCACGATTTTGGGCATCAAACGCATATCCCGTACTTTGCGTGCGAGGCACCTTACCCCAAACAGTCGTATCAACTTTCGACATATCACCGTCCACGGGCATACCATTCTCAAAGAATTTCCGCTCATCTTTCAAGATATCCTCGGAAATCTCACCCAAGTTAAAGTATAGGTCACCACCCTCGGCTGTCTCGTCCTCTAGATACGGGTCTAAAAGCCAGAATTCGATATATTCATAATTGGCAGATTCCAAATCGCTAGGCTCGATCTTACGCATTACACCGCCCCAACGTTTTTCCGGATTACCCAACGTACCGTCCGAGTTTACATTTTCCGCATCTAGGTTATACGGACCACGCTCATTCGGGTAAAAAGCGAGGTTTAATACAGGCAAAGTCGTATTATCATTGGTTCCCAACTCTTTATTCGGGAAGATCTCTTTATAACTGACTCCACGGGTGTAATGATTCGATAAATCATCATTCGTAAGATGTCGAGGGCGGGAAGAGGAACTCTTCCGAGTGAAGATTCCGTCTACCGTATACCAAGCCAACAAAGCTCTGTTTTTACCATAA
>ERZ833515.1411-NODE-1411-length-16565-cov-2.520957_pt1 | contig 16565 bp, 15 predicted proteins | sample MGYA00519949_ERZ833515 | MGnify/ENA primary metagenome ERZ833515 (study PRJEB31850, sample SAMEA3708741) | human gut metagenome | biome: human gut; feature: human-associated habitat; material: faeces | place: China | collected 2014 ...
TTTTATCATCCATGGGCCAGTAGTGTTTTAAAGTGTGTAAAAGCCAAAAGAATAACAATTTGCCACGACCCAATACACCATTCTGGAGTAAAAACATTAGAAAAGATATTGACATTTCACTATATAAAATCCTCCGATGAAATCATTGTTCTAACTCGCAGTTTTATTCCATTGGTTTCCAAAAACTTTGGATTCTCAGAAAAACACATCCACTATATGCCACATGGGCGCATGAGTGAATATAGGAAAAAAGAAACGTTTCTTCCATCTGACCACAGCTATATGAATGAGGAGACTATTAACTTTTTATTCTTTGGACGCATTGAAAAATACAAAGGAATACAGCTTTTAGCAAAAGCTTATAAAGAACTCGTCCAGACACCTCACCTTGATATAACCCTAACCATAGCAGGTAGTGGAAACTTTGCAGAATATATAGAAGAATTCAGAAATATCCCCAATGTAACGGTCATCAACAGGTATATACCGGATAACGAAATCGGTCAATATTTCAGCATACCCAACACGATCGTCGTACTTCCATATATTGACGCAAGCCAATCAGGAGTAATTCCGATAGCTTTGGAATATAACACGCCAATCATAGCAAGTGAAACGGGAGGACTAAAAGAACAATTAAATAATGGAGAGATAGGGATATTCTGCAAAGTGAACGATATCAACTCACTAAAAGAAAAAATGGCATGGTGCATACACAATCCGGGAAAACTTAAAGAAGAACGAAAAAAGATGGCGTCGTATTTACATGAATTAGACTGGGAAGTAATCACCCGAATAATAATCAATATTTAATCTTCAACAACTTTAACAAGTATATGAGAATAGGTTATATTCATTTAGATTATGGAGAATGGACTAACGGCACATACAATGCACAAGAAATAGGATTGGCCCAAGCATTTGAAAGTTTAGGTCACAAAGTATACATCTTTTATTGGCTAAACAAACATGATTCTAAGTGTTTCTCAGAGGTAAATCTCACCTCTAACATAAAAAAAATATACCTACCCTATCGTTTTAGGATAGCCCATCACGCCATAGTTGACCTTGATTTACTCAGGTCTTATAAATTAGACATTTTACATCTGCAAACAGACAATCTACTATATGTGCCTGAAGCAATATATTATTGCATCAAAAAAAATATAAAGTATTATTGTTATATTGGTACAATCAAGAGTAGCAACCCTAATCCTATTATAAGAAAAATATTAGATAGAATCACCCTTAGAAATATCAAAGCATTAAAAAGAAGTTGTGTCTTCGCAAAAACTCCGGCTATGGCAAAAGAATTAATAGCACTTGGAGTTAAAAATACAATAGTTGCTCCTGTAGGTCTGGATCAAACAGTAATTCCCAAGGAAGAAAAGAGTAAAAACGATTTAATAAGTGATTTAAAGATATCCCAAAACAAAACATACATTCTGTGTGTGTGCGCATTAAGACATGACAAACATCCATTCGATATATTTAAACTGGCAGAGTTGCTGGATGAAAAATTTTGCATTATTTATATAGGAGGAAACGGACCTTTGAGAGAGAACTTTATAAATAAGTTATCAGAGAAAGAAAGCTATAATAAAATAAAATATGTGGGGGCTATTCCCAATGCACTAATTCATTCGTACTATAGAATAGCAGATTATGTAGTAAACTTCAATCCTAATGAAATATTCGGAATGGCCATTTTGGAGGCAATGTATCATAATTGCAATGTTATAGCCATAAAAGCTCCTGGACCGGAATGTATTATAGAAAATAAGGTTTCAGGATTCATTGTTAATTCTGTAGAAGAAATGAGTAAGATCATTATCAATAGACAGAAGGTAGAAAATGCACGGCAAAGAGTCATGACTAACTTTACTTGGAAAAAGACTGCCTCAACAATTTTAGAGCAACTATAATTCTAACTTTTCGACAGCATGATTGTATTTCAAGTTATTTCATCTTTTGATCTCGGAGGTGCCGAAAGAGTAGCAATCAATATTACAAAATCCCCAAATCCAAACTTTAAATACCACCTGTTTGAAGTTGTAAAAGGGCACTCCGATTTCTCTACCTCTCTTAAAAAAGAGTTTAAAGAAAATGGTATACCATATCATTGCTCTCCTTTCAAAAACAAAAAAATAGCAATCTGTTTCTTTTGGATATGGTTCATCTGGTACTATATAAAATACTCTCCAAACATCATACACGCACACACGGAAACACCGGATCTCTCACTTTGGATATTTAGGAAAATAGCATGGCTTTGCTTTTGGATTAGCCCCAGCTACATAAGAACAATACACAATACAAAGCTATGGAATGAATGGGAAAAAATTGGGAATATAGTAGAAAAATATTATATAAAGCACCAGAGTAATATTGCAATCTCTACTTCCACGAGAGACTGCTATACTCGCTGTTACGGGGGAGAACAACCACCAATCATTTATAATGGTATAGATGAAATACCTCAAAAAAAGTTTCAAGTAATCAAACCAACTCAGATTAATATTTTATTTGCCGGAAGATTTGAATACCAAAAGGGAGTAGACCAAATGATTGCAGTAGTCAGTGCACTCAAGGATGATTCAAGATTTTACTTTCATGTGGTAGGGAGCGGATCTATGGAACCTAAAGTAATAACAGCTTTTAAAGGATTAACCAATGTAACAGTATATCAAAAAGTATTCGGACTAGCTCAGTACATCGGTTCATTTGATTACTTATTTATGCCTTCTAACCACGAAGGTCTAGCTCTTATGCCTATAGAAGCCAGCCTAGCATATACCCCCACAATCATAAATAACTGCCCTGGACTAAAAGATACACTACCGGAAGATTGGCCATTATGTGTAAATAATAACTCCAAAGAAGAGTTTATACGTTTAATTTCATCTTTACCTGAATCTATAAATTATACAGAATTGGCTAACAAAGCACATAATTTTGCACAAGCGCATTTTACCTTAAAAAAAATGCAACAAAAATATGAATATAAATACCTACAAAAAAATGAATAAAATTTGTCTACTAGAGCCCTATTATGGAACTTTCCCTAATTATTTCCATTTATGGATAAAAAGCGCTTCTCTTAATCCAAACATTGACTTTTATATTATTTCAGACAGCTTTTTCCCTTATGAATTGCCACCTAATATATTCTTAATAAACATGTCACTTGGTGAGATAAAAGAACGATTAGAAAACGCAATCGGGGTATCAATAAAGCTTCCACAACCTTATAAACTCTGTGACTATAAACCGGCTTACGGACTTATATTCGATGACATTGTCAGCAAATACGATTATTGGGGATGGTGTGATCCAGATATTATCTTTGGAGACCTTAGTCTTATATTCAACAAGGAAACATTAAACGAATTCGATGTAATAGGTGGTGCAGGTTCCATGACCATATTCAAAAATACCGACTTCTTAAAAAGATGTTTTTTATACACAAACCCTTCCATTCCTTCATTTTCATTTGATGAAATTAGATGTACCTCTCAAAGTATGATCTTTGATGAATGGGGAGCAGTAAATATTAGAAAAGTTTTAAAAATAAAAGAAACGTCTCAATACGACTGGCTTTTTAAAAAAATAGTTGATATTATTCCTCCCGACAAAAGATATAGACACAGTAATATGTATATCCGTTTTTGTGAAAATCCTATCGCTGTTGAATACCAAGACGGACATATATTTGCCCATATAATACAAAAAAACGGAATAGAAAAGAGTAAAGAGTATGCTTATTGTCATTTGCAAAAACGTAAAATGTGTATTTTAACACAAGATACGGATCATTTTTTGATCTTCAATGAATTGTTTCTTCCCGCATCAATAATATGCGGTAAAGACATCAATAATAACGCATTATATACTCAACAATTCTATACTCCAGAACAACATGAAACAATAAAAACTAATAAAATCAATAAAACAGTCAGTATTATACTCAAACTAATTTCAAAGCCCAAACGCCCCTTATTTATAAGACTAATGAGAAAAATAGGCATCTACCATAAATATCTTATAACCAAATGATAAAGGATATTCAACATTTTTCAAAGATACTTTTCATCATGCACATGCCTCCCCCGGTCCATGGCGCATCAATGATGGGAAAATATATCCATGACAGCAAACTGATCAACCAAACATTTGACTGCCGATATATCAATCTGACATTGGCAAAAGATTTATCGGATATTGGGAAAGGAGGTTTCTCTAAATTATGGAGTTTTCTGAAACAGATGAATCATATAGCATCTACAATTCACATGGAAAAACCCCAACTATGCTACGTAACCCCCAATACCAAAGGAGGTGCTTTCTACAAAGATTTTATAGTGGTGATGTTACTCAAAGCTATGGGACAAAACGTAATTGCGCATTATCATAATAAAGGAGTAGCGACACGGCAAGACAGGGTATTGGATAACTTTTTATACAACCATTTTTTTAAGAATCAAAAAGTTATATTGCTGGCAAAAGCTTTATACAAAGATATAGAGAAATATGTAGCCCGAAAAGATGTGTATATATGTCCGAATGGAATCCCGGAAAGTTATTCTCTACCGAAACCACCCTCTAAGAAACAAGAGTCTTTCAAGATACTCTTCTTATCGAATATGATGATAGAAAAAGGAGTATGGGACTTACTGGAGGCGTGCAGAATACTTAAAGAAAAAGAAAAGGCATTTCATTGTGACTTCGTCGGGAAATGGAGTGATGTCAGTTTTCAAACATTTCATGACAGAATACGGGAATATGGACTAGAAGATTACATAACAGCCCATGGTTCAAAATATGGAACTGAAAAAGAGAAGTATCTACGAGAAGCAGATTTATTTGTTTTCCCGACTTACTACAATAATGAATGTTTTCCTCTTGTCCTGCTTGAAGCAATGGAATATAGTTTACCATGTATCAGTACCAACGAAGGAGGAATCACTGACATCATAGAAGAAAGTAAAACTGGCTATATTGTTGAGAAACAAAATCCCAAAATTTTGGCTCAACAAATAGAATATTTATTAGATCATCCGGAATTGCGAAAACAAATGGGGCAAGCCGGAAAAAATAAGTTTCAAAAAGAGTTCACACTAGAAAAATTTGAAGAAAGAATGAAAACTATTTTAGAAGAAGTAATTTAGATTCAATAATAAGACATTATATCCGAATATCTTTTTTAATAAATACTTTCCTCTTTATCGGAAAAAGCATACCTTTGCAAAGAAATTCTTACCCCATAATTCCAAAGCCTGCTCTTCGTGACAGGTAGCAGCGTAGCGTACTTATAACTACCCATTCCATCTCAGAAACATGTTGAAGCTCAAAACAGTTTCACTCCTGAAGCACAGGAGCGACTTATCTATATTGCCCGAAGGTAAATTATTGATAAACACAATTAACGCCCATTCATATAATACAGCCTTGAAAGATGCCGGGTTTGCAGAGGCTCTGCTCAAAGGCGGAGCACTGATTCCTGACGGAGCAAGCATGGTATTGGCGTTTAGATGGCTCCGAAAAGAGAGCATAGAACGTACTGCCGGATGGGATCTCTTTGAATATGAAATGGAACGGCTGAACCGGAAAGGAGGTATTTGCTACTTTCTGGGAAGCAGCAAAAATACACTTAAACTGATCAAAGAAAAAGCTAAAACCGTATATCCAAATATTCGAATAGAGACTTACTCCCCACCCTACAAACCGGAATTTACAGAAGAAGAAAATCAAATGATGATAGATGCCATAAATGCGGTAAAGCCGGACTTATTGTGGATAGGTATGACGGCTCCCAAACAAGAAAAATGGGCGTATACGCATCTGGATGCACTGGAGGTGAACGGACATATAGGAACCATCGGAGCGGTATTCGACTTCTTTGCGGGTACGGTGGAACGTGCTCCGGTCCGGTGGCAAGAGCACGGACTGGAATGGCTGTATCGCTTGATCAAAGAGCCTAGGCGCATGTGGCGCCGGTATATCATCGGGAATGCCTTGTTCCTGTGGAACATCACCAAAGAAAAATTCTCTATATAACATCAATCAATGAGGCTAAAAAAAGCAGTATTAACGGTCTGTGTAATGATGATAACATCAGGAATCAAGGCACAGTATACCATGGGGACAACAGGAATGATGAACATTCCGACCGCCGAGATGCAACAGACAGGTACCTTCATGATCGGCGGTAACTATTTGCCTGAAGAACTGAATCCTTTTAAATACAACTCCGGAAACTATTTCGTGAACATCACCTTCTTTTCATTCCTGGAATTGAATTACCGTTGCATCTTGCTGAAAAGTGACTACATGGCTAAAAAGCCTAAATTCAATCAGCAAGACAGATCGTTATCTGTAAGGCTCCGCCCGCTGAAGGAGGGTAAATACTGGCCGGCAATTGTCATTGGCAGTAACGATCCGTTCAAAGATAAAGGATACAATTATTTCGCATCCGTATATGGAGTGGCCACAAAAAGTTTCATGATAGGCGAACACCGGCTGGCAGCAACCGCAGGATATTACTATCCATTAAGTAAAGACAAGTATACCTTGCAGGACGGCATATTCGGCGGCCTCAGCTATACTCCCTCTTTTTGCAAGCCACTGTCCATCATGGCCGAATATGACTCCGACGGATTCAATGTAGGAGCAGCCACAAAGTTGTGGAAACATCTCTCACTGAACGTGTTTACCCGCGAATTTAAATGTATCTCCGGAGGAATACGATATGAATGTGTCTTAATCCATTAAGCTGTATGAAGAAACAATTGACAATAATAATCGGCCTGCTCCTCTCCTCCTCTATCACTGTCCATGCACAGGTCGCCCAAAAGCTCAGGGAGCTGGGTATGGAAAATATCCGGACCATTGAAACGGGAGGAACGACTGTTGCCGCCTTTGAGGACAATGTATACAGAGGAACCTACCGCGGAGTGGGAAAAGCAATCATCGCAGGAATGGAAGGGATGGGCAACGGCAACCTGGAACTGGTGGCACTGGACGGAAACGGTATTCCACAACTCAGCATCAGTCTGCCGGATACGTTGATAGCGGGCTATAAATCCGGTGGGATTTCATTGAAAGAGGTGTACGAACGGATGGAGATGAGTTATGATACCGACCGCCCTATGGGACTATTGAAAGGAAGCACAGGGGTGATCAACCGCTCGGCATGGAAAGCGGACATCGTCCTGTATCCGGAAGTGTCACTGGAAAACTCCACTTTCGATAAACTGTATTCATACAGAGTCAATCTGTCGCCGGCTGTAGAAATGGACTTGTGGAAAGGAGCGAAAGCAACGGCACAGGTGGTCTTCCCCATCGCAACCAATATGAAGGGCGAATACAAAAAGATACGTCCGGGGGTAATGACGATTTCACAGGAAATAAGGTTCCGGAATAATTTTCTGGCCCGCATCGTGGCAGGCAACTTTACCGATCATCGGATCGGAGCGCAGGCTGAAGTGAAATATCGTACCGGCAACGGACGGGTGGAGCTGGGAGCGCAGATAGGCACAACCGGATACTCGGCCATCACGGACGATGGATGGTATATCGGTACCCGTCAACGAATCAATGCAGCCGTGAAAGGTTCGCTCTATGTACCGCAATTCAATACTCAACTCGACCTACAGGCCGGAAGATATTTGTATGGAGACTATGGGCTGAGAGGAGACTGCACACGCCACTTCGGAGAGTATGCCGTAGGAGTGTATGCCATGTATGTGGAAGGAGAAGTTAACGGAGGATTTCATTTTGCCATCCCCCTGCCCGGAAAGAAATGGAACCGGAATCATGCTGTCAGGATGAAGCCGGCTGAGTTTTTTGCCGCCGAATATAGCATGGTGTCGTGGGGCGAGTATGCCGATAGGAAAATGGGATATACCTATCAGACACGACCGGCAGAAAACCGGAGCAACGGATTCTTTCAGCCGGAATATATACGGCATTTCCTGATAAAAAGTATCGAAAAAGAGAGAAACAAAAAACAGTTTTAATATTTTCTTAATGACAAAAATGATTATGAAAAAGAGTGACTTATTTAAGATAGGTGTGTTGCTGATGGCAACGACCTTGGGAACAACCGGATGCTCTTTCGGAGAAGACGAGAAGAAACCGGAAATTGTAGTGGATCCTGCCGAAAAAACAATAGAATACTACATTGCAGGTAAAGTGACAGAAGGAACGACCGCGCTGTCCGGTGTAGAAGTGAAAGCCGGTGAAGTAACGGCTACGACGGATGCGGAAGGGGCTTATAAACTGACAGTGGACAGCAAGAAGGTGTACACCGTGACATTCAGCAAAGAAGGGTATATGAGCATAGACAATGCAACGGCAACCATCGCAGACAATGCGGCAAACCGCAGTATGGTGAGTCTGAGTGTGAAATTAAGCAAGAAAGCTCCGGAAAAAGAAGTGAAGGCCGATGCGGAAGAAGAAGTGGTGGTAACCGATAAAGGAGACAGCAATATCTCTCAGGCAGAAGCAGCTGTAATTATTCCTCCCAAAGCCATAGAAACAACTACAACCGTAAGCGTGACTCCGTATGAAGAACCGGCTGCCGTGACAACAACCGTAACACCGGGAAATAATGTGGAGACTCCGGTAGCGATCGCAAACATCGAAGTGGAAACAGCCAAAGAGGTCACTCTGGCCAAACCGGTAACACTGGCAATCATAAACAAAGCTTCGGAACATACAACGTTCGAAAATGTGGAAGTGTACAATCAGAAAACAACCACAAGGGCCGGAGAAAACTGGAACAAAGTGGCAGATGCCATTTATGACTCGGAAACGAACAGCTATAAATTCACATTGCCCGCAGGCGCATCACTGTCCGGAAAATATTCGATGCGTGTCAAGAGTAGCAAGACCACAGGAAAAGAACGGATAGGCGAGACAAACAAGGAAGAGAAAAAAAGCAATGAAGGCAATATGACTGCCATTCCGGAATACAAAATCAACTTTGAGGCTACGGCCGGATGGGAATATACTGTCAGTCCGGAAAAGGCGCTGATGAATGCAGGCGTAGACGCTGCGGATGCCCAAGGCATGGCCACGACGATCAACAGTGCCATTGAAGCGCAGGAAGGAACGACGGGAACTTATAAAGTGACTCACGAACTGATAGCGGGTATCAGCGGTAACCATATCCTTTATTACCTGAATCAGGCTAAATATTGCGAAAAGACATATACATTCAAAATCAGTGGCGGAAGAACAGTGACCATCACCCTGAAATTCTATACAGGAATGCAGATTACTTACACCAACGTGGAAGCAAGCCAGCACTCGGGAGGTAAGATTTAAAAGTTGTCCGATAAACACTAACTAAAAAATAAATAAATCATGAAGCTGAATAATATAAAAACAGGATTGCTGTTGGCCGGATTGCTGCTGCTATTCGGAAATGTAAAGGCACAGGATAATCCATTCAAACCGGAATGGTTTGTATCGGGAGGTATTAACGGGGTCACAGCTTTAAATGGTTCGGCAAACAACATATTGGGAGGGAAAGTCTCCGGCGGCGTGTGGTTAAATAAGATCATCGGTCTGCGCGTCGATGCAGAAGCCGGCAACGTATGGCTGAAAGGCGGATACAATGCCGTGACAGTCGGTGCCGGAGTGGATATCCTGGTGAACCTGATGAAGAATTATACCGACGAAGACAGAAAATTCCGGTTGAACGCCATTTTCGGATTAGGGTACAACTACTATTCGTTTGGTAATGATTATCCCAGACTGTCAAAGACGAATACCATGAGCGGTAACTTCTCTCTGCAAGCTGCTTTCAGGCTGAATTCGCATCTGAGCATCTTTGCTGAACCGGGAATCAAAATCAGTACCAAGTTCTATGACATCGAAAACAAAGATGATGTGTTTGCCGGCGGAATGATGACCGTAGGTGTGATATACAAATTCTAATAGCATAAAATTGACCACAGATTAGCACAGATCATTCCACGAGACTAATCCGTGAAACGATCTGTGTAAACTCCGTGGGGAAATCAAAAAAAACGGATTGACTACAATGAAATTAAGTAAATTCTTATCGAGCAGAACAGGAAAACGTTTCTATAACCTCTGTTATTGCTGGGGAGCCTGTCTGGTTATTTTGGGAGCCGTATTCAAAATCGCTCACATGCCTTATGATAATCTGTTTTTAATGATCGGATTATTTACGGAGGTATTCATCTTCTTCATCTCCGGATTTGACGAACCGGCTAGAGAGTACAAATGGGAAAGGGTGTTTCCGCTATTGAATGATAAAAACGCAAACATAAATCCCCGGTTACATCAGTGAGTGGCAAAATTTATTTTTGACACTCACATCATCTGATGACAGAAAAGTACATACAGCAGCTGAAAAGACTGGAAAACAACGTGTGTAAACTCAATGAAACGTACGAAGCACAAATAAAGGGAATGACGGAACATGCTAAGTCGTTGAACGAGATGAATTCGGAGGAACTGAAAAAGGAGACAGAAAAAATGGCAGCATACATAGAATTACTGAACAAGCAATATAGCCAGATGCTGAATGCCATGAATGTAAAAACCGGGAAATAAGACGAAGAGACATGGCTAAATATACATTGCCGCCAAGGCAAAAGATGATTAACCTGCTGTACGTGGTATTGATTGCTATGCTGGCCATCAATATATCGTCGGATGTCTTAGAGGGGTATGGACGAATGAACAACGACTACCTTCCACAAATAAAAAAGCTGGAAGAATATAACCGGACTTTACTGGAAAGAATTAACAGCCGAAATGATAAAGCGGCTTTATCTGCACAGAACATAGATGCGGCGGCAGGAAAACTAATGGATACACTGGAGGAACTGAAAGAAGATATCGCCCGGAAAGCGGACAAAGAGAAATATGAAGCCGGCAAGCTAAAGGCAAAAGATGACTTGAACGCTGTGCCGGAGGTATTTCTGTCGGTCACCGGAGGGAAAGGGAAAACACTCAGGCTCTCACTGGATACATTCAAAGAAGACGCTTTATCGCTGATCAAGAATGATGCACACAGACAACTGGTAGGCACTTACCTCAATACGGAAAGTCCGGGTACCGGAATATCCTGGGAAAAGGAAACCTTCTCTTATCTTCCTGCCATCGGTGGAGTGACATTTATCAATAAAATGCAGGAAGAGGTGTTGCTGTGCGTGAATGAAGTATATCGGTCACTGCTGTACGAAGAGGCAGAAGATGGAAAAGGCGGAGCTTTTGTATTCATCAATGAAGACCAGATGATAGTAAATAAAGATGGAACGGTGGACCTGCCTGTAGTACAGATCACACCCGCCTTAACAAGTATCTTGTATACCGACTATGAAAACCCGCTAAATATACTGACTGCGGGAATACCGTTCAACGAGGTGACATTCCGGATGACGAACGGAAAGATACTCAAAAGAGGAAACCATTGCATAGCCGTTCCCGACGAAAAAGCACAGACAGCGACAGTTACCGCCATACAGATAAAAAACGGGGTGGCAAGGCAACTGGCCGAATACCGGTATACCGTAAAGGCACTGCCCGATCCGACACCTTATATACTCTGCACGGATGAAAACGGGAGAACGGTGCAATACCGGGGAAATGTGCCCATTAACAAACGGCTGGTATCCAACATGACACAGCTGGGAGCTTCAATCAGCGATGGTCCGAAAGCCAACTACGAGATCAGCAGCTTTGAAATGGTATTGATCAAAGGAAGCAGTAAAGCGGTAACTTCAATACCCAACACCGGGAACAAATTCTCAGCCAGGCAAATGGAACTGATCAGACAATTGGAGAAAGGAGATAAATTCTATATCACTTCGATTGTTGTGACCGGTCCGGGAAATAAAAAGAAACAGATTGCATCAATCAATGTCGTATTAATATAACACAACCATGACAAATATATTGGGATTGAAACAAAACAGATGGATCGTTGGGGCGGTACTGCTGCTGACAACCTGTAACTTACAGGCACAGGAACAGCCAAACGCCAGGGAAAAGTTTGAAAAAGGAAATTGGTTTGTATCCGGTGCCCTGAATGGAGAATGGCTGACCAAGACAATCGGTAACGTATATGCAGGCGGTAAAATCTCCGGAGGTGTATATCTGACGCCTCTTTCGGGATTCAGAGCCACTGCGGAGATCGGTAAGAACCGGATAGGGAATGACACAGAAGCCACGCAACTCAGCGCAAACCTGGATTATATGTTGACTCTGATAGGAAACAATGGATTCAAAAAATTTAATCTGGCGGCTATTCTGGGTGCCGGTTTCAACTATTATGACTTTGGGGACAATGATCCGAAATATACAAGAGTCAACACTATTTCGGGTAACTTCTCGATTCAGGCTTCGTACAATGTAAACAGAAAATTCAGCGTATTTATAGAACCGGGATTAAAGGTTTTACCCAAATACTACAGCAAAGAACTGAACAACAAAATTTATATGCAAAGCAACCTCACAATAGGACTTGCATATACTTTCAGAGATAAATATCGGAAGAGCGTGGACAACAGCATCTATCCCCTCTATCTACCGGAAGCGGATCTGCTGGAGATAAAGGAGAAAATAGGGATGCTCTGTGAAGAGGTAATGCAAATGAAGCAGGAATTAAAGGAACGCCGGAAAATAACAGACGGGCAAAACCTGATGATTGTTCCGCAAAAGGATGCACTCTCCATCGATATTATGTTCGACGAATTCAGCTCGTTCGTTAGCGAAGAGCAGGGACAGAAAATAGACGGAATTGGCGAATGGATGAAGAATAATAACGCAAGTATCCGGATCATTGCTTTCAGTGATAACCTGACCGACAAAAAAGCGGATCAGGAGCTGCGTAAACGTCGTTCGGAAGCCATCCGGAAGATATTGATAGAGAAATATCACATCTCTCCCGAACGCATTTCGGAATCGACACCGGAAGCGATGGGATATGAAAACAAAACGGGATGTAATGCAATGATTGTATACATTCCTGAAAACAAATAATAATCACAATTCACACACACTAATCACATGACGATTGCTGTTGATTTTGATGGTACCATCGTAGAACACCGTTATCCGAAGATCGGAGAAGAAATTCCATTCGCAACAGAAACCCTGAAAATATTGGCCCAGGAGCGACATAAGCTTATCTTATGGACCGTACGCGAAGGAGAATTGCTTGAAGAAGCGATTGAATGGTGCCGCCAACGGGGAGTCTTTTTCTATTCTGTCAACAAGGACTATCCGGAAGAAGAAAAGAGTCATAACGGATTCTCCCGTAAACTGAAAGCAGACCTGTTTATTGATGACCGGAACCTGGGAGGTTTGCCTGACTGGGGAACCATCTACCAGATGATCCATGAACAAAAGCCATACGAACCTGTTCTATGTGACAGGCAGAAACCGACCGGCGATTTAAGCTGGATAGAGAAACTGCTCGGCAAACGTAACAAATAAAGAAAGAGGTTAACAATGAACAATCATGTAGTAATTATGGCCGGTGGCATAGGAAGTCGATTTTGGCCCATGAGTACACCGGAATGTCCCAAACAATTCATAGATATATTGGGATGTGGAAAAACACTGATTCAGCTAACTGTAGAGAGATTCGGTAATGTTTGTCCACAGGAGAACATGTGGGTGGTCACTTCGGAAAAGTATATAGATACTATTCGGGAGCAACTGCCGGGTATCCCGGAAAGTAATATACTGGCAGAACCCTGTCCCAGAAATACAGCTCCCTGCATTGCGTATGCCTGCTGGAAAATAAAAAAGAAATATCCGGAAGCCAACATTGTCGTGACTCCTTCCGATCAAGTGGTAATCGATACCACTGAATTTCGCAGGGTGATTGAGAAAGCGCTTTTGTTCACTGATAAAAGCAGTGCCATCATCACATTGGGAATAAAACCTGCCCGTCCGGAAACCGGATATGGATATATCGCCGCAGGTGAACCGATAACGAGAGACAAAGAAATATTCCACGTAGAAGCATTCAAGGAAAAGCCTGATAAAGAAACTGCTGAAAAATATCTGGCAGCAGGCAACTACTTCTGGAATGCAGGAATATTCGTTTGGAATGTGAGAACGATCACAGCCGTAATGCGGGTATATGCACCGGGGATAGCTCAGATTTTCGACCGGATATATCCCGACTTTTATACAGAACGCGAGGAAGAAAGCGTGAAGAAGCTATTCCCCACTGCCGAAAGTATCTCGATAGATTATGCAGTGATGGAAAAAGCGGAAGAGATTTATGTATTACCTGCCCAAATGGGGTGGTCGGACTTAGGTACCTGGGGAGCATTACACACCTTGTTGCCAAAAGATAAAGAAGGAAATGCAACAGTAGGACCGGATATCCGGATGTATGAAAGTCGAAACTGCATGGTGCATGCCTCACAGGAAAAACGAGTAGTCATACAAGGGCTGAACGATTACATCATAGCCGAAAAAGACAATATATTATTAATATGCCAGTTATCAGAAGAGCAACGAATTAAAGATTTCTCAAAAGAATAAATGTTGATCCCTTTCAATATTTATAAATCCCGGTTATAATACCGGGTGTAGGGGCGTCCCGATGCGAATCGTGACTGCTTTTATTTGTTTTGTTTGTGTGTGTTCCTCCGGCCAGGCGTGGTCGGAGGAACATTTTTTTATGCCCGTATTCTACAACTTGTGGTTCAAGATCCAATCTGAAAATTTATTTAAAGACTATCTCGTCCAAGTCACCAATCTCAACCTTAAAATGAAAGATTCATACCAAATGTTTCAACGATAAAGTATAAAAAAAGCTTCCGGTCCTTCTTTTAAAAAAAGGAACCGGAAGCTTTTATACAAATTAATTATGCAGATTCCTATTTAAGATTCAGCCTGATCTGTTATGGTCCAGGAAATAAAGGCCAACAGAATATAGCCAAACAAAATAGCAACCGGTCAGCCCGGATTAAGACAGAAAAGAGATCAGCACCCCTGCCGCTACGGCAGACCCGATCACTCCCGAGATATTGCTGGCCATGCAATATTGCAATACATGATTTTTAGGATCATATTTCAAAGCAATGTCATTGGCTACACGGCTGGCCATAGGAACCGCACTAAGTCCCGTAGCACCAATCAGCGGATTAATCTTTTTCTTCGTAAACAGATTCACCAGTTTCACAAAGAAGATACCTCCTGCTATCGACAAAGCAAAAGCCAGGAATCCTCCTACCACAATACCGATAGTCGTCCAGTTCAGGAAAGCTTCACTTGTCATCGTGGCTCCTACCGACAAACCCAGGAAAATGGTTGCCGCATTCATGATACTATTCGAAGCTGCGTCAAACAGACGGAAAGTATTGGCACCGATCTCTTTCACCAGGTTACCGAACATCAGCATACCGATCAAAGGCACTGCACTCGGTACAAACAGAGCCACGACCGTAGTCACCACAATCGGGAAAATAATTTTCAATACACGGAGGTTTTTAATTTCCGTTTTCGATGGATATTTCTTCTCCTGCTCTTTCATATTGATACTCAGTTCCTTCTTGGTACACAAAAGACGAACGACCAGTGGAATGATAACCGGAACCAATGCCATATAAGAATAGGCGGCAATCGCGATCGGGCCCAACAGATGCGGAGCCAACTTGATGGTGGTAAAGATGGCCGTAGGTCCGTCCGCACCACCGATAATTCCCAAAGAAGCTGCTTCACTGGGTGTAAATCCCATCAGGATAGCTACCAACAACACAGTAAAGATACCCAATTGAGCAGCAGCTCCGAATATAGACAGACGCAGATTGCGAAGCATCGGTCCGAAGTCCGTCAAGGCCCCCACTCCCATAAAAATGATCGGGGGAAGGAACCCTGTCTTTATAAGCATATAATACACAAAGTTCATCAGTCCCAATTCATGAGCAATATCATGGAGAGGCATCTCCCAGATATTCTTCATTACTCCGTTCACCAGGATCATGCCATTCTCGTCAGCCTGTATCACTCCCATTCCTCCGCCGGGGAAGTTAGCCAACAGCACTCCAAAGGCAATCGGCACCAATAAAAGAGGCTCGTATTGTTTCTTTATACCCAGATACAAGAGAACGAAGGCAATGACATACATCACCAGAAACTGCGGTTCGGCAACAATATTGCTGAAGGCAGTCATATCATATAATTTTTCAAATATTCCGTTCATCATCCTATCTTCATTAATACATCATCTTCAGAAACCGTATCACCGGGATTTGCAGAAATAGCTGTTACCGTTCCACCAAATTCGGCGCGGATGGCATTATAGGTTTTCATTGCTTCCACGTAGCAAAGCACATCACCTTCTTTCACCGCATCGCCTACCTTGAGCGGAGTCTCTTGCGCATTCTTTACCAGGAAGAATTTTCCTTCAAGCGGAGAAAGTACCTCTTTCCCTTCACCTGCAGCAGCAGACGGTTGTGAAGCCGGTGCAACAGGCAGTTCCGTGTCTCCGTAAGCAACTGTCACCCGGTAAGCTTGCCCGTCTACCTGTACCGTAAGTGTTTTAGGTTTCGCTTCTTCCG
>ERZ833515.1415-NODE-1415-length-16530-cov-2.892140_pt1 | contig 16530 bp, 18 predicted proteins | sample MGYA00519949_ERZ833515 | MGnify/ENA primary metagenome ERZ833515 (study PRJEB31850, sample SAMEA3708741) | human gut metagenome | biome: human gut; feature: human-associated habitat; material: faeces | place: China | collected 2014 ...
CTAATAATCGGTTAAGTGTAGCTTCTTCTTCTACAATCTTACCGCCCACTTTAATAACAGTCAATTTTTCTCTCATATATTCTAAAAGATAAGTCTCTCCCCACCCTCTATTCCAAATATGTATATCCGTAAAGTCCCGAACGATAATTCGACAAGAATTCCTTCCCCTCTTCTACCGATATTTTTCCTTCTTTTACGGATTTGGTAACCCACGTCTCTAATGTACGCACCAATTTCTTGGGGCTGTACTGCACATAATCCAACACTTCGGCAACCGTCTCACCATCGATAATCTGCTCAATGGAATACCCTTTCTCGTTTACGGAAACGTGTACTGCATTCGTATCGCCGAACAAGTTGTGCATATCACCCAATATCTCCTGATAAGCTCCGACCAGAAACACGCCGAGATAATAAGGTTCCTTACTTTTCAAGCTGTGCAACGGCATATAATGTGACACGTTCTTCGTTGAAATAAAGTTGGCAATTTTCCCATCCGAGTCGCAGGTGATATCCTGTAAGGTAGCCGAACGATCGGGCTTCTCGTCAAGCCTCTGAATAGGCATAATAGGGAATATCTGATCAATAGCCCAAGAGTCGGGAAGCGACTGGAACAATGAGAAGTTACAGAAATATTTATCTGCCAACAATTTGGATAAACTACGGAATTCATCCGGTGCATGCTTCAATCCGGCAGCTATCTGATTTATTTCACGGGTAATAGACCAATATAAGCGTTCAATCTGTGCACGTGTTTTCAAGTCGACAATACCATGACTGAAAAGATCAAGGGCCTCTTCACGAATTTGTTGTGCATCGTGCCAAGCCTCAAGCATCTTATTCTGATTCAATGTATCCCAAATCCCATATAGCTCCTGCACTAACTCATGAGCATCCGGAGCGATTTCTTCTTCATCGTCCCATTCGGGCAGAGTAGTTGTTTCCAATACCTCAAAAATGAGCACCGAATGATGGGCTGTCAATGCCCTGCCGCTTTCAGTAATAATGTTCGGATGAGGAATACCATTCTTATCGCTGGCATCCACGAGAGTAGAGATCGAGTCATTGACATATTCCTGAATAGAATAATTCACGCTACTTTCACTGCTGGAAGAACGGGTACCGTCATAATCAACTCCCAATCCGCCTCCAATATCGACAAACTGCACATTAAAGCCCATCGCATGAAGCTGTACATAAAACTGAGACGCCTCACGCAATGCCGTCTTAATACGACGGATTTTAGTAACCTGGCTTCCGATATGGAAATGGATCAACTTCAGGCACTCTTTCATCTCCTTCTTTTCCAGAAAATCCAATGCTTCAAGCAATTCACTGGAAGTCAGCCCGAACTTACTGGCGTCGCCGCCCGAATCTTCCCACTTACCACTTCCGGAAGAAGCCAACTTGATACGAATACCGATATTGGGCATTACATTCAATTGCTTCGCCATCTTAGCGATAAGTTTCAATTCATTCATCTTCTCTACGACGAGAAAAATACGTTTTCCCATCTTCTGAGCCAATAACGCCAGTTCTATATAACTTTCATCTTTATATCCGTTGCAAATAATCAATGAATCAGAATCCGTATTTACGGCAATCACAGCATGAAGTTCGGGTTTAGATCCGGCTTCAAGACCGAGATTGAACTTCTTTCCGTGGCTGATAATTTCCTCCACAACCGGACGCATCTGATTTACCTTGATTGGATAAATAATGAAATTCTGAGCCTTGTAGCCGTACTCTTCGGCAGCCTGCTTAAAACAGTGAGCCGTTTTTTCAATACGATTGTCCAAGATATCCGGAAAACGTATCAACATGGGAGATGCCACATCACGTAATTGCAACTCATCGACCAGTTCCTTCAAGTCGACGCCGACGCCGTCTTTTCGCGGTGTAACAACAACATGACCTTTGTCATTAATACCAAAGTACGAAGTACCCCAACCTGTAATGTTGTAGAGTTCCTCAGAATCTTCAATACGCCACTTTCTCATTTTAATGTATTCAGTTGTGTTTATAAATTATTTAAGGCAACAAAAATAACTATAAATCCATAGTATACAATCAGAAAGCCATGTTTTTTAAATAAGATATTTACAAAAGGTACAAATAAGCTACAGTTTCAATAAGTCACGCAACTTTTCCACCGATTTTTCTATCTGGGAACGATCCTCCAGTTCATCGGCATTAAAAACATATTGGGCTTGCGAATAAAAAGGAGTACGTTTCTCCAATGCCCGGATAATAAATTCTTTCAACTCGTCGTCCTGTTTACCCTGTAAAATAGGACGTTGCTGCTTAGCCACACGCAACCTACGGAACAGCACGTCGGGATGTACATTCAAAAAGACCGTCTTACCGTTGCGGTTCATAAAATCCATATTATCAAAAAAACAGGGAGCACCGCCACCTGTGGAGATCACAACATCCTCAAAGGCGCCTACTTCATGCAGCATATTCTTTTCCAACTCCCGGAAACCTGCCTCACCACGTTCCACAAACAATTCGCCTACCGTTTTATGAAAACGTTCTTCCATATACCAGTCCAGATCGACAAACGGAAGATTTAATTTCCGTGCGAATGCTTTCCCTAATGTCGTTTTACCGGCTCCCATATAGCCGGTCAGAAATATACGAATCATAATTGCCTATCTTTTTGAGACAAAGATAGGCAATTATATATTAAAAAGCTCACGGTATGTAGTAAATAAAACCGATATGCTTATTTAAAAACTTTCACTCTTTCCGAAAGTTCCTTGAATTCTTTATCGCCCGGTTCTCCGGCGGGCATTCCAAACGGCATCTCGGCTATTAAATGCCAACTTGCCGGAAGTTCCCATGTGCGACGAACTTCTTCATCGATCAAAGGATTATAGTGTTGCAGAGAAACACCAAAACCGGCATCTTCAAGCATCGTCCACACCGCTAATTGGTGCATGGCAGATGTTTGCATAGCCCATCCCGGAAAGTTGTCTTTATAACTGATAAATCTATTCTGCAGATCCTGCACCACATTCTGATCCTCAAAAAACAGTACCGTACCATATCCACTGGCAAAAGAATGATCTATCTTCGCTTCTGTATTTTTGAAAGCTTCCGGAGTCACTATCTTCCACAATGTATTTTTAACGATCTGCCACAATTTCCGATGGTTATCGCCCAATAGCAATACGACACGGGTGGATTGTGAATTAAAAGCCGATGGTACATGTGTTACGGCAAAATCGATAATTTCTTTTGAGTAACAAAATCAGCCATAATTTCTTCTATTTCTTTATCGGAAATCGGCGACTGGTTTGTAATTGCATAGTAAGTCCTTCTGTGTTTTAAGGCCTCTTTAAAAGATTTCTCCATTATAACTCCTTTCTTTATTATGATATCTATAACAAAGAACAACCGATCATGAAAAGTTGTTCGGTAAAAGAAAATATTTGTAACTTTGCCACTCAAATGAAAAAGATAAATGGGTAAACAAAAGTTTTACGTGGTATGGGAAGGAGGCACTCCGGGGATTTATACCTCCTGGACAGAATGCCAACTCCAAACAAAAGGTTATGAAGGTGCTAAATACAAATCCTTCAGTACCCACGAAGAAGCTGAACGTGCCTTTCATTCGTCTCCTTATGCCTATATCGGAAAAAATGCCGTAAAAACAGAAAACAAGCACAAACCCTCTTCCGAAGTATTACCCGCAGCCGTAGTAGAAAACAGTCTCGCAGTGGATGCCGCCTGTAGCGGTAATCCCGGTCCGATGGAATACCGTGGAGTACATGTGGCCAGCAGGCAGGAGATTTTTCATTTCGGCCCCATGAAAGGTACAAACAACATCGGAGAATTTCTGGCATTGGTACACGGACTTGCCTTGTTGAAACAAAAGGGGGTTGATATGCCCATATATAGCGATAGCGTCAATGCAATCAGCTGGGTGAAACAAAAAAAATGTAAGACCAAACTGCCCCGTACCCCAGAGACGGAAGCATTATTTCTCCTTATCGAACGTGCGGAAAAGTGGTTAAGAGAAAACACCTATTCCACCCGTATTTTGAAATGGGAGACCAAAGAATGGGGAGAGATTCCTGCTGATTTCGGACGAAAATAATTGCAGACTACTTGAATTTCTTAATCAGAAAAGCCGGATTTACCCTAAGATAAACACCAAATGAAAAATTAGTCATGCTTCCTTCCGGAACAAGTTCACCACTCGCCAGCTTCATGGTACCGGGCATTGAATAATACAGATCGCCTTTTGCACCGAAAGCGTAGTGTTTTCCAAAAGTCCGGGAATATTCGACGGAAAGGAAACAAGTTTGAGGGTCATCGTAAACCGCTCCCTCTGTCTTCATAGAAACAGCACCAAAATAAGGGATGCCGAATAAAGAGATAAAATCTTTGCAAACAAAATAGCCGCCTTTTACACGAATATTATTTCCTAAATCAAAAGAGGCTTTCGTATATAATCCCACCCCTTTGTCAAAAGGCCATAACTTGCCGGATTCCTGATAATATCCCAACATGTCCGCCTCAACATTTATCCGTTTCAATACTTTGCGGTTTACGTTCCAGACAATACCGGCACCAACAGAGCCATTTGCCAAAGTTTGCACAGGACGGTCGTTATCCACGATCTGTTCTCCCCCCCGGTGCTGAATGGTCATCTGTACCGGCAAATAATAATGGAAACGGGATTCCGGTCTATTAAATTTAACCAAAGAAGAGAGACCGACCGTAAAAGCCTCCTGATGGGTGTCCGCTTCAAAAATAAAGCTCTGCCAGTTGATCCAGGCATCGAAATGCCAACGTTTTAAGTCACACAATACTTGAAATCCGGTTTCCGGATCGGCCGTCAAGTTCAGTTCGGGATTATAAAGGGGCTCAATCAGTCTATGATTTTCACCGCCATACAGATTACCCAGAACCAGATTTACCCGCGACAAAGCCAGTTGCGCACGGAAATAAGGCAAAATATGCGTACCACGCTGATACTGGTTTCCTTTCCAGATTGCAATATCATGATAAGCATAATTGGGAAACTTATAAGCACCGCTATAAATCAAGGCATGAACTCCCAATTCCAACTTTATATTCTTCAATGGATAAAACACCCCTTTAGGCTGTAACCACAGACCGGGCAAAGAGTATCCGTTTATAACGCTTCCTGCAAACTCATTGTCCTTAAAAAAGCTGATATTATCAAGTTCAACCAGAAGTTCTCCCTGTCTTTCCGGATCAATCTCGTAATCCGTCCGGCATAAACGTTCTACCATCTGGGCATGAGCTGCCGAGCCAAGCAAAGTAACAACCGTCAGACAACAGGCTATCCTACGGACATATTTATTGAGTTTCATCGTATCTGCAATTTTATCAAAGCGACTGCATGTCATTAAGACGTTTATAATACCCATTCAAGGCCAATAATTCTTCGTGCTTACCGCGTTCTACTATTTCCCCTTCATAGAGAACACATATTTCATCCGCATTTTTTATTGTAGAAAGCCGATGGGCTATTGCAATCGTCGTACGAGTTTTCATCAGACGTTCCAACGCTTCCTGTACCAGACGTTCGGATTCCGTATCCAAAGCAGAAGTGGCCTCATCCAGAATCAAGATAGGAGGATTCTTCAAAATAGCGCGTGCGATACTGATCCGTTGTCTCTGGCCACCCGAAAGCTTACTTCCACGATCACCGATGTTGGTGTTATAGCCATCCTCTTTCTCCATAATGAAGTCATGTGCATTGGCAATCTTCGCAGCCTCAATCACCTGCTCCATAGTCGCATTCTCTACACCGAAAGCAATATTATTAAAGAAAGAATCATTAAACAGAATAGCTTCCTGATTAACATTGCCAATCAAGGTTCGCAAAGCAGAGATACGCACATCCTTTATACTGGTACCATCAATCGTTATTTCACCTTCCTGCACATCATGATAACGCGGCAACAGGTCAACCAATGTCGACTTACCCGATCCGGATTGCCCTACCAAAGCGATTGTTTTTCCTTTAGGCACAGTCAGATTGACATGCTTCAAGACTTCTTTCTTACCATTATAACTGAATGAAATATCCTTAAACTCAATTTTATCATTCAAGCCGTTCAATGGTTTCGGATTAGGAATTTCCTTTATATTATTCTCAGCCTTCAATATCTTGTCTACGCGCTCCATAGACGCCAATCCCTTAGGAATGTTGTATCCGGCTTTAGAAAATTCTTTCAACGGATTGATAACACTATACAGAATCACCATATAGAAAATAAACGAAGGAGCATCAATCGTAGAGTTCTTCCCTAAGATCAACGAACCACCGAACCATAGTACAATAACAATCAATATGGTACCTAAAAATTCGCTCATCGGATGTGCCAGCGCCTGCCGCATAGCCACCCGGTTATTGGCATCCCTCAATTCATTACTGCATTTGGCGAAGCGATCCACCATTCTTTTTTCTGCAATGAATGCTTTGATAATACGCAATCCTCCCAGCGTCTCTTCCAATTGTGACATTGTATCACTCCATTTTCCCTGCGCTTCCAACGACTGCCGTTTCAGTTTCTTACCAACCACTCCCATAAGCCATCCCATCCCGGGAAGAACCAACAGAGTAAACAGGGTCAACTGCCAACTGGTGATGATCAATGTTCCAAAATAGAATATGATAAGTATGGGGTTTTTGATCAGCATATCCAGCGAACTGGTTATAGAATTCTCTACCTCCCCCACATCACCACTCATACGAGCGATAATATCTCCTTTCCGTTCTTCTGAAAAAAAGCCCAAAGGTAATGACATCACCTTTGAGTAAACCATAATACGAATATCCCGAACTACTCCTGTACGCAAAGGAATCATGACTGCCGAAGAAGCAAAGTAACAAGCGGTTTTAAGCAAAGTCATAAAAGCCAAAAACAGTCCTAAGAAAAGCAAAGTCATCGACGGACCATTTACCTCAATCATGTGTGATACATAATAATAGAAATTATTCACAGCTATGTCTTTCAAGCTCCCAGTCGAATCCCAAGGCATAAATTCATATACCTTACTATCCATTTCAAATAAAATTTGAAGGATGGGAATCAATAGCGTAAACGAGAATATATTGAATACTGCTGACAAAATATTCAAAAACACGGCTCCCACCACATATCTCCGGTAAGGAGATACGAACCGTTTCATGAGTTGCAAGAATTCTTTCATTAACTTGTACTAAAATGATTTAGGCGACAAAGATAGAGGAAAATCTCCGAAAATCATATCTAAACATCGATAGAAAACACAGGAATTCAACAATTATCTTAATTATAGTTTGTCTGGCCCACTATTATCCTCTCCTCATTCATCAGCATGTATTTTTCAACAAGTATAATAAAATTATCAGCACCCTCCTTCATTCTATCTTTAACGATGTAAGTGTGAAATATTAAATATCTTATCAAATTCATACAGCCAAATAGAGAATGTCCCCCCCCGGAATAATTCAGGATGAGCATTCAAAGCCTTCTGCTTCAACCCAACTCGGGTTTTAGCATCTTTCAAAAGTCGTTTCAAAGTACGTCCACCAACAACGTATTGTTGATAAGAGGATAAATTCAGCAAAGATATCATATATTCAAGAATTCGCCCCCCCTCTATAAAATATGCACCCTCTTTTTCTGCCTTTGGGGATACCTTATTGTCATGCTGTCGAAAATAATTCAATTTACGGTTTATACGAATAACATTACCCTGCCGACATATCTCTATCCAAAAAAGCCAATCACCACAATAACGAAACTCTTTATAGCCACCATTCACTTTCGCATAGCATTCTTTTCGAAACAACACCATGCTGGCATTATATACACTGGGGCCCCATAGCATATTCTTTATAAGAAAATCTCTACTCGCAAATTTTGTCTGCAACGGCAATTTAGATGAAAATTTATCCCAATCCAATGCCAGGTGTTGTCCGTCGGCATCTACCATCTGCGAACCGGTAAAAGCTAAAACGACATCCGGATTTCCTTCTAATGCCGTAACCGTTTCTGTTAAAAAATTCTTTTCAGCAAAATCATCACTTTCAGCAATCCAAATATATTTACCTCGAGCTAAAAGCAAGCCCTTATCCCATTGTTTAAAAGTCGTACCACTATTTTGTTCATTAAACACGATATGGGTAACCCGATTATCGGATTGATATTTTAACAAGATATCACGACTATTATCAGTAGAACAATCATCCAGAAGTATCAACTCGAAATTATCAAAATCTTGAGCCAAGATACTATCAATACGTGACATTAAATAGGCACTATGATTATAATTCGGTACAATTACAGAGACCAGAGGTTCGTTCATCTCAAATATTTATCAATTCCATTATCACACCACTTAACATGGTTTTCCTTTACTACTTCCAGAGCATGCAAATGTTGCCCCTCATTATGGCGGGAAGCCTCCTTATGCCAAAGATGATAAACAATTCCTCCCATCTTTAAAGCTTTCTTTCCAACTCCTGCAAAATGCAAACGATACACCAGCTCTCCATCTTCATGTCCCCAATCCTGCAAATCCTCATTATACCCATTTATTGATATAAAATCATCCCGCCAGAAAGCCAGATTACACCCACGCATATGATCTATGACTTTTGCATACCGTTCTGCCAGGAAAGAGCGCAGTAATCTGGAACGAAAGCCATTCAGGATAAACCCTGCTTTAATTTCCGAAACATTCAGCTTTAAACTGATATCACTAATCAATCTTTTAGTCACCATCGGTCCTAACTTAGTACGGCTTCCACAGACAAAATATCCTTTATCCATCATCTCAATATGATCTTGGATAAAATGACGTTCCATAATTACATCACCATCTATTTGGATGATATAATCGCCTTTAGCTTGCGCAATAGCCTTATTTAAGATTGAAGTTTTTCTAAATCCTTTATCTTCTTGCCAAATATGGACTATAGGAACTTTTAATACTACTCTAAAATCATCTATCAATTTACGAGTATCCTCTCTCGAGCCATCATCAGCTATCACAATCTCATCCGGAGAAACCGTTTGAATAGAAGCACTCAACAGACATAATCGTAACGCATCTTCCCAATTATACGTAGAAATCAGCAATGACACTTTTGTATCCATCTCTCTTAAAGTTAGGTTAAACAGTCATGAACAATTTTTCAAAAGAACTAAAATTACTCAATTGCAATGGCGCATTCTTATCCATGATCCAATAAATCGGACGATTATTATAAAATGCAGCCATCAACGAGAAAGTACTCTTTACACCTATTATATAGTCGCACTGAGACAGCAAACACAAGTCCTCCGCCTCATTTCCCTTCGGACAATAAATACTTTTCAGCCCTAAAGCCTCCCTGTAACAATTCACATTTAAATTACGATCATTGGTACAAATAAAAACAGAAACTTTTTTATCAGGAAAATTGTCTAAAAACTGACGTATGTGCTCAATATACACATCATCATTAAAAAAATATTTTCCGCCCATCCAGACCTTATAATCACCTCTGCGAATATGAACGGCCAAACGTACGTCCGTACCGTCTGCTTTTGTATGTTCCTCTAAAAAAGATTTTATTTTATTTAAAACCAAAGATTTAAAGGCAAACATATCTTTAATTTCTGTCCGATATTTCATAAATAATTCAGGAAAACGAAACTGCCAACCATCAATAGCAACCATTCGATGCCTTTTCAACTCTGCAAGTACATCAGGGGTTACATCTGTTGGCTCGTCCAGAAAAAAACACTTTATCAACTGCAATTTAATCAACATTTTTGCAAAAAGATAGACCGGCCAACGGTGATACTTATAATTACAGACTTCAAAGTAACGATATTTATAAGCAAAACGCATTGATACGACTTTTACGTTGTTTTCCTTTCCCCATACATAGGCATGTGCGTATTGCAGAATGTTATTACACATTTGCCCATATCCTTTTACAAAAATCATATTCACAATATTTGTTTTTACTTTTCCTAAGAACTTACTTTCGCTCTATATTCTGCAAAAATAACAATAAAAAACTGATTATTTTAACTTTAAGCCTTAATTCTTCCTACCAAGATGGTTAATAAACTCATAGCCTTTTAATTATTATCACTTTTCTTCTGCTTAATTTAAATTTCCAAATACATACAATAAAAATGTGAAAGACACATGCAGAAATAAAAAAAAAGGAAAATACAAGTTTGCAATACAAAAAGAATATCATTTATATTTCCATCTTTGACAAAAACATAAACAAACATTCCTTCATTACTTTAGTAGTCTGCATGAATACAAATAAAAAATCTCCCTCTAAACTTACAATTTGACAAAACGACATTCTTTTTTTCATAGAATCCTTTCGTTAAGAGAAGATACCGGTACGAATGTAAAAAACGCCATTATTCCCTAACTCCTTTTTCCAAAATCATCTATTCACAAGTAATTAACTGACATATTTCTCTTCAATTTCAACATCCGCCGGCAATTCACCATCAGAACCTACATATTTCATACTTTTTTCCATACGAAAGCCCTCCAAAACAGAGAAGCAATTAGAGTCAAAAAGCGTTCTTTCAAAAAGAATTATTTTTTCTCATAGAGAATCTTACCGTTCCTCTACGACTTTCAAGTCGTTTCTCGTAGAGCAACCGGGTTTATCAAGTAGAGACATTCCGACTAAGATACCAAGAAAATATACATATATATTCAATTTAAGCAAAAAATATGCAATAAGAACCGTATATTATCTACATTATCATGCAACCCATTTTCTATTTACTACTTTTTTGCAAAAGTGAATTACAGGAAAACAATCAATACAACAGCAAAATGATAGTATATTCTCTTTTTTAATAACTTTCGCACAAACATCAATCAGTAAATCTAATTACTTCATCACAAGAATCAGACCAATTCTATTCGTTTTAACCCAATTTTTCAACTAATATCTTTCACATCATGCAGATCAAGAACAGAATAAAAAGCTAATTATATAATATTCAATTATAATTCTTTCTATCTTTGCTTTAGAAACGAATCAATAAAGCATATCACAATGAAAATATCAGTTATCATAAATACCTATAACGCATCAAAACATTTAAAACAGGTTCTTGAAGCCGTAAAAGGTTTTGATGAAATAGTTATCTGTGATATGGAAAGCACTGACAATACAATTGAGATTGCAAAAACATTTAATTGCAAAATTGTAACTTTCAAGAAGGGAAACCATAATATCGTAGAACCAGCACGCAACTTTGCTATCCAACAGGCTTCACATCCTTGGGTGCTTGTAGTAGACGCAGACGAAGTGGTACCCGAGCAATTAAAAGAATATCTTTATAAACAGATAGCAAGCCCCGATTGCCCTGCAGGTATTTACATTCCACGCAAGAACTATTTTATGGGCAGGTTCATGCATTGTCATTATCCGGATCATATTTTAAGGTTTTTCAAAAAAGAAGGAACTGTATGGCCCCCCATAATCCATGTGTCCCCTATAGTAGAAGGAACATTGTTTTCGATTCCTGCCAGACGTAAAGAGTTAGCTTTTGTCCATCTGGCCAATGACAGCGTTTCTGATATTATAAGAAAAACCAATGAATATACCCGAAATGAAGTAGAAAGAAAAAAAAATAAAAGATATGGAACCCTCGCATTCTTTTATCGCCCTTTTTTCCGATTCTTCAAAACATATATACTGAAAGGAGGTATACGAGACGGTAAAGAAGGCTTTATAAAAGCCTGCCTGGAAGGATATTATCAATTTGTAATGCTCGCAAAGCTTACAGAACACCATAAAGGCAATCATACAGATAATAAATAAAGTTCACCAAAAAGAATCTAAACACATATATACAAGCCGCCATGCAACCTGTTTTTCCTTTAGTTTCAATCATAACTCCAGTGTATAATGCTGAGAAATATTTAAAAACATGTATAGATAGTGTCTTAAAGCAGACTTACACAAACTGGGAACTAATCCTGGTAAATGATGGAAGCACAGACGGCAGTTTAGATATTATAAAACAATATGCACAACTCGATGTCCGAATTAAATATATAGATAAAATCAATGAAGGACCATCCTTATCCAGAAAATCAGGCACAGAGCAAGCAAAAGGGAAGTACATTCAATACCTGGACAGTGATGATTTTCTGCAAGAAAATGCGATTGAATATTTAACTGATAAAGCAGAAGCAACCAATGCAGAAGTTGTTGCTGCCCCTTTCTTTTTCTATTACTCAGAAAACAAGATGGACATTTCCGGGCATTTTTCATTTCAGGAAATGACAGGTATGGAATATTTTAACGAGATTCTTTCAGGAAGAGCTTATTGGAGTGTCTGGTCCAACTTTCTTTCCCGTTCTCTTTTTGAAAGAAACGATATATCATTCGTTCCGGAAATATCTTTCGGTGAAGACGCCATATTAATGGTACAACTATTATATCACACACAAAAAGTAGTAGCTTTGGAACAGCCCATTCTCTATTACAGACAAATAGAGTCGTCCATTTGCCACGACATAACCCCTAAAAGACACGAAGACTTACGGACTTACACCAAGTGGATAGAAAGATTCATGATAGAAAAAGGCTTATACGAATCCTATCGTAACAACCTGATACTAAAAAACATAGAAATGGCTTTTTTATGCATGCATTGGGGATATTATGAGAATGCAGACAAAGATATGAAGCGTATTGTCAAAGATATAAAGAAGCGTCCGCAATTACTCAAATGCCTGCCGGGAAGACAAAGAAAAATCATCAAAGTATACCGCTTCTCTTCCTGGCTGGGATTTCTAAACCTGATGCATTACAAAAAACAAGGGAAATTATAATTCAATCCAATTCTACATCTGCCGTATGCACCTCTATTTTCTCTATATCCGGTAATTGAAGATAATCTCCATAGAGACGGGTCAGATACTTGTCGACACTTCGGGGAGCAGGAAAGTAGCTCCCTTCAAACTCCACCTGTGAAAGAGGAAACAATTCACTCTTTCTGCGAGATATCGAGAACCAACTTCCCCAAGTATGCCTGACTTCGTCACGAATACTTACCCATGACCAAAGACGAATCCAGAAATATCTGACCGACAAGAAAAACCACTTCCGGACAATCAGCTTTTCTCTTTTCTGCCTGTCTTTCTCCAAAGCAGCCTTGTCTTTCAGCTTTTGATGCTTTCTGACAAACTTCCGTGCCAGCTTTTCCGACAATGGCTCTAAAGGAAACAAGTCAACATACACTCCTTTATACTTATAAAAGATATCTGCATCATGTGTCTCTTTAATCACAGAATGTAAATCCCTTAATTTCCCAAAAGGATAAAGATAATGTGTATCTGTTTTATGCGTTTGCAAAGCATATTTTGAGTCTATTTCCCGTCCAAGAACTTTCACAAGCTTCAAATAATCTTTCCGAAGCATCTCAATATCCAGATCATCGTCCCAAGGAATGAAGCCGCCATGCCTCACCGCCCCCAAGAGAGTTCCGGAGCTTAACCAGTAAGAGATATTGTGCTTTTTGCATACACCGTCAATATACTTCAGCATTTCCAACATACGTAATTGGTGGTTGCGCAACGATGAACCATCCGGATTAAAACGCTCTCTCAATTCTGCTTGATTGGCCATAACAGTTTCATTAACGGTTAGTTATCATATCGTATATATTAGATGCAAAAAAGACATCATGAAGCCCCAGTCCAATATTATACGACAAAATTCGCTCCTTATCATTTTCCCGGCCACGGCATGTTCCATCAAGTACATCTCCTATCTCATTAAACCATTTAAATTGATTGAAATACCGGAAGCTTCTAACGTGCTCAGTATCGTCAGCAAAAACCTTATCAAAAAACAGATCACAATTTTGAAAGCCACGCGTGTGCACCGGAACCAACAATATACCGGGTTTAAACAATGCATCGTTTCCTATTAAAAGTCCGTCCGCATCAGTGATACAGGACACCAAGACATCCGCATCTTCCACTAATTCCTCCATCGTATCCACAACGCTAAAAACGACATTTCCAAATGTTCTAAAATAGTCAATGAAATACTCTGCCTGATCTTTATAACGAAATAAAACGACTTGAAATATTTCATCCGGGAAACTGCTCAATAGACAAAGCAATGTCGCTCTTGCCGTATTTCCCAATCCGATGAAAGAATATTTCCGGGCGGAAGAAGAACGCAGCGTTTTAATTGCCAACGTAGCTACCGCCCCTGTGCGCATGCTTGTTATCCAATCCGCATTTATCAACGCCAGCAACTCTCCATTTGCACTATTGTAAAGCAGTATATCACTACTTAAAGAAGGGGTTCTACCCAATATACGAGACACTACTTTAACACCGAACCGCTCTTTATCCGAAGGGAGCAAACAAGGCATAGTAGTAAAAAAATCATTTCCTGCAGGGTGCACGGAAACTTTTGCCGGCAATTGGCTATCCTTTTTCATCCGGAAACTTTGTGTAACCCAATCCACACACAAAGAAGGAGAAATAAATAAATTTTCTATTTGTTGGGAATCGATAGTAATCATATTCTGTTATTTATAACGCTCAGCGCGTCAATCAGTCGGTTGTTGTCTTTCTCACTCCGTACCGCAATACGGATATAATTTCCACCATTAAATGCCGATTTCGCAGAACAGTCTTTTATAAGAATATTATGCCGTTCAAGCAACAACCGGGTTAGCTCCCCGGCACTATAGTCAGAAATAATCTCACATAAAAAATAATTGGCTTGCGAAGGGATAACCCTCAGATAAGGAATTTGCTGCAACAAGCCCCAAAAACGTTCCCGTTCCACAACAAACTTCTTACAAGCCCTCTGATAATCATCTTCGTATTTGCCAAAGATTTGCATATAAAATTCGGCAAACGAATTGATATTCCAGATAGCTACATCTTTTCTAATGCTGTCAATCAGTCTGGTGTCAGAAGTAGCAAGTACCCCTAAACGAAGTCCGGGCACACCATAAGATTTTGAAATACTCTTTATTATAATAAGATGTCCATTCTTTTCCAGAATATCATTTGAGAGAAGCGAGTTCAGCTTGCCTTCTGTAGAAAAGTCAACAAATGACTCATCAATAATCAACCGGATATTTTTGCGCTGAGTCCACCTTATCAGATTCTGCACATCCGGTATAGATATAAAATTGCCCGAAGGATTATCCGGATTAATCAACAACAACGAAGAGACAGGCTTATCTTCAAAAAAAGCTTGAAGTTCCTCAACCGTATAAGTAAAATCTTTATTATTCGGAACATATGGAATCACCGTCCGATTATCCAACCGGTTAGGATATTCCTCAAAAGTGGGAAATACCACACCTATGTTACCGCTAAGCTTTTCCATCAGACTTTTAATTAATTCGGCGGCGCCATTACCTACACAAGCAAATCTTTGTTTTATACCAAAATACTTAGCAATCAAAAGACTGTTGACATTCATCCCCGACGGATATTCCGTCAATAAAATATCAAAATTAGCTTTCATTTCCTCCCGCATACGACGAGTAGGGAAATAAGGATTAACCAAATAACAGAAGTCTAAAAGATTAGGGAAGCGCCAATATCCTCCAAAACGTTTCTGATAAAGCGATACTTGTTTTCCAGAAGGAGCAAAAAGAGATTCGGCAATATCCAAGTCCTGAACATCATCTATCTCATACCATTTCTGTCCGGTCAGTGGAAGGGCCTTCAAATCGCAGTTATCCAGCAACGTTATAACACGCAGCACCTGCTCGTAATATTCATTATTGCCCAACGCTTTAGTATAGGCCTCCAGGAACGGAACATAATGTGTCGTTAAGAACTCTTTACTGAATTTATAAACATTCGTAGTTTTATAGTATTGTTCCGCATCACTGTATTTAAATGCTTTCTTCGGTATGAAGTTTACAATGTTATTTTCATCATCCAAACGCACCATTGTACCGTCCATCCAAGTTTCATACTTATCCACCAAAGCTAAATTAGGATAAGGATTGTCCAAGATCAGACGAAATAAAGAGTCTTCAAAAATCAAGTCCGATTCTATCAATAAAGTATCATCTTTCTGCAATTCTTCCTTTGCCAAAGATAAAGAATATATATTATTCGTTTTATCATAAATCTTATTCTCTATATATTCTATGGCAAGTCCATTATAGGTATTTCCTAAAAAAGCCCTCAGTTCTTCTCCCTTATACCCTATTACAATAATGATCCGCGTCAGGGGTAAAGAAGACAGTTGAGTTAAAACACGCTCTATTAAAGTTATTCCATTAACTTTAATCATACATTTTGTATTGTTCTTTGTCAGTTCGCCCAGACGTTTTCCCATCCCGGCAGCCAGAATAACTGCTTGCATGTTTATATTTTAAATATTAATACGTTATAACTTTAAAAGGATAAGAAATCCAATGAATGCAAAAGTCGAGTTTTTTTATAACATGAGCAAATTCTATGCATTAATCTTAATTGAAAGTCAATAATTTTAAAAGCATGAAGAGCACATTA
>ERZ833515.1428-NODE-1428-length-16388-cov-4.660993_pt1 | contig 16388 bp, 18 predicted proteins | sample MGYA00519949_ERZ833515 | MGnify/ENA primary metagenome ERZ833515 (study PRJEB31850, sample SAMEA3708741) | human gut metagenome | biome: human gut; feature: human-associated habitat; material: faeces | place: China | collected 2014 ...
GAAAGGCGGTGACGCTTCTGCGCCACCAGCCATTTTTCTAATATCGCTTTTGTCACTGCCATCGTTCATTTTTCTGCAAAGATAGAATTTTTGCATTGATTTCTCTTAAATACTTGTTTGTCAGCATTACCTTATAGCCCATAATATATAAGTGCCAATATTGGCAGAAATTTAATATGACGATGGAAATAAAAAGAGACAGTTGGGATATATATAAATTTCCCAAAACAGGAAAAGGCACACCGATATCACATCGACATGCCTTCTGAAAAATATGACAACAAAGAAGCAATTAAACGAAATCATCAATATTGAAAGCCTCCATTTTTCCGGATGCAGGCTTTTGTTTTGAAAGCGGTCTGCCGGTTTCATCCAGATATTCGTTAAGCAGACACTTTATTTTCTGCTGACAGCCGATTTCATTTTCCAGGATATTCAGTATTTCCGTGCCGGATAGCTTGTGATAAATGGTCATGCTCGCACGGAGTTCCTTCTGTTTGTCCCGTGTTTCGGAAGTCAGCACTTCCGCTACGTTATTCATCTCCTCGAATGTCATTGCCGTATTGAATTCCGGGTCAGGCTCGGTATTCACAGGAGCCATCAATTCTTCTTTTTCCTCTTTGGTCAGCCCCTCGTTCTCCTGAGCCACATCATCCGCATTGATTTCCTCATCCTCCTCTATGGGACCTTTTTCCATGGGTTCGGAACGTGTAGGAGTTTTTCTTGCCACTTCCGGGTCTTCCAGATAGACAATTTTTGTCTTGCCGATTACATCGTCATCGGCAGCAGGAGAAGTACCTGTCATTGTTTCGGAAATCTCTTGTCCCGCTTTTGTTGCCACTGACGTTTTTTTGCGTCTTTCCCTTTTGTGGGCATTTTTAGCTTTCTTCTTCCGGCACTCTTTCCGATATCTCCATAACTTGATACGGGCGATACGCATCATACGGTAAACCTTGTCCCATCCGTCATACATTTTCCGGCTGAAGATGAATATCCACAACTGGTAGAGCATGAAAACAGCGCATAAGACTTTGACTATAAAATAAATTTCATTTTCCATTGTCAGAACATTTTTCTTTATACAACTTTATAATTTCCGGTTTGTATTTTTCCAGATGGTCTTTCACGATGCTATTGATATAGCCGCACATGCTTGCTTTAGGTTCAATAACAAGGAGCAATTGTCTGATCAAGTCAAGATTCTCCCGTTCAATATCCACACGTGCCCGCTTCGACAAAGGCTTGCAAGTAAGATATTTCTTTTTATAAATGGCACACAACTCATCAAGGCCGGGTGACTTTTTCTTTGTTTCAGGTTGATTTTCTGATATTGAGTTCTTCTTGGCTACATTTGATTGTGCTGTATCCTCCTTATTCAAACCGGATTTTCTACCGGTTGTCATTTGTACAAGTTTTACAGAACAATGAATGGCAGTTATTATTAAAAGAACCACTCCTGCACTAATGACTGCAATAGTCAAAATATTAAAAATCTGTTCCATAATTATTTTTTATATAAAGGTTCATTATTAATTTGATTGTGATAGAGGCTGTCTATTTCCTCCTGATATTGTTCTATATGAGCGGCCAGTACATCATCAATGTATTTCGACATGCTGACTTTTGGGGCTACAACCGATAAAAACTTTTGTATGAACTGGTAATTGTCGATACCGATATAAGCCTGCTGCCTTTGCCGGACATTCCCACCCATGAGGAACTGTTTGCGGTACGAATCTGTACCGTCCTTTCGTTTCTTTTGTTTGGCGGTACTTTTCTCGGCAGGCGTAGATTCCGGATTGTTCGCTTCGCAATTACCCTGTTCGGATTCGTCAAGGGTAATGATCGCATCTTCGGGTATATTTTTTCCGTAATTGGGTATATCCCCGGCCATGATGCCCCTGATCATCTCTTCATTCACGATAACTTGTTTTTTTGCCATATCCGTTTACTTTTTAAATTTTGTCAATAGCTCTTCTGCCAATTCTGCCAGCCCGCTGCCTTTCAACAGTTTGGCGGGAGGCGGGAACAAGGTGCAACGAAAGAAGTTTCTGGTTGCCAGGGACAGTTCCTTGCTGTAGCGGTTGGTCTCCGGAATGATGGTGTCCAATACCGTAAACTCCAGTTTTTGCATAATGGCATTGTATGTATCAAAAATCTCCGTAGAAGCACGGGCGTCTTTTCGGTTCCAGAAAAAGAGGAATTCTTTCAATGGGGCTTCCTTGCTTGCCTTGGCATACTCCCAGACGGCGATGGAGAACGAGAGGCTGCTTTGCATGACAATACGGTCGGGAATAATCGGGGTAATCACATAGTCCATATTTATAATGGTGCTGATTACCCCCGAAGAGTTAACGGTTCCTGGCAGATCCACGATGACCAAGTCGTAACTTCCGTTTTTCATCAGTTTCTCCGCTGCATCATGGGCATTTTCCGCTTTTGAGCCGACAATCGTGTAGGCTTTCTTTTGGATACGTTCGTACTGGGATTTAATCTGCTCCTTGAAGTATTCGCTGTGCCCTACGGTATGCATATCCCTTTCTTTCATACGTACCAGGCTGTACTGCGGATAATCGCAGTCGATGACAGCCACATTCAATCCTTTCAGGTAATGATAATACCCGGCGAGCATAATCGTCATGGTCGATTTGCCGACTCCGCCTTTCTGGTTGCAGATGGCAACTAAAACTGTGTTTTTTTTCATTGCTTTTCTTTTTTATGATTAAACATCAATTGAATTCAGTCTGTCAGTAAGCAAGGGATGACCGGATATGTGCCGTAATACGGTATTTGCTCCATTCAGTCCGACGGTCTTTACTGCACATCACAAGTCTGTCAGTCCGGCATTCCTTACTGCCTGTGTGCAGTACTCCATCCGTACATTATTCCAGTCATCCATTCTCTCATCCGTACAGTCAGTAAGTAAGTGACTCCGACACTCTTTACTGAACATATCCCGTCGTTCATGCTGCAAATAAAAGGGTATTTTTTCATACCGTCACCATGTTTCAAGGGTGTTGACGACCTGTGTCACCATGTGTCATCACGTTACATATAACTTACTATTTCACAGCAACATATACTGTCATAACTTTGCCGTCGAGAACGAAATGGATGTCGAGCAGGGGTAATCCCGAAGCCGAAGAATGAGGCTGAAGGTCAAAACACAATTTGACGAAGGAAAATTCATTACCAAGCGGTAATAGCAAGTTGTGTTTTGGGCAGCCCGAAATATTTCGGGCAACCCAAAACAACTTGCCGCTCGCTTGACGGCTCGGGGTGGGATTCACTCCAAAGTCGTGAATCCGGGACGGAAGATCAGAAACAAAAACATCAATGCGTATGGAAGAAAACAAGAACAGAAAAACAAGAAAAAGTGCAGGCCGGAAATCAAAATCCGATCCTGCCGTGTACCGTTACGGTATCAAATTCAACTCACGGGAGAACGCGCAATTTGAACTCTCGTTCCAGAAATCGGGTATGGCTTACCGTGCAAGGTTTATTAAATCGGTACTACTTAACAGGGAAATCAAGGTGGTCAGAATCGACAAGGCGACGATGGACTACTATGTCCGTCTTACCAATTTCTACCATCAGTTCCAGGCCATCGGCAACAACTACAACCAGACGGTAAAGGCAATCAAGAACAACTTCGGGGAGAAACGGGCATACGCCCTGCTCCGCAATCTGGAAAAGGCGACCATAGATCTGGTGGTGCTGGGCAAGCGGATCATCATGCTGACCCGTGAGTTTGAAGAAACCTACCTTATCAGAAAACAGAGGGAGGAGGAATGACATGGTGGCAAAAATCAACAGGGGCGTGTCGCTCTATGGGGCTGTCATCTACAACCAGCAGAAAGTGAACGAGTCCATGGCACGTATCATTTCGGGCAACCGCATGATTGCCGATGTCACGGGCAATCCGGAGCATGTCATGAGGAACACGCTCTGGGCTTTCGAGAACTACCTGCTTGCCAACAGGAACACGGAGAAGCCGGTGCTGCACATATCGCTCAACCCTTCGGCGGACGACAAGCTGACCGACAACCAGTTCGCAGACCTGGCAAGGGAGTATATGCAGAAAATGGGGTACGGCGACCAGCCCTACATCGTGTATATCCACGAGGACATAGACCGCAGGCATATCCATATCGTTTCCACCTGCGTGAACGAGAAAGGGGAAAAGATTGACGACGCCTACGAGTGGAACCGCTCGATGGAGGCCTGCCGGGAACTGGAACGGAAGTTCGGACTGAAGCAGGTGGAGGACAAACGCAAGGAACTGTTGGAGCCGTACCTCAAGAAAGCGGACTATCGGAATGGCGATGTAAAGCAACAAGTTTCCAACATCCTCAAAAGCGTGTTCTCCACTTACCGTTTCCAGTCATTCGGGGAGTATAGTGCGTTGCTGTCCTGCTTCAACATCGAGGCGAAACAGGTCAGGGGCGAATTTGGAGGAACACCTTACAACGGCATTGTCTATACCCTGACAGACAATGCAGGCAAACCGGTATGTACGCCCATCAAGTCCTCCCTTATCGGAAAACGCTTCGGTTATGAAGGACTGGAAAAGCGTATCGGTTACAATACCCGTGAATACAAGAACAAGAAATGGCAACCCAAGATACGGAACGGGGTGGCACTCGCCATGCACGGCTGCCGGGGCAACCGGGAGGATTTCATCCGTCTGCTCAACAGGCAGGGAATAGATGTGGTATTCCGTGAAAATGATGAAGGACGCATTTACGGCGCAACTTTCATCGACCACAGGAACCGGGAGGTCTATAACGGCTCGCGGCTCGGCAAGGAGTTCTCGGCAAATGCCTTTGAACGCCTGTTCAACGAACCGGGCAATATCCCGGACCTGGATGCTCCCACACCGGATATCAGCGGGCAAAGCAGTTTCTCTGCCGGCATGGAAGATGCCATCGGACAGGCTTTCGGGATCTTCAACTTTGAAGCAAACGGTCCCGACCCGCAGGAAGAGGCTCTTGCCCGAAGGCTGCAACGCAAGAAGAAAAAGAAACGCCGTTCACGGGGTATCTCCTGAAAACAATATTCATTCACCATTAAAATTATATAGTTATGCAACAGGAAGATGATTTGAGAGGATTGGCAAAGGTCATGGAGTTCATGCGTGCCATATCCATCGTGTTTGTTGTCATCCACGTCTATTGGTTCTGTTATCGGGCGTTCGTGGATGCGGGTATCAATATCGGAGTGGTCGACAGGATACTCCTGAATTTCCAAAGAACGGCAGGGCTTTTCAGCAACCTGCTGGTGACAAAAGTGTTCGCCATCATATTCCTTGCCCTGTCATGTTTAGGCACGAAGGGCGTGAAGAACCGGAGGATGACCTGGCGGAAGATATATACCGCCTTCCTTTCGGGGCTTGTATTGTTCTTCATGAACTGGTGGATGCTCGACCTGCCGTTCAGTCCGACAGCTGATGCCGCCATTTACACGGTAACGCTGACCGCCGGATACATCCTTCTTTTGATGTCAGGCGTATGGATAAGCCGTATGCTGAAACACAACCTTATGGAGGACGTGTTCAACACCGCCAACGAGAGTTTCATGCAGGAAACACGCTTGATGGAGAACGAGTATTCCGTCAACCTGCCGACCAAGTTCGTGTATCAGGGCAAGGAATGGGACGGATGGATCAACGTTGTAAACGTTTTTCGTGCGTCCATCGTGCTTGGAACACCGGGTAGCGGGAAGTCCTACGCAGTGGTAAACAACTACATAAAACAGCAGATCGAGAAATCCTTCGCGATGTATATTTATGATTACAAATTTCCGGACTTGTCCGAAATCGCGTACAATCATCTGCTGAAACACAGGGGACATTACAAGGTGAAGCCGGAGTTCTACGTCATCAATTTCGATGACCCGCGCCGCAGCCACCGGTGCAATCCCATCAACCCCAAATTCATGGTGGATATCAGTGATGCCTACGAATCCGCCTACACGATAATGCTCAACTTGAACAAGACCTGGATACAGAAACAGGGTGATTTCTTTGTTGAGTCACCGATTATCCTGCTCGCCGCAATTATCTGGTATCTGCGGATTTACAAGGACGGCAAGTACTGCACCTTCCCCCACGCGATAGAATTTCTTAACAAACCGTATGCCGACATTTTCACGATTCTCACCTCTTATCCCTCATTGGAAAACTACCTTTCCCCCTTTATGGACGCATGGCAATCCGGAGCCCAAGACCAATTGCAGGGCCAGATAGCGAGCGCCAAAATCCCGCTTTCGAGGATGATTTCACCACAGCTTTACTGGGTCATGACGGGGGATGATTTTACGCTTGACCTTAACAACCCGGAACATCCTAAAATCCTTTGTGTGGGAAATAATCCGGACAGGCAGAACATCTATTCGGCCGCATTGGGACTGTACAATTCACGTATCGTGAAATTAGTGAACAAGAAGGGGCAGCTCAAGAGTTCCATCATCATTGACGAGCTTCCGACCATCTATTTCCGCGGCATCGACAACCTGATAGCCACCGCACGAAGCAACAAGGTGGCGGTCTGTCTCGGCTTTCAGGACTTTTCACAGCTGACCCGTGACTACGGTGAAAAAGAGGCGAAGGTGATCCAAAATACAGTCGGTAACATTTTCTCAGGACAGGTGGTCGGAGAAACGGCAAAGAACCTTTCGGAGCGTTTCGGAAAGATACTCCAACAGCGGCAATCCATATCAATCAACCGGCAGGATACCTCCACTTCTATCAACACGCAACTGGACTCGCTGATACCGGCATCCAAGATAGCCAATCTCTCGCAAGGCACATTCGTGGGCAGCGTGGCAGACAACTTCGGTGAGGAAATCGAGCAGAAGATTTTCCATGCCCGTATCATCGTCGATAATGAGAAGGTGGCGGCAGAAACCAAAGCATACAGGAAGATACCTGTCATCAACGGGTTCAAGGATGCGGACGGCAACGATATCATGCAGCAGCAGATAGACCGCAACTATTCACGTATCAAGGCGGACGTGCTGCAAATAATTGAAAATGAAATAATTAGAATAAAGAATGATCCGGATTTGAAACACCTAATTCCGCACGACGACGAGAAGAAGGAGGAATAGGATACCGCTGTTTTATTTCAGCCTGCAAAGTTCGTCCCGTGCCTTATGGATTGAGCAAGGCCGGGCCCTTCGGGTTTCGTGGAAAAATCATCCTCGCTGCGCTTGCGGTATTTTTCCCGAAAGCCTTGCGCAATCCGGCACGGAACGGCGGGGCAGGCAAGAAATAAAATACCGGCTCGACGAGCCGCAGATGTCTAACTCAAAAACGAAAGATATGGGCAGAAGCAACTTCACACCGATGGGACGGTTCAAGGAGAGAATTGACCGTTACGGACTAAAACTGATGGAAGTGGGTATCAACCACCTGAGAATATTCTCCGGCAACCGGAAACTGTTCGACTACTATCCGCTGCGGATGAAACTCTTCGATTACCGGCAGTGGAAACAGCTTACCTATCCCTCGCTGATTGACGGAACGGACAAGTGGGAAACAGAGCTTGACGATATTATCAAAGAACTTATGGTATCACAGCAATAAACAACAGGATTATGAATGGAAATAACAGCAAGACGCTCGTTTGGGACAACATTCCCGAATGGGCGATTTTTTCATTGGAGTACGGTATCGACGAGGAACTGTTCCTGTCTGATGAAGACAAGGAAATGATAACCCGGTTCATCGCCGAAAACTTCCCGGACGGCTACACCATGTCGGTGGATTGGGAGTCATACAAGGAATTTGACACCAATCCTGCTTTTGGGAAAGCGTGCAAGACCTACAAGGTCACTTTCATAACGGAATCATAACTAAAAAGTCAAACGATGTATTATGGCAGATAACAGGAAACATACAAGGGTGGTGAACATCCGCAAGGAAGCATACGATGTGTATATAGGTCGTGCCGGTAAAGGGCAGGACGGGTATTTCGGCAATCCGTTCAGGCTGAAGCAGGACATGGACCGGGGCGGGACACTGGCCGGATTCCGCGAATATTTTTACAGGCGGCTGGCGAACGATGCGGAATACAGGCGCAGAGTCCATGAGTTGCAGGGAAAGACTCTGGGATGCTTCTGCAAACCGCACCCGTGCCATGGGGATATTATCAAGGAATACCTTGACAGGATAGCCGGGCGTGGCGAGGACATAGAGATCGGTACGATTTTCTACAAGGGTAAGGCATACCCGTCGCGTAAAATTACGACCGGGATGGAAACCTATACGATATCGGTGGAGGAGTTGGGACATGAACTGGAAGATGACATGCGCAACCTTTTGGGTGAAGCTGTCGAACAGGACGAGAATATTTGTTACTATTGCACCAACGAAGGGCTATGCACGTTGACCGACAGGGAAATGGATAAGATTATATACGGATAGACAACAGACTGATATGGAAACACCAATTAAGGTGGTGTTCAGGCGGTTCAAGGAGGGCGGGATAATCGCCCTCTTTCCATATATACCGTGGAACGAATCCGAAAATACAATCACATCCTACATGCACGCGGGACAGCATGGCGCAGCCGATTACAAGGGAATCATCTCCGGGACACTGCCCGCAACGGAAAAAGAATATAGGAACCTGCTGGCAGAACTGAAATCCATCGGATACGGTAATCTGCATGTATTGGAACGGGCTCATGCAAGACAGAAGTTTCCCTTATAATTCTACTAAAGATGCCGGTAAGGACGGTGGGATATTCTATTGCTGCAACGGCTTGAATGATTTGAAAGCATTGGTAGATAAAGGCATGGAAGACTTTGCCATAGCCGGGTGTACCGACTTCGGGGCTTATGAAGAACTATTATAAACATTAAATATTCATTATTATGAAAATCGATTGTCAGGAACATTACGACAAGGTAGTGGAGTACGCCAAAAGTATCGGCGACACAACATTTCAGAATTGTATTGACTGCCTCAAGCAATGGGAAACCAATTCCCAAGGAGTGTATGAAATTGAACTGTACTACGACTGCTCGCCGTATTCATTCGGATTTGCGCAAGTGGCTGCGGACGGAAACAGGGGCATTGTCGGAGGGCTGCTGTATCATGGCAGACCAGATGAATCTCTTGCCGTAATGCTCGGAAGACCATTCCATGGCTGGAGCATACATATGTAAAAAAGTAAGAGACCATAAAAAGCACCATCTTTGCTTATTTGAGTGAGTAAAAATGGTGCTAATATCAACTTCCGCTATAATTCACCAAACATTATATCCATATCTTGTTTCAAAACTTTATCTTCAAAATTCGCTAACATTTTATCTTTTACAATAATATGATTGATAAGATGTAACACAGTATCATAAGTGAGAGGGTATGCAAAGCCTTTTTCCATTACTAATTTCAATATTTTGGTTCTATTTGCACGATACAATAATTTTGCAGTATTATTATTGTTTGACAAATATTCACAAAGTTCTTCTGACAAACCTTTATCAGCAAAACGAACCCTCATCTTATTGCGTAACATACTATTCCAAACTTTATTTTTATACTGAGAATATGAAAGTCTGTCAAATAATGTAAGCATTGACCATTCACTACTTTCCAAGGTAGCATAAATTCCGTTCAGAAGTCTGGATTCCTCTTTAAATTCATCCCACTCTTCTTTGCATTTATAACGTAAATCATGTTCAACTTCGTGCCAACCTTCCGATAAAATAGTTCTGATTTGAACTTCATAAGTGTTATCAATTAAATCTTCATAACCAGTTTCTTTTATTGCCGCTTTCATATCTTGCTGAAGATTATTTGGAACACGCATAACTAAATTTAGTCTTTTGGGACAGAATTTATCAACTTCGGCTTCATCAACAGATTCACTGTCAAAATTGGACTGACTTTTTAGGTAGTTGTGAACAAGTTCTACATCATCTGTAAAATACAAAGTAATACGGAGAGCCAATAAATCTTGCATCTTCTTGTTGGCTTTACGATATTCTTCAGATTTTTTCCCAAGTTTATTTTTAATAGACATTTCTGACTTAGTACGATAAAACACATGGTACATTACGCCACATTTGTTCAAAACAGCCTCCAAATCTGTAACTATATCCCTTAAAACTTTATTTCCTGCACTCATACTTGTATGTTCTTATGATAATAAGCAATACCTGATTTTGAAATGTGCGAATTATTCCCGTCAATCAGAATCATTCCTTTTTTCTTTAATAATTCAAAAGTTGCAAAAACGACATCCAAATTCTTTTCTCCAAATTCTTTTCTAAGGGTAGAGATATACCTCATTTTGGGAGATTTTCCATCAACTTTAAAATACTTGCTAAGTATTTCAATCTCTAGATCTATATCTTCTTGTTTCTCCAAAACAGAAGATGTCGTAACTTTTACCAAAGAAGATATAAAGCCAGTGTTATAGTCATCGCATCCATAACAATGAATATTGTTAGAACCAGAAGATAAATCACTATTCACTGTGCAATCAATAAATTTGCATCCTGTAAATGTAACATTATAAAATGCGTTTACATCAAAAGTGCATCTCTCAAAAACAGAATCGACAAACGAAGTTTCTACAAACTTACATTCTTCACTAAGGATATTAATATCTTCAAAATGGAAAGAATTCAATCCTGCATATTTATAATTACCTGTTACTTTCTTTAAAAGAATGCAATCTGTAGTAACAATCAAATACAAAGACATTTTATCTTTTATAACGGAAAACTTATCCCATAATTTTAATTTATCATCATTGGAAGAATATTTGTATGCGTAAATTGCCAGTTCGATTAGATGCTCAGGTATAGGGTTAAGTTTTTGCAAAAATGTGACAGGTTCTTTCTGAATTGATTTTCCGAGCAAATACCCAAAAATAAATTCATTGATAAAAGTTATAAAATCTTTATTCCCTGTTCTATCTAATAGGGCATGATTTGTAAGTGTGTCAGCAAGTTCATCCAAAGTTTGTTTTGTCGGTGTCAACTCTTTATAATACAAAAGACGAGACTTGTTATATTCTATAATCAGTTCTTTGACGAAACTTCTATTTTCACCAGTTATATCAAAATCAACAAAAGATTTGGCTAAATTTTCAAATATCTGCATTTGGTCTTCCCAACGAATAATAAGATTTTGCCTTTCTTTTTCCCGATTCAGTAGATATTCAAAATATTTATCCGTAATCGTTTCTGGATAAACCAATAAATCACTAAAATCCTCCTTGCTTATATTTCGTAAATAAGTTAGTAGAACAGGATTTGAAATATTATCCAAAGGAACATTCTTGCCAATGATTTCCTCATAACGTTCTGTTGAAAGCCATTGCTTAATATTGGGTTTCTCTAATTGAAATCTGATAACATCAAAGTTTCCATTGTAAGAATCAACCCAATCTCCAAATTCAGCACCTGCAAATATTGCAGTTTTTCTAGAGGTAAGAATAATCTTAGCTTCATCTGTCAACAAATCTCCTATGGTAGAAAGCATTGTTTCAACTTGCTCAAATTCATTCAATTGTCCAACCTTTCCATTGTCTATGTTTTTGGATAGTAATTCGTCAAACCCATCAATAATAAGAGGGATTTTTCCTTTTTTTATATTGTAAACAACTAATTCTTGTTTAGCAGTCGTATCTTTCTCTTTGTCAATTTCAGACCAAAGAATATATTTAAACTGCTTTGCATCCCTATTTCTTGACAATTCTGTAAAAATGGGCTTTTGATATTCACTATTATCTAAAAATGATTTATATACTTCGTATGCTGTACAGGTCTTACCAAATCCAGCAGCAGCTTCTACCACTACAAGATGTGCCCCCTTTCTATTGATTGCTTCTTTAATTGCAGAAATGATATCTGAAGTTCCACTAACAGTATCTTCCGCACCTTCACTATATATAGAATATGGCATACTGATATATTGGTACTTAATACCACAATTACAATAATGTTTTACTTGATTAGCAGCAAATTCTGCATATCTTCTATTTATGTCATTTGCAGTAGTTTGTGTATTAAAGAACCCCTTAAATAAATAACTTTCTGCTTGTTCAATCGATTTGAACCTTTGTTGTTTTGCATGATATCCCAATTTAGAGTAACGATCAAGTATCGGAGTAGCATCAATATCATCGTCCATTATTTGGATTTCTGCTCCATGGTACATACCTTGATTCAGCAAATATACCCTATATGATGTGGTTCTTTCTTTTACATCATATCCGTACTCTTGGAAAAGGCAATCTAAATGATCCACGTTCATATAACCTATTATTTTGTCCTATCTGATAATATTATATTTTATTTCCGCATTCGTTCTATCAATTTTTCCAAAACAAGTTCATAACCCAATCGTGGATTAAATTCTCTATCCGGACGGATAAGATTTTGAGTGTCACCTAGAAAATCAGGATCTAACATTTTTTCTTCCATATTGTTAATGAACTGTTTGTAAGTAGGTGGTTGTTGCACAACAAACGACATATAACGGTTGTAGCAACGTAAAATTTCATTAATATCCACAACTGCTTCCGACAGTGCAACATACAAATCAAAAAGGTCGCGGCCTTTTTTTCTTTGATACAATGCTCTTAATTTTGTTCCCAACAATTCATTCAAACGATATGTGGTTATCTCACATTTTCCTGAAAACCAGCTATTCTCCACCTCAAATGGAACTTTAACCAATCCCAATTCATTGAAATGTTCAAAACAATTTATCTCTATTTTCAAACGTAAGGGGATTGTCGGGGGGATTTCCGACTCCATACGAAATAACATCGTGTTGTTATATCGCTTTTGTTTTGTAACCCTATCAGGCAAAAAACTTAAGACTTCACCTAGCTTGAACATGATTGGTTTTATCGGTCCCGGTGTGATTTGTACTAAATCAATATCTTCACTATATCTAGGCTGTGGCGACAGATATAATTTATGAAGTGCGGTTCCTCCTCTGAACGCAAGCTGTGAAGCAAGGAATTTATCACTGAAAATAGCGACTAATGCACGAGAGATAATAAGGTCTTGTTCTACTTGTGCATTATCATTCCAAGGAACAATCTTATTCCATTGGGTAATGGCTGTTCTGTTTATCATATTTCGTCTGTTTCTATTATCGAATTTATATTAACTTTCCAACGAGTATTCTTTTCTGCGTTCTTATCAGTTTTGTGTGTACTAAGAGGAATATATCTAAAACGCTTGACATATGTCAATAATTCAGAATGTAACACTTCTGCAATCTCTTTCTGTTCTAAAATATCATCCAATATATATCCCAATCGTTGGATAGTAGCGATTGATGTATAGTTAAATAAGTTATCGGAAGCTCTACGAAAATCAAGTTTTTCTGCTAATTCATCCAAAATGGTCGCTGCCCTTGAGAGGCCACCGATATATTGTTCATAGTGTACAATATCAATGGCTGTCAATTCAGCATTTGAATAGTATATCACTCCTGTCTCAGAATTCTTGAACAACAAAAAATCAGATGGAATCTCCTTGCGATATCCCCAAACAAGCGAATTATTCTTTGATGAAGAGACGGAAGACTTTGGGAATATCGTCATTACAGAAAACTTCTGTGGCCGTTGATGAGCTGCACCCAAAATTTCTGCGGCATTCAATAAACTGATATAATATGGTTTATTCAGATACGACATCAATTGATCAATGTAATATATTGGAGGAACCATCCTTTTTGCTGCATACTGAGGAGGAATTATGACATAAAAGCCTTTATACACAGGACATAAGATGCCTTGTGTTGATAATCGGAATAATTCATTCTTGATGACTTGCTCCGAATAATCAGGAAATGTTTGCCTTACATCATCAACCGAAAAAGTTGGAAAGCCACCAATTTCCCTATCTCTAATCCATTCTCTTATTGTCATAGTGAGCGTTTTTGGTGCAAAGGTAATCAAAATCTGATTACTTCTGCACTTTTTTAGCGCATTTTTATCATCAAGGTGTCTTATTCCATATTCCTCTATAAAAATCCATCATAAGCACGCTTCGCCTGACAAGTCCCTTCAAGAAGATAACTCGGAGGACGATACCTTCCACGTTCGGGCCTGTGGTTTTCGCGCAAAAAATTCCCTGCGGTAATTTTTCACCCGAAAAAACGTTCCGGTATCGCCGTCCGAGTTGTGGAGACGACCGGGACTTAGCAAGCGAAGCGACCTACGACGCATAGGACAAGATAAAAAACAATCAGACGGCGGTATTTTGCCGATACTTGATATCCCAATGGATTACGCTGTTAACATATCTCCCATACAAAATCTTCTTCCTGTCTTATAGAGCGGCACAAGGAAGCGGGGACTAAAGACAGCTCGCTCCCAACTCTGCATAATACAGTTTTCTCCTTGTCGGTTTCGTGCCGTTCCAGCCGTTTTCTACCGTTCCCTCTTTCCGGTCTGCTTTTTTCTTGTTTGGGGCTTACCTTTCGTGTGTTCCCACTCTCTTCCTCCTATTGGATACAGTGCTTTTGCCATACTTTTTCCTTTGACTTTCCCGTTTTTCTGCCTCACGCTTTTCCTCATGCGGTGAAACAGGATGACATCCGATGAAATGTATAGTATAACGTATTGAAACATAATAATTTATCAATTTTTCACCTATATATTTGCAGAGACAACAACAGTTATCAACGTTAAAAAATCAAAGTTATGGCAAAGAAAAACGTGAGGGGCGAGCCCCTCAAACCGCAGGCCACCGAGAACGAGCAGATGAGTGACATCATCCTTATCCTCGACAAGATGGAGCTGCTCCTCCAGGCAGTCAGCAAACTCGACAAGGACGGCAGGCACGAAACAGTGCCGGCGGACAGGAAGCACCGCAATTCCTTCCTCAAAATCGACCGCTACGCCAGCATGTTCGAGAATTTCCTGAAGAACTTCTGGAGCCAGCTCAAGGACCCGACACGCTTCGGCATCCTCTCCGTCAAGGAGAAAGCGCTGGACGACCCGAAAGTGCGGCAGGCCATCGAAGACCTCGCCGCCGGAAAAAAGACAGACGCGGTGGAAGAATTCCTCAAGCAGTACGAGATTGTCCCCCGCGACAAGGAAAACCAAAGTATCAACCATCAAAATCAAGAAGAAATGGCAAAAGAAAATGAAACACAGCAGCAGGCCGCCCAAGGCGGAGGCACGCAGCAACAGCCCCAGTACCGCTACAACGAGTCCATGATCAACTGGGAACAGCTGAAGAACTTCGGGCTCTCCCGTGAGGAACTTCAGGAGCGGGGACTGCTCGACCAGATGCTCAAGGGCTACAAGACCAACCAGGTCGTGCCCATCAGCATGAACTTCGGCTCCGCCGTACTACGCACCGACGCGAGGCTCTCGTTCCAGCAGTCCCGCTCCGGGGACATCGTGCTGGGCATCCACGGTATCCGGCAGAAACCCGAACTTGACCGCCCGTACTTCGGGCATATCTTCTCCGAGGAGGACAAGAAGAATCTGCTTGAAACAGGCAATATGGGACGTGTCGTGGAACTGAAAGGACGTGGCGGTGAATACATCCCCTCTTTTGTCAGCATTGACAAGCTCACCAATGAGGTGGTCGCCATGCGTGCGGAAAATGTCTTCATCCCGAAGGAGATTAAAGGCGTAAAGCTTACCGAGCAGGAGCAGAACGACCTGCGCGAAGGCAAGAAGGTGTTCATCGAGGGTATGATTTCCAACAACGGAAAGGAGTTCGACGCCCACATCCAGATCAACGCCGAGCGCAGGGGCATCGAATATATCTTCGATAACGACAAGCTCTTCAACCGCCAGTCATTGGGTGGCGTGGAACTGACCAAACAGCAGGTTGAAGACCTGAATGCCGGAAAGGCCATTTTCGTGGAGGGAATGGAGCGTAAGGACGGGGAGAGATTCTCCTCCTATGTCAAGCTGGACGAGGTGACGGGCAGGCCCGCCTATACCCGCTACAATCCCGACTCCCCGGAGGGCGCACGGGAAATTTATATCCCGAACGAGATCAATGGCGTGAAAATCACCGCCGAGGAGCAGCAACAACTACGGGAGGGCAGGACCATCTTCCTCAATGACATGGTGAACCGCAAGGGCGAGGAGTTCTCCTCGTTCATCAAGGCGGACCTGGAAACCGGACGGCTCAGTTATTCACGCACTCCGGACGGTTTCGAGCAGCGTGCGGAATTCAAGATTCCGGATAAGGTGTGGGATGTGGAGCTTACCCGCAAGCAGCGTTCCGACCTGCAGAGTGGCAAGGCTGTTTTGGTGGAGGGTATCAAGGGATATGACGGCAAGACCATCTCCCAGTATGTCAAGGCGAACTTCAACCAGGGCAGGCTGGACTTCTACAACGAGAACCCCGACCGCAAGCGTGACGCCTCGCAACGAAA
>ERZ833515.1432-NODE-1432-length-16357-cov-4.013066_pt1 | contig 16357 bp, 5 predicted proteins | sample MGYA00519949_ERZ833515 | MGnify/ENA primary metagenome ERZ833515 (study PRJEB31850, sample SAMEA3708741) | human gut metagenome | biome: human gut; feature: human-associated habitat; material: faeces | place: China | collected 2014 ...
CTTTCAGGCTGGCATATTCCTTCTTCTGTGCTTCGCTGATGGGATCAGGAACAGCGAATGGCAGTTTTACGATAATCAGCGAAGATACCATATCTCCGGGAAAATCTACTCCTTCCCAGCAAGATCCGGCTGCAAAAAGGACAGCATTGTCTGTCTGTTTAAATCTCGTGATTTCTTCCGGGGAATGTCTCCACACCTCGATCATCGGGAAAGGGATCTCATCCCGCAACATCTGATATACATTTCCCATCAAGTGATAGGATGTGAACAGCACCAGTGTATGTCCGTAAGTCGAACAGATCAACGAATGGATATGGTCCGCTATCATCTCTGCTTCTTCCTGACTTCCCCTTCTGCACTTTTTCAGATCCTTTGGCAGATATAACAGACAATTCTTTTGATATTCAAATGGAGAGTCTGCCACATATTCACGAACTCTCTGCACTTTCTGTAATCCTGTCATCTTCCGGATATGGGAAAATCCCTGTCCGGTTTTCAATGTTCCACTCGTCAGGATTGCTCCCATTCCTCTGCTCCACAACATCTGGTCAAGATACTGTGGAATCCGTCTGCTGGAGGCACACAATATGATCCGATGTTCCTGATCCTGTTTCAGATGCAGCACATACTTCTTATCCTGATGGAAAAAGCATTCCAGCACACTTCTGGTTTCTTCCAGCTTGTTTCTGATCCACTTCGGAATCTTCTTTTCTAATTTTTCTATGATCTTATTCATGGTCTGTATCCCCTCATATAAATACATTGCACACTCTTCTGTCATGTGGAATTCTTCTTTTATCCCATATCTGGTTCTGTGGTTTTCTCCTATGATGTCCAGCACCATCCGGATCGTCCCAGACAGTTTTCTTATCTCCGGGCCCTGATATTCTTTTCCAAGATAAAAGCAGATCTCCCGGATATCATCATAACACAGGCTCTTCCCGAACATCTGCTTTGCCGCATCCGGCAGTTTGTGTGCTTCATCTACGATCAATGCCCGATAGTCTTTTAATAACGGGCGGTAATCCTGCAGCCTGTGATAACCATCAGCCAGCAGATAATTGTGATTACAGATCTGAATGAACATTTCATGATCTCTGGAACGCTCCAGATACTGCTGATACCTGCATGAGCCTCTTTTCGGGCAGTCTCCCGAACAGAACTTCGGTACACTCACCATCCTTCTGTCAAACCCACTTAAGTTGGACACTTCGTCCATATCATAATGTTCTTTCAACGACAGCAGAGCTTCTTTCTGCAACGCATTTTTGTTTTTCTCTTCGATTGCAACGATTCGTTGCTCCAGCCTCTCATCGCAGACAAAATGCTCTTTCCCTTTTCGTATCACAGCTTTAATAGGGGCCTGAATCGTCCCGTTCTCCTGAAGAATCCGGGAGAGAAAAGGGATATATTCTGTAAGAATTGCTTTCTGGAGTGCAATGCTGGAAGTGGATATCACGACCGGACGCTGCTCATAAGGGGAACATCCTTCTGCAAGGAGAGAATATTTTCTCATCAGAACACAGGCCACCAGATAGGCATACGTTTTCCCGATACCGACACCTGCGTCACACAGTGCTATATTTCTTCCCAGCAGGTTATCCAGCATTTCATGGCATAACAGAATCTGTTCTTTCCTTACTGCCATTCCATGTTCCGGGAACAGCACCCGGAAAATCGTATCAATCTCCCGATGCGCCCTTGTCAAATACTCTTTTCTGTAATACATAGTTTGTTACCTGATATGTCTGCTGATACCACATCAATACGGCTGTAAAGGAATAACTCCCTACAGCCGCATGTATCTGATATCAACGACACATTCTTCCTTGATTTCTTATACTTTTGATTTTTGGCGTTGTATTTGTCCTCGACTCCCCCATTGCCTTACGGGAACATTACAGGCGGATGCTTGGCATTGCACCGCTCACGGATTTTCTAAAAGTCTTGCTGATTACAACCCAAAGTCCATCCTCTGCTCACTGGCAGTTCCTATGTATCATTATCCCCTCGTAAGTGATCCTCGCAAAAGACCGCCACGGTCCTGTTTCAGTTAAAGATGATTCGCTCGAAACAAAAACGCCACAAAAGAACTCTGCCCCTCACTTGCTGGTCTGATTTCTTCCATGCCCTTTTCATCTGTCCTCGCGTCTTCCTGCCACGCTTCTACTTACGGGAACGTACCTGTAATGCTGGTATGAGGTTGTCAAAGTACACTGGCAAAATTTACCTGCCTATTAAATAGCCGACGAAAAACGCCATAATTATTCAATTTTTGATAAATTTTTTAATTTTTTTCTCAAACGGTTTCTTTTGGTATAAATCGTCTGTTCTGCCATTCCCATAATCTTAGCAACTTCTCTTCCAGAATATCCCCATGTACTGAGTAAGAGGATTTCCAGTGTCTGATGCTCCGTTTCTTTCAATAGTTCATAGATTCGCTTATCACCTATGTGATCCAGAAGCTCCTTTACATCCCTTGCAAACAGCTCGCTGTCCTTTTCTTTTATGGAATCCATATCCTGCATCGTTTCATCCAGATGTTCCCGGTATCTGCGCTCTTCCAGAAAGTCTTCCCTGTCCATCTGGCGCAGCTTTTGGATCTTCTCTTCTTCCATTCCCAGTTCACGCAATTTCTTTTCTTCCTGTTCTTTCCAATAATTCCACTTTCGTTCTTCACTTGTCTTGTTATAAGCCATTTATCTTTCCTCCGATCTGATTTTTGGTATAGAAATCAAATCGAAGTATGGCGGTGATCGGATATGTGGTGTCCCACGATTCTCGAAAAATGTCGAATAAAAAAGTGCTGCAACCAGTTCGATCACAACACTTTGCTTTTTATTCCCATTTTGTTGTCTTAAGCACTTTCTTTGATACAAATATAATTCTTCTCCTTGCTATGTCTTTCCTTAAAACACCACAAAGAAAAGTATATAAAAAAAGGCTGTCAAAACTATGTTATATAACAGTCACTTAACAGTCATTTTTCGCATTATCCGACATCTTTCGACATTTCTTCTAAGTCCGTTAATATCCAAATAATTTTTCACCTTCTTTCGTCCCTTCGGAATTATCTTGCATTCTCTAAATCATTTTCAGAGCCTTCATCTACAGGAGCTGTCACTGGCAGCTCCTTCCGAACGCATGGCGATACATAGACCCTGCCACTGGCAGTTTATCTTGCATACTTTGATATAAAAACTGCCAGGATTTTACCCCCGGCAGTCCACTTTTTCCATATTCAGTTATTCTGTTGGAAACATCGCTGTCTCCAGCTTGCTTCTTTCGGTTTCAGACAGCTCATACGTCCTAGAATGATTCTTTTCCACTTTTACAGTTACCGTCACCGGATCTCCATAGCTGTTCTTATCAATGCTCTTCTGCACGCTTTCCGTTAAAACAGATGCAAATACACCCGGATCGGTTTCTTTCATTCCATGTGCAATCTTTTCCTTGCTGACTTCTGCGGAGCTCTGCTGCAATGTCTGAAATACATTGGATGGTTCAACTTGTACACTTACTGTATAGACTCCATCCTCTTCTTTCACATCTTGTACTTTGTATTTTGCCAGTTTCTTTACTTCTGTCAGTTTTTCCGCATAATCAGCAATTCCTTTATCCGTAATGTTATCGGAATCATCAAATTGCTGTTGGATACTCTCATTAAAATCCTCTTCGATTTCTTTCTTGGCATCTTTTTCCGAGATTTCTAACAGATTCGCATAGTCCTTATATTCTCCATGATAGTGTGCATCAAGAGAACTTTGGACGTAGGATTTGGCATCAAAGTCTGGTTGTCTGGAGCAAGCTGATAACAATATACATACTATAATTCCTATACTTATGCACAAAACACAATTCTTCTTTTGCATATTCTCTCCTTCACGCTTTATTTATCTTCAATTTTTATCGAAAATAACATTTTTAAATACTGTTCTATTGACTCCTTTTGAACTTTTCTTTCAATATTATATGGAATGCACATAAAAAACTCCACATAACCATTATCAATAAAACTCAGCAATACTTCTCCATTTTCTGTTAAAAAATGTACATATTTTTTATTACATTTACTTTCAAATTTAATATTCGACATTTGCTTGTATATTTTTTTGTAATGATTTTTTATGCTTACTTCATCTGTACAATCAGTTCCATCACCTATCAAAAAAGAAATATACAACTTATCATAATCTTCATTTCTATATGTCATATAAGAATCTGTATGACCATCACCAATATTTTTATAATGCTCATTTGGAATCGAATAACTAATTATTTTCCCCTCTAATGTTTCAAATCTTTCTGTTTCATCAATTCTAATTTCACATGGTTCAAACATTTTTTTTATAAACAAGCCCAATTCATAATCCGACATTTCTATAAAATTAATATAATCTTTTTCTTCCGTTTTTCGCGAATATCCCCCTCTATTATTCCGTTCCCATCTTCTAATTTCTAATTCATCTCCATTTTGTTTCAAATCAATTCTTTGATAATTCTTGGAAAATGTTGGAAAACTTTTATATTTTGTTTGTTTCCAAAAATTGTTTAATTGAGATTCGTCTACTTTTGGGAAACTTTCTGCAATTTTTATTCCTTTTCTAATTGCACAGCCTATCTTATCTATTGTTTCTTCAGCCATAATTTCAATTGTAGGTTCGATAGAAATATAACATCCCATAAACCTTTCAATGGCATTAGGCACAATTAAGAAACCATATTTTTGATTATAATATACAGAAATCATATCCGTTTTCTCCTCTCTATTACTTAAGGGGAATAAAATATTCCCCTTAAGCTATTTACTTTGCTATTATTTTCCTACTGTAATAATGAGTTTAACACCTTTATCAATACCATGTTTTGTAGCATTATTAACTGCATTTATCTGAGCTTCGCTTAATGTTACATTTGGAACAACTACTTGTAATTGTCTACCCACTATTTCTTCCGCATTAACAAATTTACCATTAAATGTTTCTCCTATAAATCCTGAAACTTTATTAATGTCCTTGACAATTACCTTTTCCAATTTATTACCATTTTGATAAGTCTTTGCACCTAAGTCTCGGCTTTTAACACTAGTCACAACACCATTTTCTACTTTATCTATGGTCGGGAAATTGTGTCCCAAGTTATTTCCCATAGCTTTGTCAATAATATCTCCTCGCTCTAATGGTGGTTTTTCCCAAGTGCCTTCTGGCAATTTTGTTTCGGTTACTTCTGCAACTAATTTTTTAAACGATTTATCAATCCCATCATTATGGGTACTTCCTGCACTCCTTACTACATTCAAAAGTTTCCCAGCCCCATAACTAAGGCCACCCATAACGCCACCTGTCACTGCTCCTGCAATACCACCGACTAACGTATCTTTTGCTACTTGTTTCAGACTATTTCCAGACAAACCTGAATTCACTGCACTATATGAAGCTCCACCAATAGCTCCAATAACTGCTCCTGAAACCATCGCCGTTCCTAAGCCACCCATTGCTGGCAATGCTGCCAGAACTGCTCCTGCAGCCAAACCGCCTGTTGCAGCAACTACAAGACCAGAAACTGTAACCGCAGTTATACCAATGGCTACTTTTTTCACCGCATTCCAGTCTACTTTTCCAAGCTTATCTGTAATACGATTTGTTGTCGTACACATATGTCGTACCACTTCTGAGCGGATTTCTGCCGTTCTTTCTGAAACATAGGATTTGAAAGATGTATAAGTTTTTCCAATTTTCTGTACCCCATTGCTTACAGAACGAATAAACTGACTTCCTCTGGATGTGATCTTTTGATATGTACTGCTACTGGTTACACGATTTTTCACAGATTGATATGTCTGTTTTGCATGTTTAGCTGCATTTTTGGCAGTTTTTGCTACCCCCTTCACTGTGTTAACAATAGTTTTTGCTGCTTTCTTAGCTGTATTTACTACTGTTTTGACTACCTTTTTCGCAGTATTAACGATTTTCTTGCCGACACTCTTGACTGCTTTCGCTGCTTTTTTAGCTGTACTCTTAATCCTGCTCCACAATGAATGTCCTGTCGGATCACTGTAATTCAGCGGATTATTGGTTGTATAATCGTAGCGGTTTCTGGTTAATGGATTTTCTGTCGTTCCAAGGTCACTATCTTCAGTTGTAAAGGTTCCGTTCTCTGCGTTATAGTATCTTGCCCGCAGATACTGAAGTCCTGTTTTTACATTTGTGGACTCCCCATTGTAACCGTAGTAATTGACACCGTCTGCTGTTCCTGATGTAAGGTTACCGTATGAATCATACTGATAACTGTTCGTCAGATTAGCTGTTTCGGTCAGGATTCCGGTCACGCTGTTTCTTCCGTCATATAAATAATAACTGCTTTCTTCCGATTTATCAACGCTTACCCGTTCTCCGATTCCACTTTCTCCATAAGTATAAGCCTGACGTACTTTCTCGTCTGCTCCATACTCTGCAAGGACTTCTGTATTCTCGCGATTGATATCGTTGATATACTCTGTCAGTGTGTATCCTTTGGCATTGGAACCGCCTTTTACCAGAGAGGCAAGCTGCTCTTTCGGGCTGTTTCCATCTTCGGTACGCTGGTTCGCCGGGATCAGGACTTCATCGCCATAGCAGTCTTCCCATTTATAGGTGTTATCCAGTTCGAATACCCGGTTGTTATCTCCATCGTACATGGCTGCCATCAGGACTGTTCCACCCTGTTTTACTACTGCCAAACGATTCTCTGCTGTGTATTCATAAGTAACCGGATCTGCACTGTTTGTCTTATCACATTCCTGGATCAGATTGCCATCTTTATCATAGCTGTAGGTTGTTCCCGGATCGCCCCAGATCTTTGCATTGGTGCGTTTGATGAGCTGGTTGGAATCGTTGTACTTATAGTTATATTTTGCTTTGCTGACACCATCCTCGATCTTCTCGTAAGAGGTCCGGTTTCCAATCTTGTCATAAGTATAATTATGGACTGTCTTTTTACCGCCCTCTGCTTTTTCTGTACAGCGTGTCAGTTCCCAGTTGTCATCGTATTCATAGGTACGTGTCGTCTGGATCTCTTTTTCCTGATGCTCACAGTCTGCTTTGTCTGTCTCTTTCTGTGTATCGCCCCAGTTGTACCAGTCTTCCCAGCTTGGCGTCTTTCTTGTTCCAGCTTCCAGTTCCGTAGCTGTTTCTCCAACTACATATCCCTGATCATTGTACTTGTACTCATAAGTACTGATTACTTTGCCGCAGGAACCACAGGTATTCACAATCTTTGTGATATGATCTTCTGCATCGTAAGATACTTCCGTCTTTGTTCCATTACTTCTAGTAACTTCTGTCACACGGTTCAGTGCATCATGCTTGTAAGTGGTTACTTTTCTATTACGGTCTGTCAGTTTTACCAGATTATCATTTAAATCGTATTCATAGCTGACTTTTGTACCATCCGGGTATACGATTACCTGCAGATTATCTGCGTCATCATAAACGTAGCTGACATCCTTTTTCGAACCGCTTGTCACTTTGGTGATTCTTCCAAGTGCATCGTATTCGTAGCTGCTCTTGCCTGTCTGATCCTTCATGGATACCCGTTCCCCGGCACTGTTATATGCGTAGGTCACGTCCTTTTCGGATGTCTCGCCTTTTGCGTCCTGATAAGATTTCTCCAACAGGTCATTCAGTTTGTCGTAATCATACGTGGTTTTCTTGCCGCTTGCCTGTGTATGTCCGGTCAGTCTGCCTTTTTCATCATAGTCGAATTTCTCCGTTCTTCCTGCCGGATCTTTGATGGATGTCAGGTTGCCTTCTAAGTCATAAGTATAATTCGTTGTCTTATTTGCTGCATTGGTGAAGGTCACCAGGTTATCCATGTTGTCGTAACCATAAGTTGTTACACCGCCAAGGGCATCAGTTACTTTGGTCAGGTTGTCATTCTTGTCATATTCCAGATGGCTCTTTAATCCAGTCTTATCTGTAACAACCTGAATATTCCCATGTGCATCGTAATCAAATCCCGTTGTGAATCCACGCTTGTCTGTAATAGAAGTTACCCTGCTGTCCTTATCATAGGTATAGGATTCCTTCTGCCCCAGTGCATCGGTCTCTTCTGTTACACGGTTGTCTTTATCGTAGACTGTCTTTGCAACATAGCCCATCGGATCTGTTACAGATGTAACATTATAATTCTTATCATATCCATAGCTGGTCTTTCTTCCACCCGGTTTGGTGATCTCAGTAATATTTCCTGCCGGGTCGTAAGTGTAAGCAGTTATCTTACCAAGCGGATCAGCTGCAGAAGTCATCTGACCTGCCAGGTCATAACTGTAGGTATTGCTCCGTCCAAGCGGATCTGTCTCCTTCACCAGATTGCCATACTTATCATAAGAAAAGCTGGTTGTTCCATCCAGTGCATTGGTAGAAGACTTCATCTTATGGAGCTTATCGTAAGTATAAGTAGTGGTACTCTTTAAGCTGTCGCTTTCTTTTACCACGTTGTCCACTTTATCATAAGAGAAATTTTTAGTATAACCCAGTGGACTGGTCATACTCTTCAGACGTCCGGCTTTATCATAACTATAGGTATACTCTCCACCATTCGCCTGTGTCATCTTTGTGACATTGTCATTCAGGTCAACACTGTACTGTGTCTCATTTCCCTTTGCATCCGTTACAGAAATGACATTGCCATGCTTGTCGTAATCATATTTGGTAACTGCTCCCTTTGGAGAAATCTGTTCCGTCATGTTACTCAGGCTGTCATATTTGTATTCGGTAATGAGTCCCATCGGATCTTTTGATTTGGTAAGATTTCCAATGGCATCATAACGGTATTCATTTGTTTCTTTTAACGGAGAAGTCTCACCGATCTTGCGGTCCAGTTCATCATACTGGTAGGTTGTCGTATTTCCATTTCCGTCTGTCTGGGATACGAGATTGTCATTTTTATCGTAAGCATACTTGGTAACCGTACCGTTTTCATCGACAGATTCCGTCACATTATCATTTCCGTCATACTTAAAGGTGCTGGATGCTCCCAGTGGATTTGTCTGAGAAATAACCCGGTCTTTCTTATCGTAAGCGTATTTATATGTGGCTTCCTCTTCTTCTGTCATGGATAACTGGTTGCCGACTTTATCGTAGGTAAAGGTTGTTTTATGACCTTCCGCATCCGTTACCGCTGTAATGCGGTCCATAACATCATATTCATAAGATGTGATACTTCCGTCTGCTTCAGTAAGTTTCAGGAGTCTGCCGTACTGATCGTACTTGTATGTTGCTGTCCTGCCAAGTTCATCGGTCTGTGTCAGTACATTTCCGGCACCATCATAAGTATAATCCATACTGTTTCCACCATTGTCGGAGGAATGGATCAGGTTGCCTGCTCCGTCATATTGATAGGTAATTACGAGTCCCTGTGCATCCGTACATTTTACAAGCTGTCCGATGGCATCGTACTCCATCAGCACCTTGTCCCCTGTCGGCAGTATTATGGATGTGTTATTTCCCTCTTTATCATACACATAACTATACGCATTGCCGAGGGCATCTGTCATCTTTGTGCTGTTGCCCTGTGAATCGTATTCGTAAGTGGTCTTTCCTTTCAGGGCATCCACCGTCTGTTCCAGATTGTCGGTGGAATCATATTTCATTGCTGTAATGTTGCCCTTTGCATCGCTTACCGATGTCATGTTTCCATTACCATCGTAAGTCATGGTACTGGTATTTCCATTTTCATCGGTAGAGGATACCAGATTTCCATTTAAGTCATACTTCATGGATACGGTATATCCAAGGGCATCTTTGGATGTAGTCAGATTTCCTGCCTTGTCGTAAGCATAAGTATCTGTTCTTCCCTCTTCATCGGTAGAAGATACCAGATTTCCTGCTTTATCATAAGTATATGTGGTAGTTCCACCTTCTGGGTTGGTTTCACTTAAGCGGTTTCCTGTATTATCGTAGGTATAAGTCCAGGTTCTTCCACTGTCATCTGATTTTGATACCAGATTGTCTGCCGCATCATAAGTATAAGTGGTAACTGCACCTAATTCATCTGTCTCTTTAGCGAGTCTTCCGCAGTTATCATATTCCTTGGAATGGCTGCTTCCATCTCCATAAGTAATCTTGGTTTCATTTCCTAATGCGTCATATTCATATTTGGTTATATTACCAACTGCATCTTTGGACTGAAGCACCTGTCCAAGAAAATCAAACTTGGATACGGTTGCATTTCCATTTCCATCGGTATATTTTTTCAGATTTCCTGCTTTGTCATATTCATAGAGCTTTGTTCCAAAATCTTTATTACTCTCTTCTATGACACGTCCCATGCTGTCATACTTATAAGTAATTGTATTTCCTTTTGCATCGGTTGCTTTGACCTGCTGATAATTCTTATCATAAACGTAGCTGATCTGATTTCCTTTCGGATCTGTACCACTGGTCATGTTGTACATCTTATCATAAGTATAAGTGGTGGTATTCCCCAGTGCGTCAGTACTTGCTGTAATATTTCCCACACCATCCAGCGTATAAGCGGTCACACCGCCATCGGCTGCTGTCTTGGAAGTCAGATTGCCATTCGCATCGTAACTGTTCGAGGTTACATTTCCAAGTGGATCTGTCATGGTAACTGCACGATTCATCGCGTCATACGTGAATCCCCATGCTGCTCCATTTCCATCCACATATCCGGTCATGTTCGGTCCGTCATACGAATACGTTGTTGTGACACCTCTGCCGTCTGTCTGGGATACCATACGATGTTTGTCATCGTAAGTATAGGTAATGGCTGTTCCATCCGGTTTTGTAGATGTGACCATATTTCCATTACCGTCATAACTGTAAGTAACCGTTGCTCCGTTATATCCAGTTGCACTGGTCAGCTTATTCTGCTCATTATAAGTATAAGAGGCTGTCTTTCCATCCTCTCTTGTCTCCGTTGCTACATTGCCAAATGTATCATAAGTGTAAGTTTTTGTTCCGGCTGCTGTCGTTTCGGAAGCAAGCTGATTCTCTGCATTATAAGTCTTTTCACAGGTTGTTCCATCCGGATATTCAATGGATGTTGTGCGGTACTGATCATCATAATGATAAACGGTCTTATTTCCTTCGTTATCCGTTGTTGTAGTAGAACTCTTTCCGTACTTGAAAGTTGCCGTTCCTTTTTCTGCATCAGTCTGCTCTACAACTCTTCCTTCTTTATCGTAAGTATTCTTTACAACCGTATTGCCATTCTCATCTTTCCAGCTTGTCATACGGCTGTCATCATCATATTTGTACTCTTTTGTTGTTCCATTCGGATCTGTTACAGATATCAGATTTCCCTGCTCATCATATTTGTAAGAAACTTTTCCACCATCTGGAAGAGACAGTTCCTTGATATGCCCGAATTTATCCTGTTTTACCCCGAATGTTTTTCCGGATGGTGTTGTAATCTTACTCAGATTATAATCATCGTCATAATCTAATACTGTCTTAAATCCATTCACATCCGTTACATAACGTAAAATTCCATATTTATCAAATGACCAGACGCTCTGATCCGCATCTGTCAGTTCCCATCCGATGTAGTCATGGTCTGTATCTTTATAGCTGACTGCTTTTAAATCGTATACATAACCATCCGGAGCGGTGTAGCTTCCATCTTCATTCTTATCAAAGATCAGATAACTTCCGTCCCCTCTCATATACAGAAGACTTCCGTCCTCCATTTGAGAAAGTGACTGGTCATAGTTAAAGCTCCATCCACGTCCGAACATGGAATGCTGGTCTGTTCCTTTGGAATTGTAGCTTCTTGTAATGGAGAATTCTCCATTCAGTTCATTCATCGTCGCATCGGACTGATCCATGTAGAAGTTACCGGTATTTAAGTTGACCGGCTCAAATCCAAATTCACAGTGCAGCCCTCTTCCCATCAATGCTCCGTCAATCCGCATCTTATCCTGATCGGTAAGCGGTGCAGGACTATATGGAACATTTGTCTGTGGGTTACGGATAAAGATCGTGTTATTTGCGACTACCAGTGCGTCCATAACCTGATTGTCTTTCATAATGTTCTTAAGCGGAACACCATAATATTTTGCAATCTTCGGGAATGTATCAAACTGCTTCACTTCATAGATCACAAAGCTGTCACTGGTCACTTCTTTTCCTGTTTCCAGCTTTCCATCAATCTCTTTCGATGCTTTTGCTTTGATCTTATAAAGCTTGTCCTTCGTCAGCCCTGAATACAGTGCACTCTGCCAGTTGGAATCTTTGCTGTAATACTTATTCGCCTCCGGGAACTGCTTATTGTATTCAGTACTGTCTGGATAGGAATACAATGGTTTTGCATCTGTTTCGTGATGTTCTTCATTTTCCTCATCTGGAAGCAGATAATATTCTACTGTAGATTTGCTCTTTGCAATTCCGTCTGCAAATACGGCATCAAACTTCAGCTTTCCATTTGTATTCTTTTCTGTCATCGGGCGAAGCAGGATCGTTGTTTCATCCAGTGACATATCTCGCAGATATGGATCTTCAGCCGGTGACCACTGGATGCTGAGTTTCGGTCCATAAACGGATGCCCTGTTATTCAGTACCTCACACTGCATAGAAGCTCCAAGGTTATTTGCCTCGGCAATGGCTACCAGTGCAAATCCGTTATTCGCATGAGTTCCCTGCACCCAGTCATTGACCAGATCTTTGACGTCATAATTGATATAGCTGTTCCTGCTGGTACTTGCATTCTGTACATCCTGAAACGTAAGATTTACTGGTTTTGTTTTCCATGTGATGGAGGTGTTCCACGACTGATCTACACGATAAAGTCCAAACTGGGATGCACCACCACTGTATGCAGTTTTCTGACTGACTGCAAATGTTGCACTGTCAATTTTGGAATCTTTCGGAATCTGACTAAAATTTGAATTTACTTTGATATAAGTCCGGCAGTTCTGGTGTGCAGTACCAAATCCTGCAAGGTTCCCAGACTTAATACCATCATCAAATCCGACATACGGATAATTGTTGTCACCAATCTGACTGGTAGGACTTCCTTCTTCCACACCGATCATGTTAAAGGAACTCTTCTGAATCTCTACTGGTGTCGGATCGATCCTGACCGGATACTGACGTTCTTCTGCCGAAAGCCAATCCCTATCTGGTTTTACGGTCAGGATTGTTTTTCCATCTTCTTCCCGAAGTTCCAATGTGATCAGGAAACTGATTTCCCCGGCAGCATCTTCCATTGATGGCGTCTCCAGAAGATACTTCGCATCTTTGATTGTCTTCCCTTCCGGATAGATATAGACCTGATTGTCTTTTACTTCTGCCTGATACCCCGGAATCTGCAGCTCGTATTCATAGACTTCCCTGTCTGTTGGCTGCTGAAGTACGATATCTTCTTTAATACTGGAATCCAGTACTGTATACTGAACATCTGCGCCCTCGTAAACTTCATTATAAAGGATCGCATTGTCTTTAATAACGGAATGTGTATAATCTCCATCTACCGGAATGATCCCGATTCTGGTCTTTCCATTTTCAATCGTTACACCATTCTCTTCTGACATCTGTTCCGGAAGAAGGATAGCATAATCGTTTGCCTTGTTCTGATAAACTTCTGTTTTCTCTTCCTTTTCTTCAGTTGCCACTACACTGCTGGCTTCCTGTGCTTCTTCGGATGCCGGAGTATCTGCTTCTTCTGGTTTTACAAGTGTATTATCAACCAGCTCGGTATCTCCATCCTCATTCTTATAAGTTCCGACATAACCTCCATAAACGGTTGTATACTGCTTGTCCCCTGTCTTATAAGTCTTGGAAATGGCATCATAATCAATCAGTTCACCTTCCGGTTCTTCTGGAATCGGATAGTAATCCTGTGGTTCTTTCAACTCCACTTCTTTTTCCTGCGGATTTTCTTCTGTTTCTTCCGCTGGAGTTGTCTGTTCTTCCTGCGTCTCTGTATCTTCTGATGGCGTCGTTTCATTTTGTACGTCCGCATCAGACTGCTGACTCTTATCTTGTTCTCCAGATGTGGAATCTGTAATCCCTGCTTCCTCTTCCGTCAAAGCCTCTGGTCTGGAGAAATCTGCATTCTTCTGTACATCCTCAATGGCCTCTTTTGCCTGTACAAAAATAGGCTCTGTTCCCTGTAGTGCCATCAGGAGTGCAAGTACTAAGGCTATAGCCGACTTTCGAAATCTCTTCATAGTCTCTTTCTCCCTCTTGTAATCTTTTTCTATAATTCCTTTACAAAATAACCGCTACCCTCCTTTTTTCTGACTTTGGCACTACTATAATCTAAAAAATCACAAAATTTTCATAAATGGTAAAAATGCCCCTTGAGGTGGCAAAAATAGACGAAATCGGTCGAAAAAAATAGTAAGACACCATCGCCTTACTATTTTTCATCTAATTTCATATATAATAATATTTTCACTTGAAAGGATTTCTCCGTATGGCAGATCTCCATCTGACCATGATATTTTTCTACTACGAGTTTCACATTTTGTAATCCTATTCCATGTCCTTCTTTCCTGCTTTTCGTTGTCAGATAAATTCCATTCCGCACTTTTGGTGTATCTTTTATGCTATTCTCAATCTGGATATTCATGATTCCTTTTCCATAATACATCTGAAACGATAATCTCCTTTCATCTGAAGCTGCTGTCCCACGAATAGCATTATCCATAAGATTTCCCACTATTATACTTATATCAAATAATTCTTCCCCTATATGATTCGGTATTTCTACAGAAATCTCCGGATTTTCAATTACTGATTTCGAATCTTCCAAAATATAATTCAGCAGATTATTCATATTACGGTTTTCTGTATATAAATGATGACATAAGGCTGTTCCGGCTATATTCTCCATTTGTTTCAGATACGATAGAATCTCTTCATTTCCTCCCGTTTTTGCCATTGCCCCTATTGTTGTAAGATGGTGCTTGTAATCATGATGTATCTTATTCAGCCTGTCCTGTGATTTCATCATCATCTCCAGTTCTTTTGCATACTGGCTCATCTGAATTTTCATCTCTTCCTGTTTTGCTGTTTCAATATAACTTTTCTGAACCTCATCGTGCAGATAGAAAATAAACACATTGATAAACAGTAAGAATAATACAATCGTAGACCGCACACCTCTTCTGTCTGGCAGCAATATCCTGATACAGACTATAATGCTGATCACCGGGACAGAAAGCATAGCAAGCCAATGACGGTTCTTTATATAATAACTTCTCTTTACACCTACTTTTCTTTCAATAATGACTTCCAGTAAAAAGAATATAAAATTTCCCATTACAATAGTTCCCGGTCCCATGTGATGATGCACCGGATTTCTTGCTACCGCATACCGTTGAAAGAACACGATTGGAATCCCATCACATAAAATTCCCATAATATATACCATAAGTGTATTCCAGACATGATGTTGCCAGTCTGCCTGATATGCCACTGTTATAATTAACAGAGCTATCAGCTCAAAGATCAGATCTCCGTACATCGTTCCCCACTGCATGCTTCCCCAGCATGAAAGCAGATATGCACAAAAATATGCAAATAGCTTTTGTGTATCCTCATTTTTTGGATACAGGATGGTATTGTAACGGAACACAGTATAAATCCAGAATAATTTACTTGTCAGATAAGTGATCAAATGGATATTCATAATCTTTTCTTCTCCGTTTGTAATAGTCTTTCCCTGACCTTCTTGCGATTTGCTTTACTGATACTGAGACGTGTCTTGTCTTTCATAACCACGTTGTCATATTCGTAATGCTCCACGTGTTCCATATTGATGAGATAGGACTTGTGAATCAGTAAGAAATATTCTTCTGTTACATCCGCTACATCCTTTAATTTTCCTCGATATTCATATTCTTTTTCCGATGTCACGATATGTACTCTTTTTCCCAGACTATAAAAATACAGGATCTTGTCATAAGAAATCTTGTGGATTCCTTTTGTATCCGTATATTCAAATATTTTCTTCCGTTCTTTTAACAGTTCCCGTAATTCACCTATCACCCGGAAAAGTTCTTCCTCTCGGATTGGCTTTACAAGAAAATCAAATGGATGAATACGGAATAATTTCATAGCATATTCCTGATATGTTGAAATATAGGTAATCCGCAGTTCTTTTCCATAATTTTTCTTTCGTATCTCCGTTCCGATATCAATTCCATTCTCATGTTCCAGACAAATATCAAGGAATAACATATCGTAGGATTCTTCTTCCAGCCTGTTAAGAAGCTGCTCCGCAGAATAGTATATTTCTATAGATATCTGACAGTCATTCGCTTTCCCATAATGGAGCAGCTTCTGTTCTAACCAATTACATAGGATGATGTCATCATCACAGATTGCAAGTTCTAGCATATTTTCTT
>ERZ833515.1435-NODE-1435-length-16340-cov-3.925883_pt1 | contig 16340 bp, 19 predicted proteins | sample MGYA00519949_ERZ833515 | MGnify/ENA primary metagenome ERZ833515 (study PRJEB31850, sample SAMEA3708741) | human gut metagenome | biome: human gut; feature: human-associated habitat; material: faeces | place: China | collected 2014 ...
AGGCTGATCAATTAAACCTACTAGGCAAAACCAATACAATCAGACTTCCACAAGTTTATGGCATAGGCTGTTCTCAAAACCATAGTTTCTTATTGTTAGAAGCGCTTCCTATTACTCAACAAACTGATGCCACCGCATATTTTGGCGAAGAATTAGCAAAACTTCATCAAGTATCCGGTACTAAAAACTATGGTTTAGATTTTGATACTTGGCTTGGCCCTGAGTATCAACCTAACAAATGGAATGGAAGCTGGGCGAAATTCTTTGCAGAACAACGCATTGGATGGCAATTACAGCTTTGCAAAGATAAAGGATTGGATTTTGGTGATCTTGATTTAATAACTGAAAAAGTAAAACAAAAGCTTGCAAAACATAATCCGAAACCCTCTTTGTTACATGGTAACTTATGGGTTGAAAATACTGCAGTTGTAGGTAACCAAACCTTTACTTATGACCCTGCTTGCTACTGGGGGGATAGAGAATGTGACTTAGCATTCAGTGAACTATTCCAACCTTTCTCACCTGAATTCTATGAAATTTATGACCGCACTTTTCCGCTTGATAAAGAAGGTTTTGAAGAAAGAAAACACCTCTATCAGCTCTATTATCTGCTTAATTTCAGCCATCGTTTTAATGGAAGTTATATCAACTTAACCACTAAATTGATTGAAGAAATTTTACTTGAATAATTTCTTAAACATCAAATAAAAAAGAGCGTAATTTTTATTACGCTCTTTTGTCTTCTCTATCTATTATTTTTGATAAAGAGGTGCTGGACCTTGGGTTCCACCGTTAGTTTGACCACCTTCTTGTAATTTTAATACAGAACCAGAAGCGGTGATTTCTACACGACGGTTTGGACGTAAACAGTCTTTCTCAGCTTTACTTGCATGTTTATAACCGTTACAAGCTTTAACTTGTGGGACTTTACCGTAACCAACAGCTGTAATTTCAGATGTTACGCCATCTTGAATTAAACGAGCTTTAACACGGTCTGCACGACGTTGAGAAAGATCTAAGTTGTAAGCATCAGAACCTAAACGGTCAGTATAACCTGCAACTTTAACTTCTTTAGCACCAGTTTCTTTTAATTGTGCTGCAACGTTATCAACAACTTCTTTACCACGTGGAGTTAAAGTATCTTTATCGAAGTCGAATAAGAAGTCACCACTTAAAGTAAATGCTGAGTTTCCGTTACAACCGTTTGGATACCAGAAGAAACTTTGAGCATTGTGGTTTTTGTCAAATAATACTTTGTATTGACAAATTTTGTGAACACCATTCTCACGATAGTTGAACGCATAATCCCACTCTTCAACACCGTATAAACCTTCAGAGAAGTGCGGACGACCGATTAGGTTATATAATTGGTCTTTGTTCATACCACGTTCGATCATACGAACGTTATCCCAGTTTGGCCATGAACCAAATTGGCTACCATCATGATTGAAACCAGCTTTATCAATCTTAGGCCATACGAGTTGTGGTACTTGTTGACCATCAACTTCTTTATATTCTGGAGTACCAGCTTCTGTAACTTTGCTTAAGTTACCACAAGCAGCAACTGTCGCTACTGCTACTGCAGATAATAAAATACGAGATAATTTCATTTCTTTACCTTTTTACTGTTAAGGTGCAATCCTTGCAAGAAGAACCTACACAACTAAACTTTATAAATTTTACAAATAAAACTATAAAAAGTTTCATTGCGTATGGTAGTCATAATTCTTTAACTTGTAAATAAAAAAACATTAAAAAATGATTTTTTATGGAACTTTTTTTGTAAAGTTGTGTAAAGAGTTGTCAAATAAGTAAATTTTTTTCTTATTGAATAAAATCCTGTCCATTTTTTGTTAAATTTCGATGGATAATACCCTCAATACTTTCTTCTGCCTGTTTACCTATTTTTTGTAAAAGTGGCTTTTTCACTTTATATTTCACCGCGATCACAGACTTATCTTTCATTTTTTCAAGAATAATATCATCACTGGTTGCTAACTCATCGACTAGTTGAAGCGCTAAGGCTTGTTGACCGAACCAATGCTCACCAGTTGCGACTTTATCCACATCTAAGTGCGGTCGATTTTGAGCCACAAATTGTTTAAATAATTGATGGGTTTCTTCAAGTTCTGCTTGGAATTTTTGTTTTCCTTTTTCAGTATTTTCACCTAATACTGTAACGGTGCGTTTAAATTCTCCTGCTGTCATCACATCAACATCGACATCATGTTTTTTCAATAAACGATGAATATTGGGAATTTGAGCTACAACACCAATAGAACCAATGATCGCAAAAGGTGCGGAAACAATTTTATCTGCCACACAAGCCATCATGTACCCACCACTTGCAGCGACCTTATCTACTGCAACCGTTAATTTAATCCCTTTTTGTTTTAAGCGAGCTAACTGTGAAGCAGCTAAGCCATAACCATGAACAACACCACCAGGGCTTTCTAGACGTAGTAAGACTTCATCATTGGCTTTTGCCACATTAATAATCGCCGAAATTTCCTCACGAAGTGCAGTTGTTTCTGATGCAGAAATATCACCCTTAAAATCGAGCACGTAAACACAAGGTTTAGGTGCTGCTTTCTCACCGTTTTTTAATTTTGCTTTTAAAGCCTTTGCTTCTTGTTTTTTGGCTTTCTTCTCTGTTTTTTCCGCTTGTTTAAGCTCTTCTTCTGAAAGTTGGAAATCGCGTAAATGCTTAACTGTTTCCTTAAATTCTTCAGAAAGATCTGTCACAACTAATTCACCATGATGTGCTGCATTACGTTGCTTTGCAGAAATAATCATTGCCACGATAGCTGCGATTACAAGTAAAATCGTTAAAATCTCCAAAATAAAAATGCCATAGCCGGTCAAAATATCAGACCACATAGTTTTCTCCTAAAATAAAGTGAAGGCATTATTTTACTGTGCAAGCCTGATTTACACTAACTTTTTATGGAAAATTTTGCGATTTAAGGTAAACTAACGCAGTTTTATTGCCTAATTTATAATGAATTACAGAGGTTTATATGTCTAAAGTTGCATCCATTGTTGATGTGTTACAAGGTAAAATCGCTATTGGCGAAAAAGTTACCGTACGCGGCTGGGTTCGTACCCGTCGTGATTCTAAAGCTGGTCTTTCTTTCCTCGCTGTTTATGACGGCTCTTGCTTTGATCCTATTCAAGTTATCGTCAATAACGTCAATCTGGGGCCGGTAAATCCACATTAATTCGATGCATCAACATGCTCGAAGCTCCTACATCTGGCTCTGTTATCGTAACTGGTACTATTGTTGAGTCACCTGCTGAAGGTCAAGCTGTTGAACTTCAAGCTGAAAAAGTAGAAGTGACAGGGTTTGTAGAAGATCCTGACACTTACCCAATGGCAGCAAAACGCCACTCAATTGAATACTTACGTGAAGTGGCTCACTTACGTCCTCGTACCAATATTATCGGTGCAGTCGCGCGTGTTCGTCACTGCTTAGCACAAGCTATTCATCGTTTCTTCCATGAACAAGGTTTCTATTGGGTCGCTACCCCATTAATTACCGCTTCAGATACTGAAGGTGCGGGTGAAATGTTCCGTGTTTCAACACTTGATTTAGAAAATCTTCCTCGTAGTGAAGATGGTAAAGTCGATTTCAGTCAAGACTTCTTCGGTAAAGAATCATTTTTAACTGTTTCTGGCCAATTAAACGGTGAGACTTACGCGTGTGCATTAAGCAAAATCTATACTTTTGGTCCAACATTCCGTGCTGAAAATTCAAATACAACTCGTCACCTTGCTGAATTCTGGATGGTTGAGCCTGAAGTTGCATTTGCAACGCTTGCTGACAATGCTAAATTAGCAGAAGACATGTTGAAATACGTATTCCGTGCCGTGCTTGCTGAGCGCAAAGATGACTTAAAATTCTTTGAAAAACATGTAGATAAAGATGTTATTACTCGTCTAGAAAATTTTGTAAACTCTGATTTTGCTCAAATCGACTATACCGATGCGATCGACGTGTTATTAAAATCAGGTAAGAAATTCGAATTCCCAGTATCTTGGGGAATCGATTTGTCTTCTGAACATGAACGTTTCTTAGCGGAAGAATATTTCAAATCGCCTGTTGTCGTGAAAAACTATCCGAAAGATATCAAAGCCTTCTATATGCGTTTAAATGATGATGGTAAAACTGTGGCCGCAATGGATGTTCTCGCACCTGGAATTGGTGAAATCATCGGTGGTTCTCAACGTGAAGAACGTTTAGACGTATTAGATAAACGTATGGAAGAAATGGGCTTAAATCCTGAAGATTACTGGTGGTATCGTGATCTTCGTAAATATGGTACCGTACCACATTCAGGTTTCGGTCTTGGTTTTGAACGTTTAATCGTTTATGTAACCGGCGTACAAAATATTCGCGATGTAATTCCATTCCCTCGCGCACCAAGAAATGCAAATTTCTAAAAATATTGTTTAAATTGACCGCACTTTCTTTAAAGTGCGGTTATCATTTTAGGCGATAAATTTTATCCCGATTTCATTTATTGTGCTTAAAGCAATCTTTCAGCACGCATATTAAGGAAAGTAAAATGGACAAAATTAAACAGCTCTTTGCTAACAACTACAGTTGGGCGCAAAGAATGAAAGAAGAAAACTCCACTTATTTCAAAGAACTTGCAGATCATCAAACCCCTCATTATCTTTGGATTGGCTGCTCAGATAGCCGTGTTCCAGCCGAAAAACTGACAAATCTTGAACCTGGTGAGTTATTTGTTCATCGTAATGTAGCCAATCAAGTTATTCATACCGATTTTAACTGTCTTTCGGTTGTGCAATATGCCGTTGATGTACTCAAAATTGAACATATTATTATTTGCGGTCACACCAATTGTGGTGGTATCAAAGCAGCGATGCAAGATCAAGATCTTGGATTGATCAATAACTGGTTGCTCCATATTCGTGATATTTGGTTCAAACATGGGCATCTGTTAGGCAATCTTTCAGCAGAAAAACGCGCAGATATGCTCACTAAATTAAATGTTGCAGAGCAAGTTTATAACCTAGGGCGCACATCTATCGTAAAAAGCGCTTGGGAACGTGGACAAAAACTCTCCCTACATGGCTGGGTGTATGATGTAAATGATGGTTTCTTAGTAGATCAAGGGGTTATTGCAACCAGTCGAGAAACCCTTGAAATATCTTACCGTAATGCCATTGCTCGTTTATCTAGCCTAGCGGAAGAGGATATTCTGAAAAAAGAACTCTCTGAAGATGAAGAATAAAAAAGTGCGGTTAAAATCTAATAAGTTTTAACCGCACTTTTACTTTTTATTTAAAGTGACTATTTAACTAATTCTGTCTGCATATACATTAAACGATCGATATTCGTTAAATAATGTCCTAACTCTTGGGATTCTGGTTTATGGATATAAGGAATTTTCCCTAACAATGGCGCATCAATCTGAGCTTCTAAAATCTCTATAACTTCTTTGTAATGCCCCAAGCAAGGATTAATTCGATTCGCAATCCAACCCAGTAAAGGCACGCCAAGTTGTTTAATTACTTGAGCGGTAAGTAGTGCATGGTTGATACAGCCTTCCTTAATGCCAACAACCAATACAATAGGCATTTTATGCTCAACAACCCAATCAGCAAAGCTTTTACCTTCCGCCATGGGGGTGAGTAAGCCAAATGAACCTTCTACTACAACGGATTGATATTTTTTCACTAATGTCGTTAAAGCCTGATCAATCTTGCTTAATTTAATGCGTGATTTATCGCGAGTCAGCATTGGCATAGGATGTGCAAAAGTATAACTATTCACTTCCTGATAGGATACGGACTCATTTGTTGCATCCATTAAAGCCAACACATCTGAATTATTTTCAGCATCATAATCTGTTTCAGATTCATCGGCTTGATTTTCTATAGGATAGATACCTGCTTCACAGCTACAAGCAATCGGCTTATAACCCACAATTCGTACGCCCTTTGCTTGTAATGCCTGAATAATGGCACGGCAGGCAGTGGTTTTGCCCACATCAGTATCTGTACCCGCCACAAAGAAACTACTCATTTTCATTCTCCTTTTAAAAGTGCGGTGAATTTTAAAGGAGTTTTTAAAAAAAATATTGAGTTAACGCAATATTTGAAGATTTTTACGAAAAAATAATAGCGTTATTTGATCTCACTCAAACTATTAAATAACCCATCATTCTGTTTTGGTATCTGAAGGTAAAATCCTTGCTGGGTAATTTTCTCCATGACCTCATCTTTATCAGCATAAACAAGCGGTTTACTTCCCTTCAAATTGAAGGCCATAAGAAACTGTGGCTTACCAAAACTTTGCATTAATATATCCGGTACAGCTGAAAACTCATCTCGTTTGGAAATATAAAGGTAGCAGCCTGGTTTACGTTTACTTTTATAAATTGCACATAACATTCAATTGCTCCAAAAAGAAAAAACCTACCAGATAATCTCTGATAGGTTTTCATTTTACAAAAGTTTAATTATTTAGTCACCGCTTCTTTTACTTCAGCTGCTTTATTTACTGCCGCATCTTTTGCTTCAGAAGCTGAGTTTTTTGCTGCTTCCATTTTAGAAGACATTGCGTCTTTTGCTTCAGCCATTTTATCTGCTGCTGCATCTTTCATTTCAGCTGCTTTATCTGCTGCAGCATCTTTCATTTCAACTGCTTTATCTGCTGCTGCATCTTTTGCTTCAGAAGCTGCATTTTTTACTTCTTCCATTTTAGAAGACATTGCATCTTTTGTCTCAGCCATTTTATTTGCAGCTGAATCTTTTGCGTCAATTGCCGCATTTTTAACATCAGTTGCAACTTCTTTTGCTGCATCTTTAACTTGTGTTGCTGCATTTGCTGTTGCATCTTTTGCTGCTTCAACTTTTTGAGCTGTTTCTTGTTTATCGAAACAACCAGTTACGGCTAAAGATGCACCTAATACTAATACAGCTAATACTGATTTTTTCATTGTTACTCTCCATTTTATAGTTAAGAATTAATCCAAAGCCATTTGCTTTGTACGATCTAGTCTACGAAAAAAAAGCTTAAAATAAAACATCTTCAAAAAAAATTTATATTTTTAGAGATACAGTTGTTTTATAACACCTCAACAAAACAACTATAAACCCCTGAACTTAAATGACCTTTAAAAAAGTTCATTATAAAAAAATTATTTTTTGTAAAGATAAAAAATTATTTTTTTGTATTTTTTTTAACCAATCCAGACCATTTTATTTTGGATAATCCTTAACCATAGCTTTTACTTTTCAGTTACTTTGTTTACGTCTGCAGATTTATTTTTTGTTTCAGAATCTGCTTTTTTTACTTCCTCTGCTTTAGAGCACATGGCATCTTTTACTTCAGTCATTTTATTTTCCGCAACATGTTTAACATAGTTAGCTGCTGCAACCACAGCATCTTTAACTTGTACTGCCGCACTTACTGTTGCATCTTTTGCAGCTTCAACTTTAGAAGACATCACATCTTTTGCCTCCGAAAGCGAATCTTTTACTTCAGCAACTTTATCTTCGACAGCTTCTTTTGCTTCTACAGCTTTATCTTCAGCTGCATCTTTTAGCTCAGATGCTTTATCTGCTACTTCATCTTTTGCTTCTGAAACTGCTTTTTTCACTTCTGATGCTTTATCTGCTGCTTCATCTTTTGCTTCTGAAACTGCTTTTTTCACTTCTGATGCTTTATCTTCGACAGCTCTTTTTACTTCAGAAAATTTTTCATCGATAGCTTTTTTCATTTCAGTAGCTTTATCATCGATTGCTTTTTTCATTTCAGTAGCTTTATCATCGATTGCTTCTTTTGCTTCAGAAACTGCTTTTCTTACTTCAGATACTTTATCTTCAGTTACATCTTTCACTTCAGTAGCTTTGTCTTCGACCACTTCTTTTGCCTCAGACGCTTTATGTGTCACTGCATCTTTAATATAGTTAGCCGCTGCAAATAATGCATCTTTAACTTGTGCTGCAGCATTCACTGTCGTATCTTTTACTTCAGTTGCTTTATCTTCGATATTATTTTTCATAACTACTCTCCTTGTATCATTATAGTGGCTAATTTAAGCTATTCAGTTATAGCTCACTTTCAGTCTATCAAAAAAAATTTTAAAAAACACCTAGAAATTAACTCTTTCTAAGTGTTAACTTTATTCGTGAACACTAATGTTAAATATAGTTATAGTTTAAAAAAGTAAATCACATAAGACTTTATTTTTCGCATTCTCTTCAATCAATTTTAGTTATTCTCTTTAGGATAACGATAGGTTTCAATCGTACCTTTTTCGCCATTCCAGTCGATTTGAACAATCGTTGAGGGATAAAAACTGATTGGATTTCGCTTACCATAAAGCTCTGAAACAATACTTCCTACTAAAGGTAAATGAGAAACGAGCAAAACACTTTCAATGCCTTGTTCCTGCAAAACAGATAAATAATCTGCTACCAGCGTCGCATTCCCGTAAGGTGTAATCCCACTCCAAGTTTCAACATCATTAAGAATATTGTCTAGCGCTGAATTTACAAGCTCAAACGTTTCTTGAGCTCGAACATAAGGACTGACAATCACTTTCTGAATTGAAAGTGCGGTTGAATTTAGATGTGTTTTAAGCCATTGACCTTGTGATATTGATTGTTTGCGTCCATAGTCAGTTAAACGCCGAGTCTCATCTGATGAAGCGACAACTTCGGCTTCTCCATGACGCATAATAAAAATTTTCATATTCTGCTTTCCTAAAATAATAAAAGATAAATTTTCCGATCAAAAATGGGGGCAAGCCCCCACTTATTTAATTTGCTTTCACTGCTTCTGCAATTTCTTCTGCACATTGTTTTGCAAGTGCGCCATCTTCACATTCCACCATTACGCGAATAAGTGGCTCTGTACCTGACTTACGCAGTAAAATTCGACCTTTACCTTCTAAGCGTTTTTCCACATCAGCGGCTACCGCTTTTATAGCTTCGCTTTCTAATGGATTTGCTCCGCCCGCAAAACGAACATTAATCAGTACTTGAGGGAACAATTTCACCGCACTTGCAAGCTCATTTAAAGATAAACGATGTTGAACCATTGCGCTTAATACAGCTAGTGATGCAATAATACCATCACCTGTCGTATTTTTATCAGCAATAATGATATGGCCTGAGTTTTCTCCGCCTAGCGTCCAGTTATGTTCTACCATTTTTTCTAGCACATAACGGTCGCCAACGTTGGCACGCACAAAAGGTACACCTAACATTTTTAAAGCAATCTCTAAGCTCATATTACTCATTAATGTGCCTACTACGCCACCTTTTAGCTGACCTGAACGTAAAGCTTCACGAGCAATAATGAAAAGGATTTGGTCACCATCTACTTTATTACCTAAGTGATCCACCATCATAATACGGTCACCATCACCATCATAAGCAAGACCAACATCCGCTTTAGTTTCAAGCACTTTTTCCTGTAACGCTTTTACATCGGTTGCACCACATTTTTCATTGATATTGATTCCGTTTGGATCAGTTCCAATTTCAATCACTTCCGCGCCTAATTCACGTAATACATTTGGTGCAATATGATAGGTCGCACCATTTGCACAATCGACTACGATTTTATAACCATCTAAACCAAGATGAGCCGGGAATGTACTCTTACAAAATTCAATATAACGACCTGCCGCATCGTTAATACGACGAGCCTTACCTAATTCAGCTGATTCAACGCAATCCATTGGCTGATCGAGCATGGCTTCAATAGCCTCTTCAATATGGTCTGGTAATTTTGTTCCTTCCGCAGAGAAGAATTTAATTCCATTATCATAGTAAGGGTTATGTGATGCAGAAATGACAATGCCCGCTTCTAAACGGAACGTACGAGTTAAATACGCTACGGCAGGGGTTGGCATTGGACCAGTAAATGCAGCAGTTAATCCAGCTGCAGCTAAACCTGCTTCAAGAGCCGATTCCAACATATAACCTGAAATACGAGTATCTTTTCCGATTAATACCGTGCGAGAACCTTGAGAAGCTAAAACCTTACCCGCAGCCCAACCTAATTTCAATGCGAAATCTGGCGTGATTGGATATGTACCTACTTTTCCACGTACACCATCAGTACCAAAATATTTACGATTTGCCATATTTATTCCTTAATAAATTTGAATAATTGATGTTGCAGAAATCATTTATTCTACAACATATAAAATCTATTCTTACGCTTGTTGCGTTGCTTGCCATACTTTCAAAGCATCTGCCGTTGCAGCCACATCATGTACGCGTAAAATTGTCGCTCCATTTTGTGCAGCAATTAATGCGCCAGCTACACTTCCCACAACTCGTTCAGTTACGGGCTTATCTAATACGGCACCAATCATCGATTTACGTGAAAGGCCTGCTAAAATGGGATAACCACTTTCACAAAAGTGAGCTAACTGCTGTAAAAGTTTATAATTATGCTGCACGGTCTTACCAAAACCAAACCCCATATCCCAAATAATATTTTCTTTGGCAATGCCCACTGCTAAACAAGCTTGAGTTCTATCGCTTAAAAATTGATAAACATCTTGGACTACATCATCATAATGCGGATTAGTCTGCATTGTGCGTGGTTGTCCTTGCATGTGCATTATACAAGTTGGTAAATTCAACTGTCCTGCTATTTCGAGTGCACCAGGTTCACGTAGAGCACGAATATCATTGATTAAATCCATGCCAACTTTAGCTGCTTCTTGCATAACAATTGCTTTAGAGGTATCCACTGAAATCCAACAATCAAAACGTTTTTGCACGGCTTCAACAAGAGGTATCACTCGTTGCAACTCTTCAGTTTCAGGCACTTCTTCTGCCATTGGTCGAGTTGATTCCCCGCCAATATCAATAATTGTTGCACCTTCTTTGAGCATTTTTTCAACTTGAAATAATGCCTTGTCTAGACTGAAAAACTGCCCGCTATCAGAAAACGAATCAGGTGTGAAATTCAAAATCCCCATAATTTGAGGGAATGATAAATCTAGACATTTGTTATTAGCATAAAGTTTCATAAAGTGCGGTCAATTTTTAAATCAAATTTGAAAGGTTAGATTATAACGGAATATAGTAATGAAAAGAATGAAATAATAAATAAAAAAGCCTTCCAAATTAGGAAGGCTTTAATTTTATGCTTCAGGATCTTCTGAATGATTAACCGCACTTTCAGTTTTTTCTTCCTGCGGCTTAGCTTTCGAGCTCGTGTCTTTGTTATCTTCCCAACCAGATGGTGGTGTAACAGGCTCACGATTCATTAGCTGTTTGATTTGTTCTTCTTCAATGGTTTCATATTTCACTAACGCATCTTTCATGGCGTGAAGAATATCCATATTGTCGATCAAAATCTGTCTTGCTCTCGCATAGTTACGATTTACAATCGCACGTACTTCTTCATCAATCGCATGTGCCGTTTCATCAGACATATGTTTTGCTTTCGCCATTGAGCGACCTAAGAATACTTCACCTTCATCTTCGGTATAAAGAATCGGACCAAGTTTATCTGAGAAGCCCCATTGGGTCACCATATTACGTGCAATATTGGTTGCCACTTTAATATCGTTAGATGCACCGGTAGAAATATTTTCTTCACCGTAAATCAAATCTTCTGCTAAACGTCCTGCATAAAGCGTTGAAAGTTTACTTTCTAATTGTTTTTGGCTGATACTAATTTGATCACCTTCAGGCAAGAAGAAAGTCACGCCTAATGCGCGGCCACGAGGAATAATCGTGACTTTATGTACAGGATCATGTTCAGGCACTAAGTAACCAACAATGGCGTGAGCAGCTTCATGGTACGCTGTCGATTCTTTTTGTTTATCCGTCATGATCATGGTTCGACGCTCAGGGCCCATATTGATCTTATCTTTTGCTTTTTCAAACTCAAGCATCGATACAGTGCGTTTATTGCTACGAGCAGCAAATAATGCAGCTTCATTAACCAAGTTCGCTAAATCCGCACCTGAATAACCTGGTGTACCACGAGCAAGTGTCATCGCATCTACATCATCAGCCACAGGGACTTTACGCATGTGTACTTTTAAAATTTGCTCACGACCTTTAACATCAGGTAAACCTACGACAACTTGACGGTCAAAACGGCCTGGACGAGTTAATGCAGGATCAAGTACATCTGGACGGTTCGTTGCAGCAATAACGATTACGCCTTCGTTACCACCAAATCCATCCATTTCAACTAACATCTGGTTAAGGGTTTGTTCACGCTCATCGTGCCCACCGCCTAAGCCTGCACCACGTTGGCGGCCTACCGCATCGATTTCATCAATAAAGATTAAGCATGGTGCATTTTTCTTCGCTTGCTCAAACATATCACGTACACGAGAAGCACCAACACCCACAAACATCTCCACAAAGTCAGAACCTGAAATGGTAAAGAAAGGTACTTTTGCTTCACCCGCAATAGCCTTAGCTAATAAAGTTTTACCTGTACCAGGAGGGCCAACCATCAAAATACCTTTTGGAATTTTACCACCCAGGTTTTGGAATTTTTTCGGTTCACGCAAGAAATCAACCACTTCACCCACTTCTTCTTTTGCTTCATCACAACCTGCAACATCTGCAAAAGTGACTTTGATTTGGTCTTGGTTCAGCATTTTAGCGCGGCTTTTACCAAAGCTCATGGCTTTGCCGCCACCACCTTGCATTTGGCGCATGAAGAAAACCCATACCCCAACAAGAAATAACATTGGGAACCAAGAAATCAAAATTTGTGATAGTAAACTGCGTTTTTCAAAAGGCGTACCTTCGATTTTGACTTTTTTATTTAATAAGTCATCTAAGAGTTTTTTATCTTCCAATGGTGGCATGACGGTCATATATTTAGAACCGTCATTTTTGGTCACGGTGATTTCATTCGCATCAAAACGCGCTTCTTTCACTTGACTATTACTCACATCATACACAAAAGTTGTGTAATCTGTTGAGTCACTCACGCCATTGGAGTTAAAACTTTGGTAAGCCGTCATCATGACAACTGCAACCACAACCCATAGAACTAGATTTTTGACCATATCGTTCAAGGTTTAACCTGCCTTTCTTAAGTTAATTAAAATAAAACGAGATACTATCTCATCCGTGACACAATGAAAAGCTATCAAAGCAATTATTCGCCTCTATAACCACTCGCTACAATATAAACTTCACGCGAACGTCCACGAGAGGCCTCTGGTTTACGTACTTTTACAATACTAAACAGTGAACGAATTTCACGCAAATACTCATCAAAGCCTTCTCCCTGGAATACTTTGACCACAAAACTGCCTTTTTTCGCCAAAACTTGCTTACACATATCTAAAGCTAGTTCCACTAGATACATTGCTCGCGGAATATCAACCGATGGCATACCACTAAAATTCGGTGCCATATCGGACATCACTACATCAACTTTAGCTTCCCCAACACGTTCTAATAATGCATTCAGCACATTTTCGTCACGAAAATCGCCTTGCAAGAAATCCACGCCGACAATTGGATTCATATCCAAAATATCGCACGCAATGACTCTCCCTTTTCCACCGATTTGGCTCACGACATATTGTGACCAACCTCCTGGAGCTGCACCAAGATCCACTACGGTCATTCCTGGCTTGAACAATTTATCTGTTTGTTGAATCTCATCTAGTTTAAAGTAAGCACGAGAGCGTAATTTTTGCTTGTGTGCTTTCTGAACAAACGGATCTTTAAAATGTTCGTTTAGCCAACGAGAAGAACTCGCCGAACGTTTTTTCTTTCCCATAATCTCTTTCTTTTGTACTATTTTTTGTAGTAGTTTCGTCTATATTTGGGTACAATCTGCCAAATTCAAGACTAGACTTACCAAAAAGTGCTGAAAAACCACGTTTTTTCTGACCGCTCTTTTCGGTCTTTTTTTGACTCATATTCATCTATTTAAAGGATTCCTTATGACAATATTATCAACAAAACAAAAACAATTTTTAAAAGGACTCGCTCATCACCTTAGTCCTGTCGTCATGCTTGGCGGTAACGGCTTAACCGAAGGGGTGTTGGCCGAAATCGATAATGCATTAAATCATCACGAACTCATCAAAGTGAAAATTGCTGGTGCAGATCGTGAAACCAAACAATTGATCATCGATGCGATCGTGCGTGAAACACAATCATCTAACGTTCAAACTATCGGACATATTTTGGTTCTTTATAGACCAAGCGAAGAAGGCAAAATACAGCTGCCTCGTAAATAATTGTTATCCCCTCAATTTGAGGGGATGTTTTTTTAGATGTAATTAACTTCAATAATCTCGAACTCAACCGTTCCACCTGGTGTGGTAATGTTCACGGTATCATCCAACTCTTTGCCTATCAAACCACGGGCAATCGGTGAATTCACAGAAATCAAACCTGATTTAATATCTGCCTCATCATCGCCCACAATTTGGTAAGTGACTTCTTCATCAGTATCGGTATTCACTAATACAACTGTCGCACCAAAAATAACTTTTCCGTTATTTGGTAATTTAGTGACATCGATAACCTGACAATTTGCAAGTTTGCTTTCAATTTCTTGAATGCGTCCTTCGCAAAAACCTTGTTGTTCACGCGCAGCGTGATATTCTGCATTTTCTTTTAAGTCACCATGCTCACGTGCTTCTGCAATCGCCTTGATAATTTCAGGGCGACGCTCATTCTTTAAGAAATCTAATTCTTGACGTAATAGCTCCGCACCGCGCACGGTCATTGGAATTTGTTTCATTCTTTTTCCTTGAAATTTGGTAAAAACAAAACCACGACAACGTCTTGCAACCTTGCCGCAGTCAATGAAAAATAAAAAATGATTTACTCTATTGAGTTCGGAGCTTATTATTATTCGTCTTGAGAAAAATAGCAACCATAACAGAACTAAAAATGACTAAAAAATCTTCTATTTCGACTGCACTTAAAGCGGCATTTATCACACTCGGCTTTTCTTTTTCCTCTATGGCTGAAGTTAATGTGGCTTCTATTACCCAATACCTACCTGAAGGTGCTTCTGCGAGTATCATTGCCAAAAACCTTAATAAAGATCAAATTATCGCGGATTACAATGGTTCAACGTTTATGTTGCCTGCCAGTACACAAAAAGTGTTCACAGCCGTTGCTGCTAAATTAGTATTAGGTGATGCCTTCCAGTTTGAAACCTCACTTTTAAGTAACGGAAAAATTCAGAATAATGTTTTAGAAGGCGATCTTATTGTGCAATTTACTGGCGATCCCGATCTAACTAGCGGACAACTTTATAGCCTATTAGCTAATTTAAAAAACCAAGGCATTCAGAAAATCAATGGTGATCTTATTTTAGATACCTCTGTATTTGCTAGCCATGATCGTGGGTTAGGTTGGATTTGGAACGATCTTACGATGTGCTTTAACTCCCCTCCAGCTGCAGCAAATATCGATAATAACTGTTTCTATGCCGAACTAGATGCAAATCAACCTGTAGGTGAAACAGTCAAAATTAACGTTCCTGCTCAATTCCCTATTCAAGTTTTCGGGCAAGTTTATATTGTGGATCAGCAAGAAGCCGGTTATTGCCAGTTAGACGTCGTTGTCCATGACAATAATCGCTATCAGGTAAAAGGCTGTATTGCACGCCAAACTAAACCATTTGGGCTTAGCTTCGCCGTGCAAGATCCAGATGCCTACGCTGCTGCCATTATTCAACGTCAATTAAAACGTCTTGGTATTGAATTTACCGGTCAGGTAAAACAACCTCAAAAACCACAGCAAGGACAAAAACTCGCTCAGCATTTATCTAAACCGTTGCCTGAGCTATTGAAAAAAATGATGAAAAAATCGGATAACCAAATTGCCGATGCCTTATTTAGAGCGGTAGCCTACAACTATTATAAACGCCCTGCTTCATTCCAATTAGGCACATTAGCGGTGAAATCCGTATTACAAAAACAAGGCATTAAATTTGGTAACAGCATTTTAGCCGATGGTTCGGGTCTTTCTCGTCATAATTTAGTTGCACCGAAAACCATGCTTTCAGTCTTGGAATACATCGCTAAAAACGAAGATAAATTACACTTAATGGAAACTTTCCCAATTGCAGGTGTGGACGGCACAATCAGTGGGCGTGGTAGCTTAATTAATCCACCACTGGTGAAAAATGTTATCGCTAAAACTGGCTCACTGAAAGGTGTCTATAACCTTGCCGGTTTTATGACCAATGCACGAGGTGAAAAAGTAGCTTTCGTTCAATTTATCAATGGTTATTCGACTGGTGATTTAGAAAGTAAGACAAAACGAGCACCACTTGTGCAATTTGAAAGTACACTTTATAACGATTTTTATAAAGACTAAA
>ERZ833515.1451-NODE-1451-length-16212-cov-3.480040_pt1 | contig 16212 bp, 15 predicted proteins | sample MGYA00519949_ERZ833515 | MGnify/ENA primary metagenome ERZ833515 (study PRJEB31850, sample SAMEA3708741) | human gut metagenome | biome: human gut; feature: human-associated habitat; material: faeces | place: China | collected 2014 ...
GAATAAGTCATAATTAGCTCTTTTTTTAAGTGATATAATTAAAAAAAACGTAGTCCACTTTTATTAGTCGGGTGCAAAGTTAGTTGTTTTCCCCGTTTCTGCCAACTGTTCAATTTGACTTTTTTATTAAAAAGAAGTAATAAGAAGCTGAATTTCTGCGGAATGTAAAGTGGAGTTTGCAGTTAGTCTGTTTCTTTTATATTCAGTGTAGCTCCGGAATGTGTCCTGACAGTATTTTCAACTTCTTCCAAAGGGATTGCTTCAAGGATGTAGGGAGGTGTGAACGAGTTTTCTGTTCCTTTGTCAACGGTAGAGTTATGGAAACTGCATCCGTCAAAACGTATTTGCCCGCTTTCGTCATATACTTTATGAGGTTTTTTTATGTTGGTGAAGACAGATTTCTCTACATATACATCGGCTTCATAACCCACTCCTATGCAACCGCTGGTGGCAGTGCTGCTGTATAGGCAGTTGGCTATATGCACTTTCCCGAATCGTACGTGCGGCATTCGGTCGCGGCATCCTTCATCCCACCAGCAGTATTGAAAGGTGGTGTTCAGGCGTTCCCGGTCTTGGGTATGGCTGTCACTGTTTCCCCATAAATTGGAGAAACGGTGGTCGTTGCTACCGCCTGAACCTCCGGCCATCGGTTCGATGAGGTATCGGAAGCGGCACCAGGTGACGGCTATGTGGTCTGATGCGTTTTTACAGTCGAAGTTGCCGTCTACCCCATCTTGGAAGTCGCAATGGTCTACCCATATATTTGTGGTACCGTCAATGCAGAGGTTGTCACGTCCGTCCGTATCATAAGCTCCTGCGCTTTTGAAGGTAAGATTGCGCAATATCAGATTGTCGGAACCCGATTTGAAATAAAGGATTCCTGAAGTATCTTTAGTACGGTTGGGGTTTGTCAGTATGGAGCCTGGAAGTCCCAACAATGTTTTGTTGCTGGCTTGCACGGATATTACATTGTCCACCTTGATGGTGCCTTTTATATATACGGTGAGTTTTTCCGGTTTCTTCAGCGCATTGGCCAGTTCGGTTGCACTGGTCACGGTTATATGCTTCCCCCCTTCTCCGCCGGTGGAAGTGATGCCGGTGGTGGCAAATCCAACGGGTTGTCCGGATAAGTCCGTAGCCTCATCGCTTTTTTCTTCCGTAGGCTGTTCGGGAGCTTTTTCCGGTGTTTCTTCTTCGGGTTGTTGTGCCAGTGACGGGTGGGACGAACAACTGCATAGCAATAGTATGAATAAATAGACAAGATTTCTTTTCATGGATGTTTTTCAGATTTTATTGTTTCTTGTTGGCAAAGGTAGTGGGCTTTTGGCAAGTCGTTGTAGATATTCTGATTTTCGATGTGTAACTATTGACTTTAAGCAGCGGTGCTGTATTGGGGGGTGAAAGGGTGTGTATTCGGGAGGTATGTACTTTGTCCGTGTCTTCTCCGTATTTGCTCCGTAGTCTATAGGTACGGAGCAAGTACGGAGAAGGTACGGAGAAGACACGGAGGGCATGGAATTGATATGGAGGTGAGTTTTTCTTGGCCTGATTTCGAACTATTCGGCCTTTCTATGTGTAATTATTCATTCAAACCCTTAACTTTGCGGCATAAATAGATAAATATACAAATTATGATAGAAGTGACAGATGCGGCACTGCGACAGGCTGCCGACGAAGGGATGGATGCATTTATCGGCGTATTTACCGATGTTTATAAGAAAGTAATTGGTGAAGAACTTACCGCCAAAACGATGCCCCTGCTCTCCGGCGAGCAGCATTCTTTGTTGGCCTATCAGATATTCCGTGATGAAGTGATGGAAGGGGGCTTCTGCCAACTGATTCAAAATGGTTATGGCGGTTATATTTTCGACAATCCGTTTGCCAAAGTGATGCGTTTGTGGGGAGTGGGCGATTTGAGTAAGTTGGTTTATGCTGCCAAGAAAATATACGATAGCCATCGTGACGACTTGGAACGTGAACGCACAGACGAGGAGTTTATGGCAATGTACGAGCAATATGAGGCTTTCGATGAACTGGAAGATGAATTTTTGGAAAAAGAGGAGGAATATACAGCTTTTGTTGCCGGCTATGTGGATGAACATTTGGAGCTGTTTGCCAAGATTGTGTAGTGTGGATTAACTGATATAAATGTTAAATATCACTGTGACATGCAGTATTTAGATTAATCTTTCATTTAATCTTAAAAACAATGAAAAAACGAGGAGAGTATTATATTACTCAATTCTTTTATCTAAATTTGCAAACTCTAATATTTATAGGAAAGATGAAACAATTAAAATTCTTGATGGTTGCCTTGACATTGTTGATGGGCATTTCGTTTACTTCGTGTCTGAATTCAGATGATGGAGAGTATGATGACATTTATGGTATGGTTTTAGTGAATAACTATATGGGATTCCTCTCTTTTGAAGATGCTGCAGGTAACACTTATCAACCGACATCTGCCTCTGTTAATCAATTTGAGGCAAATTACAGTTTGAAGATTTCTGATTCTCGAATGGGAATCATATTAGGAAAGAGCATAGAACCTGAGACAAATGAAAAATCTAAAACTATCAACTTCACTTTGAAGAATTTTCAGCCTATTTCTTTTGCAAACGCTGTTGTTTCAATGACAGCAGAAAGTTTGGTTGTTGATGCACCGGAAACAGCACCGGTGATAACTTTGAAATTGGAAAATGGATCAGTTCAGCCATTTTTATATAATAAGGATATACTCGTAACTCCTATAGCTTGGAGATTACAAAATGACAACGATAAGTTTAAGATGCATAAATTAGCTTTGGCTTGTGTGCTGGACGAAATTAAAGCTGGGGCTAAAGACCTTGTTTTCTATCTGCGTCATGATAAAGGTGCTGATGATAAAACGGATGTTTATTATTCTAATTGGTATGGGTATGATATAAAAAATGCTTTAGAAAAATTTAAAGAAAAAGCAGGAAATCTTCCTACTCAGTTAGTTATTAAGTCTCATGAAAGTGGTAATAACAACAATACAGAAATACCGGAAAATTATACGGAATATACTATAGAATACAAGATTGCATCTACTAATCAATAAATTGATATTGAATTACAAAGATTTATTTCATATAGCAATACTACTGATTTCCTCTCCGGCTCGTGCCTGGGAGGAAATTAGTTTAGAGGATAGACGAAAAGTATTTACTACTTTTGTCTATCCCATGATTGGTTTATGCGGGTTGTCCGTTTTCATCGGCTCTTTGATGAAGATGGGATGGGACGGGCCGCAAAGCTTTCAATATGCCATGACACAATGCTGTGCGGTGGCTGTATCCTTGTTTGGAGGATATTTTTTGGCAGCCTATCTCATCAATGGGTTGCGTGTCCGCATGTTTATGCTGGACAGTGATATTCCTTTGGCGCAACAGTTTGCAGGTTATGCACTGGTAGTGGTGTTCATGCTGAGGATTGTTATCGGCATATTGCCTGATTTCGGCATTATGGCTCTGTTGCTCCAATTCTATATCGTGTATGTTGTGTGGGAAGGAAGCAAAAAGGTGATGCAGATAGCGGAAAAAGACCGTTTGCGTTTCACCATTCTTTCTTCTATTTTGTTAATAGCTTGTCCGGTGGCCATTGAATGGATATTCAATAAGCTGACGGTAGTGCTAAACTGATAAATGTTATGAAACAAGCTCCTGTAAATATAAAGAATAAGCGTGCTACGTTCGATTACGAACTGACGGACACCTATACGGCTGGCATTGTGCTTACGGGTACAGAAATCAAGTCCATCCGGTTGGGGAAAGCAAGCTTAGTCGATACGTTCTGTTACTTTGCCAACGGCGAATTGTGGGTGAAGAACATGCATGTGGCCGAATACTTCTATGGTTCGTACAACAATCACAATGCACGCAGGGAGCGCAAGCTTTTGTTGAATAAGAAGGAACTTGAAAAACTGATGCGCGGCACGAAAGATCCGGGTTTCACCATTGTTCCCGTGCGCTTGTTTATCAATGAAAAAGGGCTGGCCAAACTTGTGGTGGCACTTGCCAAAGGTAAGAAGCAATATGATAAGCGCGAATCACTGAAGGAAAAAGATGACAAACGCGATATGGCGCGTATGTTTAAAAGATAATATGAGTAAACTTGGTAGTTTGGTGCGTGAGCGCATCCTTATTCTGGATGGTGCAATGGGCACCATGATACAGCAATACAACTTGACAGAGGAAGATTTTCGGGATGAACGCTTCTCGCAGATTCCCGGACAGATGAAAGGTAACAATGACCTGCTTTGTCTGACACGCCCCGATGTGATACAAGACATTCACCGCAAGTATCTGGCGGCAGGTGCGGATATTATCGAAACAAATACATTCAGTTCCACCCGCGTCAGTATGGCCGATTATCATGTGCAGGACTATGTGCGTGAGATGAATCTTGCCGCAGTGCGCCTGGCACGCAAAGTGGCAGATGAGTTTACTTCTCTTACTCCCGACAAACCCCGTTTTGTGGCAGGCTCCGTAGGACCGACGAACAAGACCTGCTCCATGAGTCCCGATGTGAACAATCCGGCCTTTCGTGCCTTGAGCTACGATGAACTGGCCGATGCCTACCGTGAGCAGATGGAAGCATTGCTCGAAGGTGGTGTGGATGCTTTGCTGATAGAAACCATTTTTGATACACTGAATGCCAAGGCTGCTATTTTTGCCGCCGGGCAGGCGATGGAAACTGTAGGAGTTCATGTACCCTTGATGCTCTCTGTGACTGTTTCTGATATTGGAGGGCGTACTCTGTCGGGACAAACTTTGGATGCTTTTCTCGCCTCCGTGCAGCATGCCGATATTTTTTCCGTTGGGCTGAACTGCTCCTTTGGTGCCCGCCAGCTGAAACCTTTCCTGAAGCAGCTTGCTGCCCGTGCACCTTATTATATCAGCGCTTATCCCAACGCCGGACTGCCCAACAGCTTGGGCACATACGACCAGACTCCTGCCGATATGGCACATGAAGTAAAAGAGTATATCCATGAGGGATTGGTGAATATTATCGGTGGCTGTTGCGGAACGACAGATGCCTACATTGCCGAGTACTCCTCGCTGATTGCCGGTGCAACGCCCCATCAGCCGGTTCCCAGACCGGAAAATCTTTGGCTCTCCGGGCTTGAACTTCTGGAAGTGAAGCCGGAAAATAACTTCGTGAATGTGGGTGAACGCTGTAATGTTGCGGGTTCGCGCAAATTCTTGCGTCTGATTAATGAAAAGAAATATGACGAGGCGCTCAGCATTGCCCGCCAGCAGGTGGAAGACGGTGCGCAGGTCATCGATATAAATATGGACGACGGACTGCTGGATGCTCAAGTGGAGATGACGACTTTCCTCCATCTGATAGCTTCGGAACCGGAGATTGCCCGCGTCCCCGTCATGATAGACTCCTCTAAGTGGGAAGTGATTGTGGCCGGATTGAAATGCCTGCAAGGCAAGTCCATCGTCAACTCCATCTCCTTGAAGGAGGGGGAAGATAAGTTCCTGGAGCATGCGCGTATCATCAAGCAATATGGTGCGGCAGCCGTGGTGATGGCTTTTGATGAAAAAGGGCAAGCAGACACGTATGAACGTAAGATTGAGGTCTGCGAACGGGCATACCGTCTTTTGGTGGACAAGATAGGTTTCAATCCCCATGATATAATTTTCGACCCGAATGTACTTGCCGTGGCAACCGGTATGGACGAGCACAACAATTATGCTGTAGACTTTATCCGTGCCACCGGATGGATACGCAAGAATCTGCCCGGTGCGCATGTCAGTGGAGGAGTGAGTAACCTTTCCTTCTCTTTCCGCGGCAATAATTACATTCGCGAGGCGATGCATGCCGTATTCCTTTACTATGCCATCCGCGAGGGCATGGATATGGGTATCGTCAATCCGGCTACCTCCGTTCTTTACACCGATATTCCCGCTGATATATTGGAGCGCATAGAGGATGTGGTCTTGAACCGTCGTCCCGATGCTGCCGAGCGCCTGATAGAAACTGCCGAACGCTTGAAAGCGGAAGCAGAGGCGGCAAAAACTTCCGGAGGAGAGCGGCAGGCTGCCGCCCATTCCCAACTTGCCTGGAGAGAGGGGACTTCTGTGGAAGAGCGGTTGAAGTACGCTTTGACAAAGGGTATCGGCGATTATCTGGAAGAAGACCTTGCCGAAGCGTTGAAGCTGTATCCCAAAGCTGTTTCTATTATTGAAGGTCCGTTGATGGCGGGCATGAATCATGTAGGCGACTTGTTTGGGGCAGGCAAAATGTTCCTGCCGCAAGTAGTGAAGACGGCACGCACCATGAAGAAAGCGGTTGCCATCCTCCAGCCCATAATCGAGTCGGAGAAAGAAAAAGGTGCAACTGCTGCCGGAAAGGTGCTGTTGGCTACGGTAAAAGGTGATGTGCACGACATTGGCAAAAATATAGTCTCGGTAGTAATGGCGTGCAACGGCTATGAGATTGTGGACCTTGGCGTCATGGTGCCTGCCGAAACCATTGTACAGCATGCCATAGAGGAAAAGGTAGACATGATAGGATTGAGTGGCTTGATAACCCCTTCGCTGGATGAAATGGTACATGTAGCCATTGAGCTGGAAAAGGCAGGTCTGGACATTCCTCTGCTGATAGGTGGTGCCACGACTTCACCGCTTCACACTGCTCTGAAGATTGCTCCGGTCTATCATGCTCCCGTAATCCATCTGAAGGACGCTTCACAGAATGCTACAGTAGCAGCCAAACTGATGAACCCTAAGACAAAGGAGGAACTGGAAGAAGAACTGCATGAGAAGTATCGGCAGTTGTGCGAGAAGAGCCGGGGAACACAACTGCAAACAGTTTCTCTGGAAGAAGCGAGAAAGAATAAACTGAAACTGTTTTAGGGATTGGTGATTAGAGATTAAGGATTAACGAATTGCGCATAATATTAGGAATATATACCGCAGGAATGTTAATCCCTTATCCCTAATCCTTAATCCCTATTTTTTTATCTTCTTCTTGTATTGCTCGAAGCGTGACGTAATATCCCTTACGAAGTTATAAGTTTCGATGCCACGGAAATAACCGTTTTTGCAGACGGGGTCGGTGAAGTATTCCTCATTGCTTTTTAGCAGAATGAAGTTTTCTACATTATCACGCCAGACATACTTGTTTTTGCCGTATTTTTCGGCCAGTGCCATGGCATCCAGCACATGGCCGATTCCGGAATTATAAGATGCCAGCACAAAGTTGATGCGTTCTTCCTGGGGTATCTTGGAAAAACTTCTGGCTGTGGCGCCTATGTATTTCACGGCAGCCTTTATGCTCTCTTCAGGGTTCTGTTCCTTTCCTTCGGGTAACCCCATAGCCCTGGCTGTGGCGGGCATTAGTTGCATCAGTCCCCTGGCACCGGCCCAAGATACGGCAGTGGAGTCGAAGTTGGACTCAGTATACGCCAAAGACGCCAGCAGGCGCCAGTCCCAGTCTATTTCGGGAGCATATTTTTTGAACAAATCATCGTAATGGGAAATTTTTCCTTCGCGCAGGGAGAGGATAGGAGAGTGGGGAATGGCCTTGCCGATTTCAAAATATCGTTTCATACTTGCCGTATAGGCAGGTGAAGTCATATTCTCCTCATGCCATTTGTTGGCGGCGGCTGCCAGTTGCGGACTGTCTTTCCGGACTGCCCACGATGCACGCTGGTCAAAGCTGATGGAGAGTCCGATATTCAGGTTGGGGTAATAGGTGGTATTAAGCTGTGCCACATCATTGTCTGCTACGGTATAGGGTATTTTTCCTTGTGCCACCTGGGTGATGAGGTCTTCTGCACTGATACTGTCGTTGGTCACTTTATGGATGTGGATCCCTCCTCCGAGCTCTTCGTCCAGATTGACCAGCCGTTCATAATATTTTCCGGGCTTCACATATACATCTTTCCCGATGAGTTCCGTCACGTCTTTCAGTGGTTTGGTGCGTCCGCCGTTACGTTGCACGATGACTTGGTGTGTGATGACCTCCTCACCGCAATAAATCAGGCTGTCTTTCCATTCTTTAGTGATAGGCAGGTTGTAGGCAATGAGGTCTCCCTTGCCTGCCAATAACTTCTCTATGAGTTCGTGCACATTCCGGGCTACCTCTATTCTCAGCTTTACTCCCAGGCTCTTGGCAAACTGTTCGCTTAGCTCATACTGGAATCCCATGTCCTGGCCACGGTAGATGAAGTAGGAAGTGGAGCTGTACAGTGTCAATACAACCAGTTCTCCGCTATCCTTTATCTGTTGCAGGTCATCTGCTTCTTTATTTTCAGCACGGTGATTTCCCTGGCATCCTGCCATGCAACAAAGCAACAGTAAGACAATTGATAATGGATAATGGAGAATGGAGAATTTATGCTTGGCGAGAGAAAACAGACTATTCATATTTTATTGATTTAGTGCATTCTTTAATCCTTTATTATCAACTCCCCATTATCAATTTTCCATCAACTCCCCAAGTGCTTCTTGATATACATGGTCAATATATCAATGGCTACCTGGTTGTTTCCGCCTTCTGGTACAATGAGGTCTGCATATCGTTTGCAGGGCTCTATGAATTGCTGGTGCATGGGTTTTAGTATGCGGGTATAACGTTCCATGACGGCTTCGGCGGTACGCCCGCGTTCCACCACGTCACGTTGGATTACACGGATCAGGCGTTCGTCGGGGTCAGCGTCTACAAATATCTTGAGGTCCATCATGCTTCGCAGTTTCTTGTCGCACAAGGCAAGGATACCTTCTATGATGATGACTTCCCGGGGTTCGATATGGATGGTTTCGGGCTGGCGTGTACACGTCAGGTATGAGTAGGTGGGCTGTTCTATGCTTTTTCCTTCGCGCAGCATGGCGACATGTCTGGAAAGAAGGCTCCACTCAAAGGCGTCGGGGTGGTCGAAGTTGATGTTCTGCCGTTCTTCCACGGGCACATGGCTGCTGTCCTTGTAGTAAGAGTCTTGTGGCAATAATACCACTTCACCAGCCGGTAGGCTTTCGATAATTTTACGTACGACGGTGGTCTTTCCCGAGCCGGTTCCACCTGCAATTCCTATTATTAACATCCGTTTAAGTGTATATTTGAAACAAAACCAGTATTTTTGCAGTTGTTAAAACAGCCGCTTAGGCTGACAAATATAGTGATAAATCATTTAAATGGCAAAGTTATGGTAAAGCACATTGTATTATTTAAGTTAAAAGATGAGGCACCGGCTGACGAAAAGTTGGCTGCAATGAACAGTTTCAAGGCAGCTATCGAAGCGCTTCCGGCTAAAATATCCGTTATCCGCAAGATTGAAGTCGGATTGAATATCAATCCTGCCGAGGCTTGGAGTATCGCTCTTTACAGTGAGTTCGATACGCTGGATGATGTGAAATACTATGCTGCCCATCCCGACCATGTGGCTGCCGGCAAGCTTATCGCTGCTGTGAAAGAGAGCCGTGCCTGCGTGGACTACGAGATAATTGAAAATTAAAAATAAAAAATTAAATCAGAGAACATGAAGAAATTATTGTTCCCTTTATTTCTGTTGCTTTTCGCTGTGGCAGTGCAGGCACAGATACAGGACCCCGTCAAGTTCAAGTCCGAACTGAAGACTTTGGCTGCCGATGAAGCGGAGGTTGTTTTTACGGCTGCTATTGACAAGGGCTGGCATGTCTATTCCACCGACCTGGGCGATGGCGGTCCTATCTCAGCGACGTTCAATGTGGAGAAAATCTCCGGGGTGGAAGTTGTGGGCAAACTGAAGCCCGTAGGTAAGGAAATTTCTACTTTCGATAAGTTGTTCGAAATGAAGGTACGCTATTTTGAAAATACGGCCCAATTTGTGCAGAAGCTGAAATTGACGGGTGGTGCCTATCAGCTGGAAGGATATCTGGAGTATGGCGCTTGCAACGATGAAAATTGTCTGCCGCCCACACAAGTGCCTTTCCAATTCTCCGGTAAGGCAGAAGGGGCTGCCAAAGAAACTGCCGCCGCTGTGGCTGAAACGAAAGCCGAAACACAGTTCGCAGAGCAGGAGACTGCCTCCGATACGGTTTCTGTGGCTGCTATCGGTGGTGCGGACGGGCCGACGGAAATCAATGTGACGGACAAGGTGGACCTTTGGAAGCCAGTCATTAATGAGCTGCAATCTTTGGGCGAAACTACTTCGCAGGAAGATATGTCCTGGATTTATATCTTTATTACCGGATTTGCCGGTGGACTGTTGGCGCTCTTCACCCCTTGTGTATGGCCCATCATCCCGATGACTGTCAGTTTCTTCCTGAAGCGTAGCAAGGATAAGAAGAAAGGCATCCGTGATGCATGGACGTATGGTGCTTCCATCGTAGTGATTTATGTGACGCTCGGACTGGCCATTACGCTGATTTTCGGAGCCAGCGCACTGAACGCACTCTCTACGAATGCAGTATTCAATATCCTTTTCTGCTTGATGCTGGTTGTGTTTGCGGCTTCCTTTTTCGGAGCATTCGAAATAACGTTGCCCTCCAAATGGAGTACGGCTGTGGACAGTAAAGCCGAGGCGACAAGTGGTTTGCTCAGCATCTTCCTGATGGCGTTTACCTTGTCGCTGGTATCTTTCTCCTGCACGGGGCCTATTATCGGATTCCTGCTGGTTCAGGTTTCCACGACGGGCAGCGTGGTAGCTCCCGCTATTGGTATGCTGGGCTTTGCCATTGCATTGGCATTGCCTTTCACGCTGTTTGCCTTATTCCCGTCCTGGTTGAAGTCCATGCCCAAATCCGGTGGATGGATGAATATCATCAAGGTGACGCTTGGCTTCCTGGAGCTGGCTTTTGCCCTGAAGTTCCTTTCGGTAGCCGATTTAGCTTACGGTTGGCGCATCCTCGACCGTGAAACGTTCCTTGCCTTGTGGATTGTACTTTTTGCGTTGCTTGGTTTCTACTTGCTGGGCAAAATCAAGTTCCCGCACGATGATGACGATACGAAAGTTAGTGTACCCCGTTTCTTTATGGCGTTGGCCTCACTGGCATTTGCGGTGTATATGGTTCCCGGTTTGTGGGGGGCTCCGTTGAAGGCTGTCAGTGCCTTTGCGCCGCCCATGCAGACGCAGGATTTCAATCTTTACAATAATGAGGTGCATGCCAAGTTCGATGATTACGACCTCGGTATGGAGTATGCCCGCCAGCATGGCAAGCCCGTGATGCTCGACTTCACCGGTTACGGTTGCGTGAACTGCCGTAAGATGGAGCTTGCCGTATGGACAAACCCGAAGGTGAGTGACATTATCAACAGCGACTATGTGCTTATCACGCTCTACGTCGACAACAAGACGCCGCTTCCTTCTCCCGTGAAGATTGTGGAGAACGGCACGGAGCGTACGCTGCGTACCGTAGGCGACAAGTGGAGTTATCTGCAGCGCGTCAAGTTCGGTGCCAATGCGCAGCCCTTCTATGTGTTGATTGACAACGAAGGCAAGCCGCTCAACAAGTCTTACTCCTACGACGAAGATATACCTAAGTATATCGAATTCCTGCAGACCGGACTGGAGAATTATAAGAAAGAGAAATAGATAGAATCGGAAAAAGGATGCTTGTAAAAAGGCATCCTTTTTTCACTAAATCCCCTTTTTGTATGAAACACATTATAGACATTGATGCTTGGGAACGCCGGGATAACTACGGCTTTTTCCGCAGTTTTGTAAATTCCTGGTATTCTGTCACTACAGAGATTGACTGTACGGAAGCCAGTGCTGCAGCCCGGGCTGCAAAGCGCTCCTTTTTCCTTTATTATCTGTATGCCGTGGTGCGTTCGGCCAATGAAGTCGATGAACTCCGTTACCGTACCGACAAGGAAGGCCGGGTTGTTTTTCACGACCGGGTGGACATCATTTCTCCGATAGCCGTTCCTGGGAAAACATTCTATACCGTGCGCATTCCCTATCACGAAGACTTTGAACGTTTCTATGCCGAAGCTTACGCCTTGATAACAAACATACCCGAGGACGGTGACCCGTATGGCGCCGAAAAGATTCTTGCCGGACAAGGCGATTACGATGTGGTCCATCTGAGTGCAGTTCCCAAAATGTATTTCACCTCGATAACCTATACACTTGCCGAAGCAGGCAACGGTTGCAGTTATCCGTTGATGACTGCCGGCAAGGCCGTATCCCGCGAAGATCGTCTGGTATTTCCTCTTTCCATCTATGTGAACCATGCTTTTGTCGACGGTTCTCATCTGGCTTCCTTCTTCGGAAAGGTGGAGGAGCATTTGAAAGAGATTTCACACGAATGAATCACCCCAAATAAATAATCTATGAAACGCTTATAAGGGTGTTTTTTTCATGCTACAAATATATATGATGCCATACATATATGGCAACTTTGAATTGTTTTTTGTATCTAGGTTTCTGTTTTTTAAGTATCATTGAAAAATCGGAAATGTGCAGACAAGATTTGTAGTATTACAGAATTGTTACAGAATTTATCCTTATCTTTGACACTTTAACGGAATAAGCGTATGATAAGGAATATAGCTTCATGCACGAAAGTACTTGTTTTGCCGGTGGTTCTATGGGTTGTTTCGTCTTTTTCCCTGCGGGCGCAGGAGAAGGTTTTTGCTACTTGGGCAAATGCCGGTTTCGAATATAAGTTGAAACCGGCATTTACTGTTTCCGGTGCTTTGGAGTGGCGTACGAAAGATGATTTTGGGAAAACAGACCGATGGGGACTGAAGGTGGGAGGAAGCTACAAGCCGCTGTCCTTCTTGAAGCTCGGGGCAGGATATGAGACACATTATCGCAACCGGGGGACGGATGGCTGGAAGTTCCGGCATCGCTACCGTGTAGACGGAACCTTGTCTGCCTGTGTACAAAGGGTGAAATTGTCCTTACGTGAGCGCTTTCAGCATACGTTCGATGGGCATACGGACGAGTTGCGCTTGCGTTCACGCGCAAAGGTGGCATATGACATTCCGAAGTGCAAGGTGGAGCCTTATGCATCGGTCGAGATGTATAATGGCTTGAATAGGGCAGAGCATTTCGGAGTAAAGCGGATGCGCTATCGCGGGGGCATTACGTTGCCCTTGTCCGAGCGCTGGGAGGCAGATATCTTCTATTGCAGGCAGTGGGAGAAGGATAAGCGGAAGGATATAGTAGGGGTGGAGTGTGTTTATAGCTTTTGAGAGGGATTAAAGCCGTTTTCTCTACTTTTTATTTTTCCGGTGTTCCTTTTTCAGAAAAAAGTTGAATCCGGCATATATTTGGAGGGTGCCGAACCCGTTGTTCAGGGAGAAACTGTTTTTGTAGTAGTCGTATGTCCGTCCTACGAATGAGGTGCCCACGAAGTATTTGCTGTTGTTGTATACCACGCCTGCACGCAGAATGAAGTCGATATTGAAGTTCTTGTACCAGTCGTCCGCTTCCCGCTCTTCTGTCTTCTCTATACGTGATGTCTTGTAGGCGACAGCCGGATTGAACGACAGGCATGCGAGGCAGTTGCGGGCAAACACCCAATTGTAGGCATAGCCGGCGTTGAGGCTGATGTTCGTGTATTTGATATGTTTCACCTTCATACCCGGGTTCATGGTTTCCTGAATGATTTCGGGTAGCTTGGTATAGTCGAAGTTCAGATTGTGGGTGGATACGGAGAATCCGGCAATGAAAGAACCTGCATTGCGGCGCTGGTTGGTGGACTGGCTGAAGGCGGCCGGATAGGAGAAACGTCGGTTGTTGAAAATGTAATACAGATTCAATCCCTTCATCTTTACTTTCAATCCGTTGAAGTCTTCGGAATAATTGGAGGGAATCTCGTCGGAAAAGCCGGATACCTTGTGTATCTTATAGTCGTTTCCGGTGCTGCGATAGAAAATGTCCACTCCCAGTTTGGAACTGTAAAGACTGAGGTCAAACTCCGTACCGCGCTTTTTCTTGCTTTTCTTTCCGTAGAGCCAGTCCGTATCGACAGCCCATCCCAGGAATATCCAACGCCATCCGAAGTAAGCGCCTATCTTGTTGTGAGGGTTGGGCGAGAAACGGAGCCGCTGGACGTCATTGCCCACGGAGTAATATTCGTAATTGGTGAAATGGTCGAGCATCAGGGCGTAATTGTATCGGTTGGGACTGATATAGGTAGTGTCGAAGTCGCTGAAGTTGAGGAATTTCTTCAATGCTTTTCCGAAGGTATTTTTATGTACGATGCTGTCGCATGTGACAGAACCGTTCTCCTTGTTTTGCGCAAACAATGAGAATGTAAATAATATCCATAAGCAGAAAAAGGCCCCTCTTTGCATCTTGTTGTTCTCTCTCATTTATACAAAGCTAAATAAAATAACCGGTTTTGAACAGTATCCCGCTAATTTTTCTCTGAAAAAGGCATCAATAATTTGTAGTTCTCAATCGGAATGACTAATATTGAACGTCTTATTGAGAGACTTTATGAATCAAAACCAGATAAAGAAGAATACGATATGAAGAAGATTATCAATCCGTGGAAAGATATGGAGGGCTACAACTGTTTCGGTTGCTCTCCCGACAATGAAGCCGGTGTGAGAATGGAGTTTTATGAGGACGGTGACGAGGTGGTGAGCATCTGGAAGCCGCGTCCGGAGTATCAAGGGTGGCTGAATACGTTGCATGGAGGCATCCAGTCCGTATTGCTGGATGAAATCTGCGGCTGGGTCGTGTTCCGCAAGCTGCAGACCGGCGGGGTGACATCGAAAATGGAAACCCGCTTCCGCAAATCCATATCGACCAACGACACGCATGTGGTGCTGCGGGCTTCGCTTCGCGAGCAGAAGCGGAATATCGCCATTATAGAAGCGCGTCTGTACAATAGTATGGGAGAACTTTGTACGGAAGCTACCTGCACTTACTTCACCTTCCCGAAAGAGAAAGCGGAAACGGAAATGCATTTCCATAGCTGCGAAGTGGAGCAGGAGGAAATATTGCCGCTGCTTTGATTGTTTCACCACAGATTACACAGATTTGCACAGATTATTTTTATTCCAATCTGTGCAAATCTGTGTAATCTGTGGTGAAGTAAGATGAATTTGAAAGAAAAAATAAACTTTTTGTGATAAATCTTTTGGAGTTTCAAACTTTTAGTTTACTTTTGTCGCATTAAAACAAAAAAATATGAAGAATATCGTTGCACATCATCACCATCATCATCCTGACGAATAACTCGGTGGGCGTATGAGTGTATATGTACAACAAATGACATAAATGACGAGGCTTGCCGAATATTGGTAAGCCTCGTTTTGTTTTCTGTCATCTCATTCAAAATAGTAAATAGTAAATCGTAAAATAGTAAATAACCTTATGTTAAGAATTGCAGTACAAGCTAAAGGTCGTCTTTATGACGAGACCATGTCATTTTTGGGAGAATCGGATATCAAGTTGAGTGCCATGAAGCGTTCGTTGTTGGTGCAGTCGTCAAACTTTCCTCTTGAAGTGTTGTTTTTGAGGGATGACGACATTCCGCAGTCTGTGGCTACCGGAGTGGCTGATATAGGCATTGTGGGTGAGAATGAATTTGTTGAGAAGAATGAGGATGCGGAGATAATTAAGCGTTTGGGATTCAGCAAGTGCCGTCTGTCTCTTGCCATGCCGAAGGATATTGAGTATCCGGGGGTGAAGTGGTTTCACGGAAAGAAGATTGCGACATCTTATCCGGGTATCCTTTCCGGCTTTTTGAAAGAGAATGGGGTAAATGCGGAGATACACGTCATTACGGGGTCGGTAGAAGTGGCGCCGGGCATCGGTCTGGCAGATGCCATTTTCGACATTGTAAGTTCCGGTTCTACGCTGGTGAGCAACCACCTGAAGGAAGTGGAGGTTGTGATGAAGTCCGAAGCGCTGCTGATTGGCAACAAGAACATGAGCGAGGAAAAGCAAGAGATATTGAGGGAGCTGTTGTTCCGTATGGATGCCGTGAAGACAGCCGAAGATAAGAAATATGTGCTGATGAATGCCCCGAAAGAGAAAGTGGATGAGATTGTCGCTGTACTTCCGGGCATGAAGAGCCCCACGGTGATGCCTTTGGCACAAGAAGGCTGGTGTTCGGTACATACGGTGCTCGACGAGAAGTGTTTCTGGGAGATAATCGGAAAACTGAAAGCATTGGGGGCGGAAGGCATTCTGGTGTTGCCGATTGAGAAAATGATAATTTAAGGGGGTGTGTCAAAATTCACCACAGATTACACGGATTAACACAGAATGAACTTAATCTACTGATA
>ERZ833515.1454-NODE-1454-length-16176-cov-2.886297_pt1 | contig 16176 bp, 6 predicted proteins | sample MGYA00519949_ERZ833515 | MGnify/ENA primary metagenome ERZ833515 (study PRJEB31850, sample SAMEA3708741) | human gut metagenome | biome: human gut; feature: human-associated habitat; material: faeces | place: China | collected 2014 ...
GGTATCGAACGGACTTTTCAAAAACTCGATCAGGCAGAGATTGTACTGTGGATGATTGATTCGGCTGACGCAATTTCACAGTTAACACTGCTCTCCGATAAGATTCTTCCTCGTTGTGAACACAAACAATTGATTTTAGTCTTTAATAAGGTAGAACTGATAAATGAAACTCAGAAAAACGAACTTGCCTCACAATTTTCTGAGCATATAGGTTCGGAAATAGAATCTATTTTTATTTCTGCGAAACAACGTTTGCACACGGATGAACTCCAACAGAGACTCGTAGCAGCCGCTCATTTACCAACAGTCACCCAGAATGATGTCATTGTAACAAACATCCGCCATTACGAAGCACTAACACGTGCGCTGGATGCAATTCACCGGGTACAAGAAGGATTGGACGTAAATATCTCCGGAGATTTTCTGTCACAAGACATACGCGAATGTATTTTCCATTTATCCGATATAGCAGGGGAAGTGACAAATGATATGGTGCTGCAAAATATATTTGCGCATTTCTGCATCGGCAAGTAAACAACCTAAGAATCATTGCCTTATACCCAATTTGAATTCCTAAATATTATGGCAGACAATTATATCGAAAGACAATACGAGCAATATGAAGCCAGAAAAGCGGCTTGGGAAAAAGCACGCAAATATGGCAAAAAGAAAACGGGGATCACTCACCCTGCTAGAACTGAACAACCGGGCCAAACGACAACAGAGCCCCATCATTATAAAAGAGTATTTGTTACGGGAGGAGCCAATGGAATTGGTAAAGCCATTGTAGAAATATTCTGTAAAAGTGGGTATCGGGTGGCATTTTGCGACAAAGACGAAATAGCAGGAAAACGTACTGCAGAAGAAACAGGAGCCATTTTTCATCAAATTGACATAAGCGACAAGGATATGCTTGAACACTGCATGCAATCCATCATTGAGGAATGGGATGACATTGATATCTTAATCAATAACGCAGGTATCAGTGACTTCTCTCCTATCACTGAAACAAGCATAGAAGATTTCGACAGGATTCTATCCATTAATCTACGCCCGGTATTTATTACTTCACGCTTCATGGCTATCCACCGTCAATCGCAAACGATATCCAATCCGTACGGAAGAATCATCAATATCTGCTCTACCAGGTATTTAATGAGTGAATCCGGCAGCGAGGGATATGCAGCTTCTAAAGGGGGAATCTATTCACTGACACACGCGTTAGCCTTGTCACTTGCCCAATTCCATATCACAGTCAATTCTATTGCACCGGGCTGGATACAAACCCATGACTACGATCGTCTCCGTCCGGAGGACCATGCGCAACACCCTTCGAGAAGAGTCGGTAAACCGGAAGATATAGCCCGCATGTGTAGATTCCTTTGTGAAGAAGGAAATGACTTTATCAACGGTGAAAACATCACGATTGACGGAGGGATGACTAAAAAGATGATTTACACGGAATAATATAGTTCCGAACCAAACATACAGAAGTAAATGGAATATGGTATTATAACGTACTAAAACCATCTCCACTTTTCCACTCCATGATACATTTTACTTTAAAGTCCTTGTTTCTATTTAAATGATACTCCAAATAAAAAGCTGCCCGGAAAATTTCCGGGCAGCTTTTTATTTACCTCCGTTGAAACAACGGAGTGTTCTTTTACAGAAGTTTAAAACTTACGTGTGTTCAGGTTCTTGTCGACCAAAACGCCATCAATAGCTTTCAGATCAAACTTCACAGCGCGTTTCGCTTTCAGCTTCAGAATAAACAGATCGTTTGTTCCTTCGAGGGCTTCTTTAGCTCCGAGGTTAACAAATGTAGGATAGAGTGCTTTTGTACCATTGGTATGGAGTCTGTCATAAGTCAGATTTTCCATAGCTTTGAGGTTCAGAGGTTCTACACCCACGAATTCATAATCCTGCTGATTGTATGGCAACGCAAAACTCAACGCATTTACAGAGCGGAGGTTGACACCTTTTACAAGCACTTCAACAACATCACCCTTACTGTAATTCCGTTTAGCAGTACTGATTTCAATGCTACCATCCAGTTTCTCAATCGGCTCTTCACTTACACCATCTTCCAATTGTGTTGCCACTACAGAAATATCATAAGCGTCAATCAAACCATTCTGATCAATGTCGCCTACACTGATATAGCCTTCATAGTCGGAATCACCTTTTCTCAGACCGGTATAGTTGGTATACGAGGTTAAATCGTTATTGTCGATCTTACCATCGTTATTGATATCACCCTGCAAACGGCTCTCGGTTCCGGGAACTTTAAATACATACAATTCCCTACCCGAACCATAGTTGTTTACACCTTCTGTTACAGCCAGTTTGATATAGCGTGCAGTCGGACGTTCAGTAAATGTAAATACTTTCACATCACCATTACGTTTCCAGTCGATTGCTCCGGCCTCGGTCCAGTTTTCCTTATCCATACTATAATATACAGTACCTTTCAGGATCGTTCCGTTACCACCATCGGTACGTGGCAGGTATTCGAATTTATCCAGCTGGTTCACTGTTCTCAGATCGATAATCATATCATAAGGCAGTGCTTTTGCTCCATACTTCGTATGCCACATATCACCCAGCTCGGCAAAGTCGAACAAACGATCGATATCAAATCCTTCCTGATTCTTCGCAGTTGTTTCACCCTTGATTCCGTGAAGAGCAAATTCCAGCGGATTAGCTTTTGTCTTAGCACCGAATTCAGCCCAATCCGAATAGCCATCCTTGTTTACGGCACGAATCTTAAATGTATAGTCTGTTTCAGCAGCCAGTCCGTCAAACAGCAACTCAGTATCCTTTATTGTTGTATACAGCATGCCATTGAATTCTATTTCATAGAAATCAGCATTCGGCACTTTGTTCCATGTCGGCTTCAAGGTATAAGCCTCAATATCTTCGGCAGCAATTCGGGCAGCAGGAGCGGTCAACGAACCGGAGGTTACTCTGTAATTATCGGCAGGTGCATATTGGAAGCCTTCGATATCCATTACAACTTGATTTTTAGTAATATCGGTAGCGGCCAGTTTCACAAGAACTTGAGGATTCTTAGTGATAACCTTCTTCTCAAATTCACTGCCCTTTGTAGCAAACTTATTCAAATTAGGAGCAGCGTCATAGAAGTATACGTTTTCACCTTTCCGGAAATCATCCATAGAAGACACTTCGGTCAACTTCACTTTGCCTTTACCTATCTGAGCAGAAACTTTCTTCGGCTTAGCAGTAACATTTACTCTGAATTCTGTGGCTTTCTCTTTTACAAAGCCGTCGAAATCACCCTGTGTAGGACGAATCGAAATCTTCACATTATTCTTTGAATCAACATTCGATTCAATGAAAGTAGTGGTTCCTTTACCCTCTTTATATGCTTCAGATATACCGTCATCGTCATATTCAACGGTCATCATGTGCTTATACGGATAGATTTCGTAGATACGAAGTCCCTTATTAATTTCAGCAACGTTATTATTAGGATTGGTCATCGGGATGATAGCTCCGTTCTTTACGAATACCGGAAGCTTCCAGAGAGGAGCGGCAAAATTGTTGAGAACACAGTTACCCTGATATTTCTCTCCGGTAAAATAATCGATCCACTCTCCTTCGGGCAAATAAATGCCATCACGGATATCATTGCCTTCAGCATCTGCTTTGGTAGCTTTGTAAATGGGGGCTACTAAAAAATCGGTACCATACATAAACTGATACTGCGTAGCTGTTCCCAAGGTGTAAGCATTCGGATATTCCAGGAACATGGCACGGATAAGCGGCATACCGGTTACAGCCTCCTTTGCAAAACTATAAGTGTAAGGCAGTAATTCCGATTTCAGTTTCAGATACCAGCGATTGATAGAAGTGGCAGGTTCGCCCAGAGCGTGAGGATACTTTTCATTAGATCCCCATCCGTCCATATTCAACTGCATCGGAGTGAAAGTTTTCCACTGGAAATCTCTGGTGTTGACAATCATATTCTTGCCGCCAAAGATGCCATCCATATCCGAAGAAATATTAGGTTGGCCTGACAGGCCTGAACCGATATAAGTCGGGATATGGAAACGGATGTACTCCCATACACCGCCTGTCTGGTCACCCGACCAGATTCCGGCATATCGTTGCGTACCGGCCCAACCGTCAAGTGAAATAATGAACGGACGTGCATCGTTACCGTAATAAGGCATAATGTGACCCACATCTGCCACTCCATTCAATCCGAACGAATATCCCCAACCGACCCATGCTACGTCTGTTTTCAACACACGCACACCGGCATCTCTAACTTCTTTCACGATATCTCTTTGCAGCAATGCACTGACGCCTTCTTTCGGATGTAAATCCGATTGTGTCCACAATCCAATTTCAACGCCATTCTTACGGGCATAGTCACCCAGACTTTTCAGATTCTGAATGTTTCCGTCGAGTGTCTCCGTCTGTCCGTATCCAGCACCATATCCATCATTCGGCAGGAGCCAGCCCAACGGCATATCATGATTCTTGTAACGGTCAATCACTGCACGGGCCGAGAACTGATAATTATTCTTTTCACCGTTCAATGATTCTTTGATTCCGCCATTATCTTTCTGACTTTCTTTATAACGCTTTCCATCTTCGAACAAGATTCCTTTTTCGTCTTCTTTCCAATAGTCGCGATTGTAAGCATTCAAATGTCCCTGATAGAAACCGAACTTGGGCAGCAACACCGGATTACCGGTCAACTGATAGAAATCATTCAACACGCCCACAGCTCCGTCGCTAACCATATAAAAGAGATCGAGATATGGAGAATCATGTGTAAGTTTCACTTTTCCCTTCTCGTCTGCACCGAAATCATATTTACCCGGTTTGAAGGTATACCACATCATACCATAGCCATTGGTCGACCAATAGAATGGCGCAGGAGAAGCTACTCCACCGTCAGTCCAACTGTTCTCGTTTACAATATTAATGGCTTTTCCTTTGTGTGAAAAACGTCCGTTCTGCACACCGCCACCATAAAAATATTCATTGGGATTTTCTTTCAGGGTTACAGTCACTTTTCCCTTATCGAAAAGTACGGGTTCTACCTCTTCAAAGGCAACAGCATTCTTTTCCAAGTCAATCACTTTCATCAAAGAAGTATTCTTGTCGATTTCCACTTTGATTTTCCCCGTAGTGATAGAGATGAGATTGCTGCCATCATTCAAGTTGAGTGTAGAAACAGTGTTTCTGGGATTGTTTACCAGAATTTGTGCTTCAGGTTTTGCTTCCGGATCACGGATGATTCCTCCGGCATTGTCCTGAAATACTCTGAAGATGTTTTCCCCGTAGAAATCGAATGTCATTCTCTGATTATTAGAGAATAATACTTCAATCGTTGTCGGATTGATTTTCTTTGCACTAACGATCTTCAAGTTTTGTTGTGTCACTTCTCTAACGATTTCGGACCTGTGCATTGCCTGCGCAGGCGAACCGGAAAACATCAGAGGCAAAGCGAGGGCGAACAGCACTGCTTTTCGCTGCCTACAATTACCAATTGCGTTTTTCATGATTTTTACTATAAAATTTCAACTAAATATTACTCCATTCTGTCAATAGATTGAATACGCAAAAATAGGCAAAAGTATTCATAAAAGACATATTTTATGAAAATAAATACAAGTAAATACGCTTGCTTCCTATAATTCAGGAAGTACTTTCGCACCTTATGCCTCTTTCCTCCTAATCATCAATCTCAAAACATGGGGATGTTCTTATACTAAACATCCCCATGTTGTCCACCTAAACATCCCCATGTTTTGATAGTAAACATCCCCATGTTTTCCTATGTGGCATTAGAACATAAGACTATCCGGTCAGCAAGATAAAGCACTTGCCTTGTTACGTAAGCTAACAACCGGTTCGTGATATCGGTAGACTACTTCCTTAAACACACATTATTTATAGAGGAAATTAGCCAATCAGAATGAAAATCTTAACTTTGCAGAACAAAAATGAAATCATATATGGAAAAGCTAAAAATGGAATCTGTGAGCATCGCAGAGGACAGCCTGAATAAAATAGCCGAACTCTTCCCAAACGTAGTCACTGAATCGATGGGTAAGGACGGACAACTACATAAAGCTATCGACTTTGATAAACTGAAATTCCTGCTTACAGCCAACCAAGCAGAAATGGGAGTGGTATATGATGACGACGAACGTTACGAATTAACATGGGTGGGCAAGAAGCAGGCGATAAGAGAGGTGGCGCATCCTATCCGAAAAACATTGCGTCCCTGCCCGGAAGAGAGTAGGAATTGGGAACAGACCCAAAACCTATACATCGAGGGAGACAATCTGGACGCAATGAAACTCCTGAAAAAGAGTTACGCAGGAAAGGTAGACGTTATCTATATCGATCCGCCTTACAACACGGGTAAAGACTTTATCTTCAATGATACATTCGCTCTTTCACAGGAAGAGTCCGACGAGAAACAGGGAAGATATAATGAAGAAGGGCAACGATTGTTTCAGAATACGGAGGCTAACGGAAAGTTTCACTCCGATTGGTGTAGCATGATGTATGCCCGACTGATGCTTGCCCGCACTCTGTTAAATGATAATGGCATCATTTTCATTTCCATTGATGATCACGAATTGGCAAATCTGATCAAAATAGGAAATGAAGTATTCAATGCTTCTAATTTCATCGATGTATTTAATTGGGCCAAGACGGAAACTCCGGAAAATCTCTCAAAAAAAAGTAAGCAAATCATCGAATACATCGTCTGCTATCAGAAGAAGAAAAACGACATGAAATTCCAGGGTCTGAAGAAGGAATCGGTCAGTTCGAACGGTTTGTTGAATCAACCGAATTCCGTCGGTATCCTGACCTTCCCCGCCAACAAAGTAGTCACTTCCATCCCCGACGGAATGATCAAAGCAGGCATGTACGGAACAGATGCTTATGATGTGGAATTACTGGAAGACACCACCGTACGTGGCGGACTGTTTACAGCCCCCGTCAAACTGAAAGCCAAATTCAAATGGAGCCAGGCGAATCTGGACAAAGAGATACAAAAAGGAACAACAATCAAAATACCGACTCTCAAGTTAAGTCCTTCGTACGAAAAGCTGGAATATGATCCGGAAGTTCCGCCCAACCTGATCAATTACAAAGTAGGAGTTGAAACCAATGAACAGGCCGGTAACCATCAACTACAGTTCTTTGATAAGAAAGTATTCAACTTTCCGAAACCTGTCAGCCTGATCCAATATTTATGTGAGTTTATCGACACCAAAAACAAAGATTGCATCGTGATGGATTTTTTCTCAGGAAGCGGTACGACCGCCGAAGCAGTTATGCGGATGAACATGAAACCACGTAAAAACAAGGTGAAATACATCCTCGTGCAACTGCCGGAAGATGTGACTGAAACAATAAAAAAGGCCAAAACTCCCAGTGAAAAAGAGATTATGCAGAATGCAATCGACTTCCTTACGGAAAACCATAAAGCATTGAACATCTGCGAACTGTCCAAAGAACGTATTCGACGTGCCGGAGACACAATTGAAGCGGAATGCAACCAGCGTAAATTAAAGGACCTCCCGGACATCGGTTTCCGTGTTTTTCGGATTGCCGACAGCAATATGAAGGACGTGTACTACAGTGCAAAGGAATATTCACAGAGTGATTTATTCTATTTCACTGATAATATCAAAGAAGACCGTACCGGACTCGATCTGCTTTATGGTTGCCTGACCAACCTGGGACTATCCCTGTCTCTACCACATGATGAAGAGGATATAAATGGATATACGGTTTATTCTGTCGACAAGACCGAATTAATGGCATGTTTCGCAGAACAGATTCCCGAAAAAGTCTTCCGTGAAATAGCCGGCAGGCAACCGCGCCGGGTTGTTTTCCGCGACGCCTCATTCCGTGACAGTGCCGATCGTATCAATATAGACGAGATATTCAAAACATTATCTCCCGGTACTACGATCGAGATTCTTTAAACAGAGAAGGAAGATACAGAAATGAAATTAAAATTCAAACATCAGAAGTTTCAGGAAGACGCAGCAAAAGCGGTATGTGATGTCTTTGGCGGGCAGCCATACAAGATGTTCGACTATCAAGTAGAGACCCGGAAGAAAGACGGACAGACCAGCTTTGAAAAGTTTACAGGATTCCGTAACCACCCTATCGTACCTCAACTCACAGATGAGATCGTTCTGAAACACATCCGGGATATCCAGCGTGCCCAACAAATCAAACCGTCGGAAGCGCTGGAAGGGAAATACAATCTCACCATCGAAATGGAGACGGGTGTAGGTAAAACGTATACCTACATCAAAACCATCTTTGAACTGAACAAACGCTACGGTTGGTGCAAGTTCATCATTGTCGTACCCAGTGTTGCCATCCGCGAAGGAGTCCACAAAAGCCTGGAGATTATGAAGGAACACTTTGCCTCGGATTACAGCACCCCTCTGTCTTATTTCATCTACGACTCCAAACAGTTGGGTGAATTGAACGCATTTGTCACAGACAGCAAAATCCATGTAATGATCATCAATTCACAGAAGTTCAATGCAACGAACAAAGATGCCCGCCGCATCTACATGAAGCTGGATGATTTTGGCGGAAACTGTCCCATCGATGTGATTGCGCAGATGAATCCGATACTGATTATCGACGAACCTCAGTCAGTAGAAGGAGTCAAAACAAAAGAGGGATTGAAACGATTCAATCCCCTGTTCACACTGCGTTATTCGGCTACACACCGCGAACTCTATAATCTGGTCTATCGCCTGGACGCAATGGAAGCTTACAACCTGCAACTGGTTAAGAAGATCGCTGTCAAGGGTATCTCTATCAGTGGGACAACAGCTACTGAAGGATTCGTTTATCTGGAAGGTTTGAACCTGTATCCGGACAAAAACCCGACTGCCAATATCGGATTCGAAGTAAAAAGAACCAAAGCAGTGAATCAGGTAGTACGAGCTCTGAAGATAAATGATGACTTGTATGCTAAATCAAACCATCTGGAAGAATACCGGAACGACTATGTAATTACAGATATCAACGGCGTTGAAGACTCCGTCACCTTCCGGAACGGCATCAAACTTTATGCAGGTGACGTAGCGGGTAGCGTCAACGAAACCCAACTACGACGTATCCAGATACGGGAAACCATCTTGTCACACATAGAAAAAGAACAGGAACTGTTTGAGAAAGACATCAAAGTTCTCTCCCTTTTCTTCATCGATGAAGTAGCCAAATACCGCCGGTATAACCCGGACGGAAAGGGAGAATATGCCGAGATTTTCGAACAGGAATATACCGATATCATAAAGCACCTGGATCTTTCGTTATTCAATCAGCCGGAATATATCGATTACCTGAAATCGACTGTGGCATCGAAAGCTCACGAAGGATACTTCTCCAAAGATAAAAAAGGAAAACTGATTGACAGTAAAACCGAGCGGGGAACCAAAGAATCGGCAGATGAAGATGCTTACGATTTGATTATGAAGAATAAAGAACGTCTGCTTGACCGGAAAGAGCCGATCCGCTTTATTTTCTCACATTCCGCTCTGCGGGAAGGATGGGACAACCCGAATGTCTTTCAGATCTGTACCCTGAAACAAAGTTCGGCAGAGGTACGCAAGCGTCAGGAAGTGGGACGCCTCTGTGTAAACGGACAGGGAGATCGCATGGACGTCAACGTTTTAGGCGAAGAAGTGCATCGTGTCAACCTACTGACCGTGATAGCCAGTGAATCGTACGAATCGTTTGCCAAAGGCTTACAGACAGAAATGGCGGAAGCCATAGCCGACCGTCCACAGAAAGTAACCATCCAATTATTCAAGGACCAGTCGCTCCGATTACCTAACGGTGAAACCATCATAGCCACCGAAGATATAGCACAAAGTATCTACGACTCTTTACTTGAAAACAAGTACATCAAGAAAGGAGAACTGACAGACAAATTCTATGAAGACCGTAAACAGGGAGAAGTGATTTTCGACGACGAGCTCACCGATTATAAGGCGTCTATCATGACCATCCTGGCCTCTATCTATAATCCAAGGGAGATGCAGCCGAACGATGCAAGGAAAAGTAAGATAAATCTTCGGTTGTCAAAAGATAAACTTGAAAACAGCAAACTTCAGGAACTGTTAAAGCTGCTATGCAGTAAGTCAACCTACACCGTAAAGTTTGACGAAAAAGAATTGGTAGAGAGAGCGATCGAAAGTTTAAATGAAAAGTTAAGAGTATCCCAGCTCTATCTTTCTGTCATTACAGGCCAAATGGAAAAAATCAAGTCCAAAGCAGCTTTAATTTCGGGAGAGGCATTTAAGGTAGATGCCAATCAGGCGCACTATGAAAAGATAGATGCCATGGCAAACGATCAAGTAAAATATGACTTACTCGGTAAACTCACAGACGCCACCAATCTGACCCGACAGGCAGTTGCTCAGATTCTCTCCCGGATAAAACCGAATGTATTCGGCCAATTCAAAAACAATCCCGAGGATTTTATTATCAAGGCTTCGGAACTGATTAACGAAGAAAAAGCATGTCTGATAGTAAAACATATCGAATATACCCCAATCGACCAGTACTATGATGTATCGGTCTTTACCCGGGCAACTATTCAGGGACGTTTGGGAGTAAACACAATAAAAGCAGATAAACATCTGTACGATCATGTGAGATTCGACTCCCAAAATGAAAAAACATTCATGGAAAGACTGGAAGAAAACGACGAAATAGAAGCTTATGTAAAACTACCCGGCAATTTCTATATCCCTACTCCGATGGGAAAATACCATCCGGACTGGGCCATCGTCTTCAAACAAAAGTTATCGAAGTATCCTTATTTTATTGCCGAAACCAAAGCCAGCGATTCCTCCCTACAAGATCGGAGAATAGAAGAGGCAAAGATCGAATGTGCCAAAAAACATTTTGCGAAGACAAACGGTGGGAAGCTTAAATATAATAAAGTAAGCTCCTTCGAAGATCTCTTGAAAATCGTCACACAAGAATCCGTTTAAATCCAATAAAGTAGCATGTTTCATTCCTTCCAGACCTCCATTGCCGGCATCGAATTGCCCCGCTTGTTTACTTATCCCTTCCATTACACTCCTCATCCGTTATGTGTAATGGCAGCAGGAGAAGTACAGGCTTACATAAATAAGCAGACAAGATGGAAAGAAGAATTGGACAAAGGAAAAATGTTCGGCGTATTGATAGTCCGTACTTCTAGCGGACAAACGGGATATTTGGCTGCTTTTTCGGGTAATTTGTGCGGAAGCAATTCACACTCTTTCTTTGTACCGCCGGTATACGATCTGTTGAAACCGGATGGTTTCTTCAAGATAGAAGAAGAACAAATCTCGGCTATCAATCACCAAATCGGACAGTTACAAAACTGTGACCGATATTTGGAACTCAAACAAAAGATGGAGAGAGAAACAGTTTCCTCACAGCAGGCATTGTCAGAGGCCAGAAAAGTTCTGAAAGCAGCAAAAGAGAAACGGGAACAGCGCAGACTTCACCGACCGAACGAAAATGAACAAGCTGCCATGATTCGCGAAAGCCAATACCAGAAAGCAGAATTCAAGCGTTTGGAAAGATACTGGAAAGAACAAATTTCCGAAATAAAGACAGAAATGGAAAGTTTCTCGTCACGGATAGAGGCTCTCAAAGCCGAACGCAGAAATCGTTCGGCAGCATTGCAACAAAAGCTATTCCAACAGTTCAACTTCCTGAATGCCAAGGGAGAAACTAAAAACTTGTGTGCTATCTTCGAAGAAACCGTTCAAAAAACACCACCAGCCGGAGCAGGTGAATGTGCTGCCCCGAAGCTATTGCAATATGCTTATCTAAGCGGATTAAGCCCCATTGCCATGGCCGAATTCTGGTGGGGGGAATCTCCTAAGACAGAGATCAGACACCACGGTTATTATTATCCGTCTTGCAGAGGAAAATGCGAACCCATTTTGCGACACATGTTGCAAGGTCTCGATGTAGAGCCAGCACCCTCAGAAAGATACTCTTTATCACAAAATATGCCGGAGATTCTTTTCGAAGACCAATGGCTTTTAGTTCTTCATAAACCCGAAGGAGTACTCTCCGTACCCGGAAAGTCAGAAGAACAATCGATCTACAGTCTGCTTAGAGCCCGCTATCCTGAAGCGACAGGTCCCCTCGTTGTACATCGATTGGATATGGCCACTTCAGGATTACTGCTGGCTGCCAAGACCCAAGAAGTACACCGGCACCTACAGGCCCAGTTTGAAAACCGAAGCATCAAAAAACGATATATAGCCCTATTGGATGGTATCCTTCCGGAAGAAGAAGGAGTTATCGATCTTCCCATCTGTCCGGATTATCTTGACAGACCCAGACAAATGGTGAACGAAGAGCTAGGAAAAACAGCTATCACCCGATATCGGGTGATGGATCGGAAAAACGGACAGACCCGTATTGCTTTCTTCCCGCTGACGGGACGGACACATCAGTTGCGTGTACATGCAGCTCATCCGTTGGGATTAAACTGCCCTATCGTAGGAGACGAGCTTTATGGACGGAAGGCAGAACGCCTTTATCTGCATGCCGAATATCTGGAATTCATCCACCCCGTATCCGGGCAAAGAATGGTCATCGAAAAGAAAGCTGAATTTTAATTGATAAGTCATGATAGAACAATCTTCCCCAAAAGTATATGATGAACTTCTTTCCATCTGGGAAGAAGCTGTCCGAAGCACACACCATTTCCTGACCGAAGCAGACATACAATTTTATAAGCCGCTGATCCGACATGAGTATCTTGCCGCAGTCCGATTGTACATCATTCGCGAAGATTCAGGAACTATTGCAGCCTTCATGGGATTAAGTAATGATTGCATAGAAATGTTGTTTGTCCGTCCGAATGCCCATGGACATGGCTACGGTAGTCGGCTGGTTGAATTTGCCATTCGGAAAAAACGAATCTATAAAGTAGACGTAAACGAACAAAATGCAGCAGCACTGGGATTCTATTTACATATGGGATTTGAGACTACCGGTCGCGATGCATTGGATGCAACAGGTAAGCCATTCCCCATTTTACACCTGCAAATTCCTCCCATCCGACTCCGAAAAGCAACTCTTGAGGATATAGATCTGCTTAGAACCCTATTTACACAAAGCGTGCAGAATACCTGTTCGGCTGACTATAACAGGTTACAAATCCAAGCATGGACCGGACGGGGAACTCTACAACGTTGGCATGAACTGTTTCAAAGCGACCTATACTTTCTGTTGGCAGAAGACAGCAGAAAGTCTCAAGTGGCAGGATTCACATCTGTCAACTCTAAAGGATATCTGCATAGCATGTTCGTACATCCCGACTATCAACGCCAGGGAATAGCTTCGCGCCTATTGCTAAAAGCAGAAGAGTATGTCCGTATCCGTCAAGGCGTATCTGTCTATTCGGAAGTGAGCATCACTGCCCGCCCATTTTTTGAGAAACACGGCTATAGTATCAAAAAAGAACAAACAGTATCTGTTGGTGACATAGAAATGACTAATTTCTTGATGTATAAACGAATTTAACAGAACGAACTGAGATTTTTTTATAGCTTTGCGATAGATTACCATTTAAAATCAGCTCATGTTAAAATCAAAATATCTGTTTCTTTCACTTATTTGCCTGCTGACATCGTTCCGACTCCATGCTCAATTTATGGATTACGGCTCGGATCCTGCTAAATTCAAATGGAATATCGCGAGATTACCCCACTACAATCTGGTTTATCCGCAAGGAAACGATTCCATGGCTTACCGTTATGCCCTCTTTCTCGAGAATGTTTATCCACACATGTCAAAGACCATTGGAAAACCGATCAAAGCTAAGTTTCCGGTCATTCTTCATCCGGGCAACATGCAATCCAACGGAATGGTATCCTGGGCTCCCCGACGAATGGAACTTATTACAACGCCTTCTTCGGATCTGAATAACCAAAGTTGGGATAAGCATCTGGTACTGCACGAGTCACGCCATGTTTTCCAGACAGGAAAGGTAATGCACGGCATTTTCAAACCGCTCTATTATATAATAGGTGAACAGGCAGCCGGAGTAGCCTCTTTTTTCTTGCCGGTATGGTTTCTTGAAGGAGATGCCGTAAGTACGGAGACTGCCATGTCTAACGGTGGTCGTGGACGACTACCGGAATTTAACATGGTTTACCGTGCCCAAATGTTAGGAGGAAAAAAGAACTATTCCTTCGACAAGTGGCTAATGGGATCTTACAAAAACTATACCGGTACCTACTATGCACTGGGGTTTGATATGACCTCTTATGCTCGTCAACGCTACGGAGCCGATATTTGGGATAAAAGCACCAGTAGATACATTCGGAACCTACTGTTCGAAGGTTCATTTAAGCATTATACGGGCAGTAGTTTTAAGCGTCTCCAACATGATACGTTCGACTTCCTGCGTGCAGAGTGGGAGAAACAGGATACTTGTACACAGTCCCCGCAATATCTATCACCTGCAAAAGAGACTTATACCTCCTATCGATACCCACAACCCATCAACGATTCTATAGTGATTGCCGTAAAGTCGGGATTGAAAGATATCAACTCTTTAGTGATCATCAATAATGGCAGAGAAAAACATCTGGACTATATAGGTAGTATCAATAGCCGTTTGAGCTATCGAAACGGCCGGGTTTACTGGAGCGAACTAGTACCTGGACTACGTTGGACACACCAGAATTACTCAATTATAAAGTACTATGATCTGGATAAGAAAAACATAAAAACTCTCACTCCCCGACAACGTTATTTATCCCCGGCCATTGACGAGCAAGGACAGCACATTGCCGTTTCACGTCCTACAGTCGAAGGTAAAAACCAACTCGTGCTGATACAAGCAGAAAAAGGTAATGAACTCGCTGCTTTCGACGTTCCCGATAATGCATTTATCAAAGAACTGACATTTGCAGGAGGCGACACAATTATCTCGATAGCTGTCGCAGATTCCGGTATCCGCCTGTTACAATTCAACTTCGGAAACGGAATATGGAAAGAACTGCTAAAAACAGCTTCCGCCAATATCACTTCTCCTGTTTGGAAAGATGGAAAAATCTTTTTCGAATCGGGAGCCAACGGCATCAACAACATCTACAGCCTCAATCCGGCAGACGGACAAGTCCGCCGAATGACAGCTGCCCGCTTCGGAGCTTTCGATCCTTCTTTTGGATCGTCAGACGGACGTTTGTTCTTCTCTGATTACCAAGCCGATGGATATCGCATTGCCTCACTCCCGACTGACAGTATGCTCTTTGAAAAGGCAGATCTCAACCGGCCGGCTTCCATGCCATTTGTTGAAACACTTGCCGCTCAAGAGCAATTCAACCTGGACTCGGCACGTCTGACATCAGTCGATTTCAATCCGAAACGTTATAGAAAAGCGGAACATACGTTCAAAATTCACAGCTGGGCCCCTTTCTATTATGATGTGGCTGAGGCAATGAACTCAGGTGCCAGTGATCTGAGTACAATAGTAAAACCCGGAGCAACCCTGATGTCCCAAAATACCCTGAACACAGCCATCATGCAGGCCGGATGGTATATAGACAAAGGCTATCATCATGGTAAACTGTCATTTATCTATCAAGGCTGGTTTCCCGTTATCAACCTGTCGGTAGACTATGGTGATAAAGCTTTCAATGTAGACTGGACACAGAATGACAAAGGGCAAGACATTACACAGGGCCATTATACCCAACGAAATCTGGTGGAAGCAGAAGCACGTGTCTATCTCCCTTTTAACTTAACACACAACCAACGAATACGAGGCATACAACCGGCTCTGACTTATTATTTTACCAATAATAAATATCAGGAATATCACAGTCGGAAATTCCATAACTTCCAATATATCCTACCGGAAATTCTATTCTATGATTACAGACGAAAAGCTCAGCGAGACATTCTCCCCCGCACAGGCTATCAATTACGTTTTCAATACCTGAAGACTCCATTCAATTCTGAAAATTACGGAAGCCTGTATGCCGCCCGCCTGACTACTTACTGGCCGGGAATCATCAGGAATCATGGGCTGATGATCCGTGTCGGCTATCAGTATCAGGATCTTGACAACAAAGCATTATACCTTCCCAAACATCTTTTGGAAAA
>ERZ833515.1458-NODE-1458-length-16155-cov-3.557640_pt1 | contig 16155 bp, 15 predicted proteins | sample MGYA00519949_ERZ833515 | MGnify/ENA primary metagenome ERZ833515 (study PRJEB31850, sample SAMEA3708741) | human gut metagenome | biome: human gut; feature: human-associated habitat; material: faeces | place: China | collected 2014 ...
TTTCTATAAGATATTTTTAAGCATGCTGCTGGTGCTGACGGTATCCTTGGCAACCATAGAGTACCTGACGGTATCGTACAGTCTGGAGCATGCATTGCAGCGGGAAGAAAATACCGCACTCTCCCAACATCAGATGGCCAAATATTCGATCCAGACAGTGCTACTTGGCATTACGGACGATTACACAACGTCCAATATGGAAAATATCGCAAAATCGGCAGAAACGCCTCTTGGTGCTCAAAGTGGTTTGTTTTTTGCCAGTCAGAACAGTCAGTCAGGGAGAGATGAGACAGTGTATTATAATTCCTGTAAGATCAATCCTTCGGACAGAATACCGGCAACGGGAATACTGGAATACGAGATACGGGAAACGGAAAAAGACAGATATCTGCAGGTTAGAAGCAGTTTTACACTCGATACCAACAGCTTTGTGCTGGTTACAGAGAAAAATGTAGAAGAACTGTTTCAGGATGCGGATACACTGCGCAGGCGCTGTGAATTCTTTTACTGGTGCATTCTTGCTATCGGTTCATTTTTGGTGCTTGTGATTACCTTTACCTTAACAAAGCCATTGCACAGACTGCAAGGCACAACCCGGAGGTTTGCTAAAGGAGAGTATGATGTACGAGCAGAGATCAGTAGCCGGGACGAAATAGGGGATCTGTCAAAAACATTTAATTATATGGCAAAGACGATAGAAAGCAAGATGGAAGAGCTGAAGGATGCGGTCAGAAGACAGGAGGAGTTTACAGCAAACTTTGCCCATGAGCTGAAAACACCGATGACGTCAATCATAGGATATGCCGATACGTTGTATCAGAAGACTCTGTCGCCGGAGGAAGTACATCAACTGGCCGGAATCATTATGAATGAAGGCATGCGTCTGGAGGCGCTTTCCTTTAAGCTGATGGAGCTTGTTACGCTGTCGCAATCTAATTTTCAGCTAGAAGAAGCCAGGATTGATGAGGTTATTGCAGATGCTGTGGAAACGATCCAACCGACAGCAGAAAAAAGAAATGTTCGGGTGCAGCTTCAGACAGAACCAGCCTGGGTACGTCTGGAATATGATCTCTTTAAGACACTTTTATTGAATCTGATGGATAATGCCTTAAAATCGGGTACGGACCGGATAAATATACAGGGAAGCTGTGAAAAAGAACAGTATATGATTTCCATTCGTGATTACGGACGGGGAATCCCGAAAGAAGATCTGCAAAAGATCACTGAGGCTTTTTATATGGTGGACAAATCACGCTCGCGGAAGGAACACGGCGCAGGTCTTGGCCTTGCACTGGCAGTAAAAATCGCAAAGCTGCATCATACAGATCTTGTTTATGAGAGTGTGGCCGGACAGGGAACCTGTGTATCGTTTATGTTAGCAAAGGAGGCGGATGATGAAGAAGAGGAAGCTTAAAGTACTGTATATTCTTCTTACCGTGACACTGGCGTTTTTGATTGCACTGACGGGAATGTTCGTCCCCAAGCTTCTTCTGAATGCAAAGGCAAAGAAACTGGCAACTGCCACAGGGAGAATGGATAATGGAGATGTATCGCCATATACCTATACGATGGATACAAAGACCCGGATTGCCAGAGTAGAAAAGCTGGTAGAGCAGATATTTATAAGTGGTGCAGATATGTATATAAACGTACGTGATCCTCTTGACACGGAGCTTTCCTGCGAACAGGCTCAGAGGACGATAAAGAAATTTCTGATAGCATATGCGGATATGCTGGAAGAATACGGACTTTTAAGTACGGTGGAGCGTAATGATACGGACGCGCCGGTGTTCGGTTCAGGAAATGATGGGAATCTGCAGTATCAGGACAGGCTGACAGAAAGTGGGGACGCACAGTTGGAGAGAGACTGTACCTATATTCAGATGGAGCCACCGGATTTTATGGTGTCGCCGGAGGATCAGCAATTGTCTGTATGGGTGGACTCGGGTTATATCTATGATCAGTTTGTGGAGATCACCATTGATGCTGTGACTGGGCTGCCGGTTACCGTACAGTTTGGCATAGCAGGTATAGAGCCTGATGAGACCTGGTGTGAAGCCACAGCAGCAGTGCTTGAAAAAGTATATGGAATAGATTTGAAGTTTGGCGCACCCGAGATGTTGTATGAGCCTTATGCCGGAGACATGATGCGTCAGGCAGGAAAGATGGACTTTGAATATGCGTATGGTTTTTCCTGTGTAACGCAGGACAATGCGCTGCATATGGAGTATCAGTACTATAGCGAAGATACCGGGTATGCGAAAAGTAAAACCTCCCGAGATGTATATGGTGAAATATATATATGCTTTTACGGGGAATAAAGCTGTACATTTTATGGAGTCTGGTACGGCTCCACTGCGATTTGACAACTCAGACACAACTTTGCGACAGGATGGAGATAACCTCCTGCTATACTGTGGATATACGGTATAGCAGGAGGCATTTTTTATGAAAGAATCAATGACAGATGCAAGGAGAAAACAACTTTACAGGATAAAAAAACGAAAAAGAAGAAAACAATGTATAAGAGTCGCTCTTCGCATGGCAGTACTGTGTTTTCTGGTTCTGTTTGCTGTGCAGAAAACAGCAGATCTACTTCGGGTGGATGACAGTGACAGGATGGAAGATGCAGAACAGTCATACAGTGGACAGGGAGGAAAGACACGGACAAATACGGAAAAAACATGGGGAGTATTCGGAAAAGCAGATGTGCTGACACAGGAAGACAAGCTGCATAGTATAGAAGAAAGTGATGAGTATCCTGACCAGCTTAAGGAATTGGCAGAAAAAAATAGTGAGACAATTGATTTTGTCTATGATTATCCGGAAATGAAGGATAAAAAGCAAACGATTGATCTGTCACAAGAAGCCAAAACCGATACAGTACCGCTTCTATTGCAGTGGGATGAACGCTGGGGGTATATGCCGTACAGTGGAGGTCTCCTCGGCTACACCGGCTGCGGACCGACAAATCTGGCAATGGTCGTTTTGTATCTGACCGGAGATAAAACGGTTACACCGGCATCTGTAGCAGAATACGCAGAGAGTGCCGGATACAGTGTGCCGGGATCAGGTAGCAGCTGGACACTGATTAGTGAAGGTTGTGAACATTATGGGATTCATGCTGAGGAAGTGCCGATGGATGAGGAAAGAATAAAGGCAAAACTGGATGAGGGATGTCTGATCATCATCAATGTAGGACCCGGAGATTTTACAGATTCCGGTCATTTTATAACGATAATCGGATATGACAGGGATGGTTTTATCATCAATGACAGCAACAGTCGCACAAACAGTAAAAAAAGATGGTCATATGAGCAGTTGAGCAGACAGATGCGGAATCTATGGGCCATGTATAACTGAAGGGAAAAGCCAGATATTGAACAGCTTTTGAACAGTGATATTACCATATTTTTCATATAGCAGCGATTGAAACACAAGGATTTTAGAATTTAGATATTTTTCTAAATAGTTGTTGACAATTCTGCTTCGTCAGTATATATTATATTTAGAAATATTTCTAAATACTTTTGGAAGAAGTGATGCTATGGCTTTTGCAGATACTTTTAAGGCCTTGTCCGATCCTGCACGCCGAGAAATCTTACAGTTATTAAAGAATGGCCGAATGTCCGCCGGAGAAATTGGTAGTCATTTTCATATGACCGGTGCTACTGTTTCCTATCATCTAAAGATTTTGAAAAAGGCTGATCTGATATGGGAAACAAAAGAAAAGAATTTTATTTACTATGATTTGAATACTTCCGTTGTAGAAGAATTACTTCTATGGTTAAAAGACTTGAAAGGAGACGAATCTCATGATGAAAAAATATAAATGGTCTTTGTTACTTGGCAGCCTTCTTTCTTTAAGCCCAATCTTGATCGGATTGCTTTTGTGGAATCAGCTTCCGGCAAAGCTCCCTACCCATTTTTCCACTGGAAATACTCCAGATGGCTGGAGCAGCAAGGCAATTACCGTTTTCGGACTTCCGCTTTTTATGTTTGCAATGATGTGGTTTTGCTTTCTTTTCACCCATGTTGATCCAAAACGCCAGAACATCAGTCCGAAGCTGATCCGGGCACTTGTGTGGTTCATGGCTGCACTTTCCCCGATTGTTGTGTGCTCTAGCTATGCTATTGCTCTTGGAATAAATGTGAATATTACTCTGCTCACTTATCTGATCATTGGACTCATGTTTTTGGTAATTGGCAATTATCTGGCAAAAACAAAACAGAACTATAGTGCTGGCATTCGGATTCCATGGACACTGTCCAGTGAAGAAAACTGGAATCGCACACACCGTGTCAGCTCCAGACTGTTTATCTTTTGTGGCCTGGCTATGATCGCCAATGGATTTCTGGACTCTAAGATACTGTTATTTTTCATCATAGCAGTGTTGATCGTTATCCCATATGCATATTCTTTTTTCTTATTTAAAAAAGGAATATGATGTACACTTTTGGAACATGCCTTTGTAGCTGCAATAAGGGCATATTATAGTAATGGTGTAGATTTTATTGAGCCTTTGGATGTTAGTACCATTTTCGGGAATGGACTTGATAACGCCATAGAAGCAAGTGAAAAACTTCCTGAAGAACAGAGGGCGATACTTGTGAAAGCAGGACGGGTACAAAACTTCTTTTCCGTACTGATTGAAAATAGTTGTTTACAAAACAGAGAATACACAAAGCAGAGAACTACTAAAAGTGATGATTTTCTTCACGGTTTCGGTATTTCTAATATGCGAAAAGCCGTTGAGAAATATGATGGTCAGTTGATGACCAAATGCGAAAACGGGAAATTTACATTGAAAATTTTAATACTAATTCCATAAAGAATATGGCTTATGAGCCTGTTGTCTATCACAGACAGCAGGCTTTTTTGCGTAGTTATATTAGAATTGAGCGAGCTAAGCGAGCGATGCTTCTTGAACGACAGTTCAAGAAGATGGTGGCTATTAGAATTTACGCTTTCAGTATTAGAATTTGCGTCTTGTCTTGTATTCTTTATTTAATAGAATACAAGTTTATTCAAGTGATGAAACAAAAAATTCATAGAAGAGTATTCTCCTATATCAAGTACATTTGCTGCATAGATGGAATATCTTTATGAAATCTTCAAAATTGATTGATATTATGAAAAAAAAGAAAGGATGATTATAAATATGAGTATAATCTTGAAAACAACAAATCTCTGCAAAGCGTTCAACGGGCAGACAGCCGTAAATAACATATCGCTGAACATTGAAAGAAATTCCGTCTATGGATTGTTAGGACCAAATGGAGCCGGAAAATCTACAACACTCAAAATGATAACAGGTATTTTGAGGCCCACATCTGGGAGTATTGAGTTTGACGGCCACGCATGGAAACGCAGCGACTTAAACCATATCGGAGCGTTAATTGAAATGCCGCCGCTTTATGAAAATTTGACCGCCTATGAAAATCTGAAAGTAAGGACTACTATTTTAGGGCTGACAGATAAGCGGATTGACGAAGTGCTGCAAATCGTCCGGCTGACGGAAACAGGCAAGAAAAGAGCCGGACAGTTTTCTCTTGGTATGAAACAGCGTCTTGGAATTGCAGTTGCATTACTAAACAACCCGAAGCTGCTCATACTTGATGAACCAACCAACGGGCTTGACCCGATTGGGATTGAAGAACTTAGAGAGCTTATCCGTTCCTTTCCTGCAAAGGGTATTACCGTTATTTTATCAAGTCATATTCTCTCCGAGGTACAACAGACCGCTGACCACATCGGCATTATTGCGGGCGGCGTCTTAGGCTATGAGGGGAAACTTAATGCAAACGAAAATTTGGAACAGCTTTTTATGGACGTTGTAAAAAGCAATCACAGGGAGGGTTAAGGCATGGACTATCTAAAATCAGAACATTTGAAATTCAAGAGGACAATATCGAACAAACTGATTTTCATTGTTCCGCTAATTACGGCTATTTTTGCGTGGCTTATGGGTGGATATATGGGGTATCAGTACATGACGCTTTATTGGTGGTATGCGTTCCTGCTTCCGGGAGGAATCGCAATTTTGTGTTCTTTGTCACATAGAAAAGAAGAAAACGCCGGGAAATACTATTCGGTATTTTCTATGCCTGTAAACCTTTCGAGATTTGAATTTGCTAAGGGCATTATCTTAGTCGAAAAACTGCTTGTTTCAGCGATATTTTTAGCATTGCTTATTTCTATCAGTAATATCATTGCTCCGGCAACGGCAGTATATTCTCTTTTACACAGCATTACAGGAAGTATCGGAATTATCCTTGCGTCTGTCTGGCAAATCCCTTTGTGTCTGTACTTAGCACGCAAAACGGGAATGTTTGTGCCGATTGTGTTAAATACAATACTTGGGATTGTCCTATCTACTGCTACCGCATTAGGAAATACAATAGCATGGTGGTTTGTACCGTATTGTTGGGCAGCAAAACTGGCAGAGCCACTTATGGGAATTGAAATAAACGGAACTTATGCGGGGAATTGTGGATTTTCTATAGCCATTATGATTTCCATTTCGTTGTCAATACTCTTGTTTCTTATTTTATCCTATGCCGACGCGAAGGATTTTTCCAAAGGGAGGTAGACAGAAATGGGTTTTATTTATGCGCTTCGTTCTGAACAGGAAAAAACGAAGCATACATCGTTTGGGGCTATTCATTTTTGTGTACCCGTTATGGGGGCATTGTTATTTCTTGCTTACTATTCCCAGTATGCCAGCACCGCAGACAGTAAAAAGCTCAAAATGATATTGGAAATTACGACAACGTTTTTTCCGTTGTTGATAAGCGTTATTGTTAGTCTGAACGTTGCACTGGAAGAAAAGGCTTCACACTTCCAAACGCTACTTGCTGTACCAAACAGACACAAAAATATGCTTGCAAAATTAACTTATCTTTATGGTTCGGGGGTATTTGCATTGTTCTTTCTGTTCCTGTTATTTGTGATTGGCATACATCTTTTGGGAATGGCTGATACAGTGCAGCTTGGGATGCTGATTGGAGCCGCCGCCGGGATGGCCTTTTGTAATTTGATAATATACATCTTGCACCTGTTCCTTAGCTTCAAATTTGGATTAGGGTTATCCCTGTTTTGGGGCGTGTTTGAAAGTCTGCAATGTATCTTATATAGCAATATTGAGCTGAAAGGTGTAGTCCGGTATATCCCCTTTGCATGGTCTATGAATTGGGTACAGGATATTTTGAGCCGACAAATTTTCAACTATGGAACGGAAAAAATATGGATTGCAGCATTAACGACAGGTGGCTTGTTGCTGACCTTATTATGGTTTTCTCATTGGGAGGGAAGAAAAAATTATGAATAAAAGCAAAAAAATAATGCTACTTCTGCTGTTTACCTTTATCGTTTGTGTGGCTCTTGCTGGCTGTACTTTACAGGACAGAATCGAAGAATATTCCAGTGACAAGGAACAATGCTATTTGAATACGGAAAATGTAACACGTTTTTCCTATAAAGGTAACGATTACACCATTTTGGCAGATACCGTATCAAATGGCGGGCTTGGAGAATGGATTGGATATATCCGGCAGCTTGCCGCCATAGACGAGAACGGAAAAATATTGCTGCAAGAAAATGTTGAAACGGAAACTTTTCAATCCTTAGCGGATTTGGCGGAGAAAGCACCAGAAGCCGCTTACATTATTCCTTTTCTCAATGTATATGCGGCTCCTAACGCAGACGATTATCTTATTGTAGATGTAAACGGAGGGTATCATAAAGCTGTTATCAGCGAAAATGTCAAAGATAGCGATACTGTTTTTGATTTTAAGAAAACAGAAGAATCTATAAATGACAGCTTTGAAGTCAATCCAGAAAATGCGACACAGCTTCTTTGGGGCGGGACGGTTTATCAAGTAACGTCTGATATGGTATCAGATGATGAATTAGGCAGCTACATTGATATTCTCGCTGAAAGTGTTACATTCGATACAGAAACGAAAATCCCTTTGTCAAAAGAAGATTTAAGCAAGATTGACTGGTACGGGGAAAATGCCGGACAGGGGCGAGAGTCTTGGTTTTACACAGATGTCTATGAGATTTACGGAACCGATAAAGCGGAAGCGGTTGCGGTCAATGTAAATGATAACTACTATATTGCAAAGCGACAATGACAGCTTTCCTACCTTCCTACCCTTGGAGCTTGTGTTATACTAAAAAGGACAACGAAAGGAGGCAACAATATGGCAGCGATCCTTATGATTGATGATGAACAGGCTATTTTAGAGCTTGTCAAAAACGGGCTGCGAAAGGATGGGCATTTCGTGACCACTTATACTTCTGCCGCACAGGTACCGATTGATAAGCTGAACAGATATGACTTGATTATACTGGATATTATGATGCCAGATGTAGACGGCTTTTCCTATTGTGATAAAATTCGTTCCCTTGTAGACTGTCCTATTCTTTTTCTGACGGCAAAGACAATGGAGCATGACATCACATTTGGGCTTGGTCTGGGAGCAGACGACTATCTGACAAAACCATTTCGTATTGCAGAATTGCGGGCGAGAGTAAACGCCCACCTACGGCGTGAACGTAGGGAACGACATACCGCACTTACCTTTGACCGCATAAAAATTGATTTATCTGAAAAAGAATTACGGGTAGATAACACGCCTGTTGCCTTAACGAAAAGCGAATATCTGATTTGTGAATATCTTGCAAGGAATAAAGGACAGGTATTTTCAAAAGAACAGATTTACGAAGCTGTTTTCAGCTTAGAGGGCGACAGTGATAATTCTACGATTTCTACTCATATCAAGAATATCCGGTCAAAATTGAACAAACTGGATATTCAGCCAATAGCGACAGTCTGGGGGATTGGGTATAAATGGGAATAAAAAAAACAACATCACTGAAAGCGTCTTTTTGGAAATTCTTATGTATGCTGCTGATTGGACTAATAGGTGCGGTGGCAATACCATTCAGTCTTATTTTAGCTGGAACCAGTACAGGGCTTATTACCTATGCGGATTATTCAGAACGTAGCACAAAAAACCTTGCTCCTGTTATTGCCGCAACGCCGGATTTGGCAGATGTGCAGCTTCCTATGGGCTGTAAATATTTAGTGCTGGATAAAAACTATCAAGTGACGGAAACGACTTTAAAGGGCGACGATTTGGACCGGGCTATGGAATACGCAATATCCGGGAAGAGAAATACAAATCTCAACAAACAGTATTTGTTTGTGACCCGCGAAAATGAATATGTAGTGCTGCAATATTACATAGGTTCACAGTTTACAAATGAATGGCTTTATGATCATTTTCCCTCACCGGAAATTCTACTTTATATTTTTATAGCAATCAACTGTATTGCAGTATGCGTGATATTGACAGCGAAGTTTGCAAAAAATATGCGGACGCAGCTCTCTCCGCTTTTTGAAGCGACAAGGCAGGTAGCAGAACAAAATCTTGATTTTGAAGTGGGACATTCAAAAATCAAAGAATTTGAGGACGTACTTTGTTCTTTTGCAAATATGAAAGATAATCTGAAAATATCTTTAGAGAAGCAATGGAACGCGGAACAGTTACAGAGAGAACAGATTGCAGCACTCGCTCACGATTTGAAAACACCTTTGACCGTCATTCAAGGAAATATTGATTTGATAAATGAAACGGAGCTTGACGACGAACAACGTCTATATGCGGGTTACATCACTGAAAGCTCTGAACAGATAGGCATTTATATTAAAGCGTTAATTGACATTTCCCGGACAATCGCCGGGTATCAGCTTCATTTGGAGAAATTTGATATAGCTGATTACATGGGCCAGATTAAAGCGCAGGCAAGCTCTTTATGCCTTACCAAAGGAATTTGTCTGCAACTGGAAACGGGGGCTAACCTGGGCACACTCAAGGCGGATAAGCTGCTGTTGGAACGGGCAATTATGAACGTGATAAGCAATGCGTTAGACCATTCTCCACCACAGGGGACAATTTATGTAACGGTGCAAAAAACAGACTGCTTTTTGCATATATCTATAACGGACGAGGGAGGCGGCTTCACACCGGAGGCCCTACATCATGCACAGGAACAGTTTTTCATGGGCGACAAAAGCCGTACTTCTAATATGCACTTTGGTATGGGACTTTATATCACAAGCAGCATTATCAAGCAACATGGCGGGCAGCTTGTTTTAAGCAATTCTAAAAAGACTGGCGGCGCACAGGTTACTATCAAAATTCCATATTAAGAAATTAGAGGGCGATACTGCGGTATCGCTCATTATTTTTTCTAATCTTTATAAATTCTACAAATTTTCCATATAGCATATAGGTAAAGAATAGAATTATAATCTGCCGGACGACGGCAAAAGAAAAAAAGCCGTCGTAGAGCAGACTTTTTCTTTTCTGGAGAGCAGGTGGATACTATGCAGTTTTGGAGGAGTGTGGTAAAATGTGATTGTTTATCATGTTAGGAGATTAGGAAGGTAGATGAAATGAGGACAATTTTGTTATTGGAAGATGATGAGAATCTGAACCGTGGAATCGCGCTAAAACTGCAGAAAGAAGGGTATCAGGTTTTTTCCGCTTTTCAGATTTCAGAGGCAGAAAAATTGTTTGATGAAAATAGAATAGATCTGGTAATCAGTGATATTACTCTGCCGGACGGAAACGGACTGGAGTTTTGCAGGAAGATTCGAAATAAGAGCAAAGTCTTTGTACTGTTTCTCACGGCAATGGATTCGGAAATTGATGTGGTAAACGGCTATGATGCAGGGGCGGATGATTATATTACAAAGCCATTCAGCCTGATGGTACTGGTTTCAAAAGTTCAGGCATTTATGAGAAGAATGGAAGGAGTCTGCGGACACAACAGAATCTTATCGGGAAATATCGAAGTAAATTATGGAGAAATGAGAGCGTTAAAACGAAATGCTGATGGAGTGACTCCTTTGACATTAAGTAAAAAGGAACTTCAGATAATGATTTACTTTATGGAAAACGCAAGGCAGATTTTATCAAAAGAACAGATTTTAGAGTATGTCTGGGATGTTGACGGGCAGTTTGTAGACGATAATACAGTTCCTGTAAATATCAGCCGATTGAAAGGAAAAATCGGGAATGATTATATACAAAATGTAAGGGGGATGGGATATATATGGACCGAAGAAAGCGTACAGGAGTAGCTCTGGCAGCAGGGCTGCTTTTTCTGTTTGTGGCAGAGATATTGTTGCTGTTTCTGGCAGGAAATAGTTTATACAAGGAAGAGCAGGGGAAATTAGGGGCGTTAGTGCTGTCCCATCCGGAACAGGAGACGGAGTATATAGAGTTATTTGACAGAGGAAAGCAAAGAAATCGTCAGGAAGAGGAAGCGGGGAAAGAGCTGGAGGAGCGTTACGGGTATACTCCTTTTGATGGGAGAAGCGTGAAAACTTTTGCTGCATATGGAATAGGAATGGCGATGGTTTTTGTGGCAGGACTTGGAGTTTCATGGGTTTTGTTTTTGCGAAATAAAAGAGACCGGCAGCAAGATGAAAATAACCAGGAAGAACTTCGGGAAAAATATATAGAACTGCAGAATCATTTTGAAAAAGTAAGAGAAAAACTTTCCAGAGAAGAAAACAATATAAAATCTTTAATTACAGATATTTCCCACCAATTGAAAACACCGATTGCTTCATTGAAGATGAGTTGTGAACTGGCGGGGTCTGCCGATTTAACCTGGGAGGAACGGGAAGAATTTTATAAAAAGGAATGGGATGAAATTCAAAGACTGGAAAATCTTTTGGATTCACTGATTCATGTGTCCAGATTGGAATCTGGGATGATTCAGATTCAGCCAGAGATGGGCAGTCTGAAAAATACATTGGTACAGGCTGTAAACAGTGTGTATATGAAAGCGTATGAAAAATCCATAGATATTTCTCTGGATGAATTTCAGGATGTGCAAATTGTACACGACTCGAAATGGACAGGAGAAGTGTTCGTAAATATTTTAGACAACGCAGTAAAGTATTCGCCGGAGCATACAGAAATCCGAATTCGGGTAACAGAGCTTGCTACCTGCATGATGCTGGAATTTATCGACCAGGGAACAGGTATTCCGGCAGAAGAGGCGCATCGGGTATTTCAGCGTTTTTACAGAGGAAACCAAGAGTATGTAAAAAAACAGGAGGGCTCTGGGGTTGGACTTTATCTTGCCAGAAAAATTTTGGAGGAGCAGAAAGGCACGATTTGTGTAAAAGTAGCACCTGAAGGCGGTAATAATTTTGTGGTGACATTACCAAAGAAATAGATTTCTGAAAAAAAGATTTCTTACAAAATTGTTATGCTTTTTGTAAGCCTGCTGTAAGACTGGATTGATAGAATGACATTAGCAAAGAAAAAGGAGGCTTCAAAGTTTATGAAAGCAATATTAGAAACAAGAGATCTTGTGAAATATTATGGAAAAGGCGATAATTTGGTGAAAGCTATTGACCATACAGATTTAATAATCGAACCAGGTGAATTTACAGCAATTGTAGGACGTTCTGGATCGGGAAAAAGTACTCTTCTTCATATGCTGGGAGGATTGGACCGTCCTGATTCCGGAAAGGTTTTGATAGAAGGAAGAGATATTTTTGAACTGAAAGATGAAAAACTTGCAGTGTTCCGCAGAAGAAAGATTGGGTTTATTTTCCAAAGTTATAATTTAGTACCATCCTTAAATGTTTGGGAAAATATTGTGCTACCCATTGGATTGGATGGAAAGAAAGTGGATACAGAGTATGTTATGGATATTATCTGTAGAATCGGAATGGAGGATAAATTGAAATCCTTACCGAATACTCTTTCTGGTGGGCAACAGCAGCGGGTTGCTATTGCAAGAGCGTTGGCATCCCGCCCGGCGATTATTTTAGCAGATGAACCAACAGGAAATTTGGATTCCAAGACGGAGTTAGAAGTGATTTCTATGTTGAAATCCTGTGTTTCAGAATATGGACAGACACTGGTTATGATCACGCATGATGAGACCATTGCGCAGATGGCTGACCGTATGATTGTCATTGAAGACGGTAAGGTGGTGAGAGCATGAAAACAGTAACAAAAACAGCGCTTGCCAATGTAAAACAGAACAAAGGAAGAAACTTTTTATGTGGATGCGCCATTGCACTGACTACGTTTCTGATATTTGTTGTTTTAACGGTGGGATATGGAATGATCCGCGTACGGCTTGCATCGGTGGATGCTTATTATCCAACTTACCATATTATGTTCCGCCAAGTTTCCGAGAAAAACACCAAAGCACTTCAGGTGCATAATGATATAGAAGAAATCGGTCTGAGAATGGATTTGGGACAGATTATAGATGATGATGCCACAATCATTATGACCGCTATGGATAATAATGGGATTCGGTTGAACAAAGCGGAGTTAGAAGAAGGAACTTTCCCAAAAAATGAAAAAGATATTGTTGTTTCCAAGGGAGTTTTAGAGGAACTGGGAATTCAGGGGAAATTGGGTGATGAAATCACGATTCCATACCAAATTTACGAAAAAGACGGTATGGGATATGCGAAAGAAGACACTTTCCGCATCTGTGGCTTTATGGAATCTTCTGATTTGAATAAAGAAAAGAAAATGTATTTTGTGATGAATTCCATGGAATATGCGAAACAGATGATACCGGAAGCAGACAGAGAATATCGTGTGATGTTCCGTCTGGCAGATGCAGAGCATATGACAACAGATGAAATCGTAGAGAGGGGAAAAGAAATCGGAGAGGATTTTGGTGTACCTGAGGGAAATGTGGTAGAAAACAGAGAGTATTTGGCTGCAAATTATACGGATCCGTCATTTGTAAAAGGAATGATCGTGGTAATCGTTATGGTTGTTTTAGCAGGAATCCTGACTATTTACAGTATTTATTATGTGTCTATGATACCAAAAGTACAGGAATATGGAAAATTAAAAGCCATAGGCTCCACCAAAAGACAGATTCGGCAGATGGTATTCCGTGAAGGAATGCTGGTTACGGCGCTTGCCCTCCCGGTAGGATTGCTTATCAGTAGTTTCCTGTCCAGATGGATTATGAAACAGATGATTACTTTTATGGCAGGGGAAGACCCTCTAATGCAGGTAGCAGCAGAACTTGTAAAAAATGGTGAGGTATCTTTGTTGCACTGGTGGATTTATGCGATTACCATTATGGCGGTGTTCTTTACTTCCGCAGTTTCTTTGGCAAAACCGATGCGAATTGCTGCCAAAGTTTCGCCCATTGAGGCTATGCGTTATCAGGGGTTAGAAAAACGTGGGAAAAAAGTACGGAAAGGCTATCAGAATCTCACGATTTTTCGTTTGACAAAAGCAAATATGGCAAGAAATAAAAAGAGGACTGGGATTACGATTGTTACATTAGGAGCAACTGGTATTCTGTTCATGGTTGTGGCAACTATTTTATCTTGCGCGGCACCGAAAGAAATTGCAAGAAAGGATATTGAATCTGATTATAAAATTGAATTGGAAACATGGGGTGGGGACAAAATGAATCCGGACAGAGACTGGAGACAGGTTCAGCAGAATAACCCCTTGACGAAAGCGTTTATTGATCAGGTTCGTGATGTAGACGGTGTGGAAGAGGTAAAGGTAAAAACATTTATGAATGGCAAAATTCCGAAACTATCTATGGATGGTGAAATTTGGGACGCGGATATTATTGGACTGGATGCATCTTATGCAGAAACGCTGGAAAAAGGAGAGATACAAGGACATGTGACATATGAAGAATTGGAAAAAGGAGATAAAATCCTCATGTCTGCTAATATGCTATACTGGTTCCCGGAACTGAAAGTGGGAGATTCCTTGAAGATGGTTTTGAATATGGGAGATGACCAGGTAGAAAAGACTTTTGAGATAGGAGCCATCGGAGATTACTATGCAAGCCTTGGCGGAAGTTCATTTTATCTGCCCCAATCAGTGTTGGAAAAAATGAATCCCAATAATCTGAACTACACACTGGAAATCACAGTGAATGATCAGAAAAAGAACAGTGCATATCAGGAACTTCAGGCACTTGCCGACAACAGTGAATACCTGGTGACAGGAAGTTATGAAGAGCAACTTCAGGAGTGGGAAAAGAATATGCGGTTGATGAGCGTTTTGTGTTATGCATTTCTGATTATTCTGGGTGGAATTGGAATCATGAATCTTGTGAACACTATGGTGAACAGTATTTACACAAGAAGGCGGGAGCTTGGAATGATACAGGCGATAGGAATGTCTGAAAAACAGTTGATCCGTATGCTGCAACTGGAAGGAATCATCTATACTTTGGGAACATTGGCAGTTTCTGTGGGCATTGGAAGTCTTGTAGGATATGGTGCATTTCTTTATGCAAAAACCAGACACATGTTTCAGATCAGTGAGTATCATTTTCCAGTGGTCCCAGCAGTGCTTTTGATTTGTGTGGTTGCCTTTTTACAGGTACTGCTCACATATGGAGTATCTGCAAATTTCCGAAAATTGAGTTTGATTGATCGGATACGATATGCAGAGTAATATATTAAAAACATCATATATACAAAGGGAACCGTCCGATGTATTTCAGACATTGCAACAAAGCTCTACAGAGGTAAGCAATGAAAAAATAAAGCAGGGATTGGATGGAAATGATCCGGAAGTCTTTGCAGCTGTATTAACAGAAAGTGTCCAGAAGAGTCTTGAAAAGAACAGATATGGAAAAGCTGTTACTGTAAACGTATCCGTGGAAAAAGATAACTCAGGAAAATATGGTCTTTTGGATACAGAGATGAATAAGTTGGAAGCAGCGATGTTCCCAACAGAATAAGAATGAATGGAAAGCTATCAGAGGAAAAAAACTGGTAGCTTTCTTTTAAACTCCAAGACAAGAAAACTTGTTAAAAAAGCTATTGTAATAGTAGAAAAATTATAATAAATAATGGATGACAAGAGTCTTTTATTCATTATGAGAAAAAGAAGGAATCTCCTATGAACCAACAAGAAATATTCACGTAAGATGGAAAAAAGTGCTGTAATCGAAGAGGTTGCAGCATTTTTTTCTTCGACATTTTTCGAACATTATAACGTACCTATCCGGTCACCGCCATGCTCCGATTTGATTTCTATATCAAAAATCAGATCGGAGGAAAGATAAATGGCTTATAACAAGACAAGTGAAGAACG
>ERZ833515.1459-NODE-1459-length-16145-cov-2.632256_pt1 | contig 16145 bp, 9 predicted proteins | sample MGYA00519949_ERZ833515 | MGnify/ENA primary metagenome ERZ833515 (study PRJEB31850, sample SAMEA3708741) | human gut metagenome | biome: human gut; feature: human-associated habitat; material: faeces | place: China | collected 2014 ...
GTATCAAACGTGAACAAAAAGCGTTGAGTTATAATGTACAGCAAGTAAAGGGAGAAGCTTTAACAGCGGTGAAAGATGCCAACTTTATCAATTCGCTTGCAGGTAAAGTAGCCGGTGTGCAGATAAGCAGCGGTGCTACAGGTGCCGGTGGTGCTACACGTGTTGTAATGCGTGGTATGAAGTCATTGACCAAGAATAACAATGCTTTATATGTGATTGACGGTGTACCTATGTTTAACACAGGTTCAAGTGGTGGTGACGGTCAGTACGGATCAATGGGTGGTTCTGATGCAGTAGCAGACTTAAACCCGGACGATATAGAAAGTATAAGTATGATGACCGGACCGTCAGCTGCTGCCCTTTATGGCTCTGCCGCAGCCAATGGAGTAGTCCTGGTTAACACAAAGAAAGGGAAAAAAGAAAAGATATCACTTACTGTTTCCAATAGTACGACCTTCTCCAAGGCATATATTATGCCTGAGATGCAGAACAGATACGGAACAAGTTCAGGCTTGTTCAGCTGGGGAGATCTGACAGATAAAAGATATGATCCGAAAGACTTCTTCAATACCGGTAGTAATATTATAAACTCCATTACATTATCGACAGGAAGCGATAAAAATCAGACTTACTTCTCAGCTTCCACGACAAATTCAGATGGTATTTTACCAAATAACAGCTACAACCGCTATAACTTTACCGCACGCAATACAACTAACTTCCTGAATGATAAGCTGACACTGGATATCGGTGCGCAATATATCATACAGAATAATACCAATATGGTATCTCAGGGACAATATTACAATCCCCTACCCGCTTTGTATCTGTTTCCACGCGGAGATAATTTTGATGAAATCCGCCTGTACGAACGTTACGATACAAATTACGGATTTATGAAACAATACTGGCCTTATGGCGACGGCGGACTGTCTTTGCAGAATCCTTACTGGACTCAAAACCGCATCAGACGTACCTCTGACAAAAAACGCTATATGCTGAATGCCTCTCTGAAATGGAAAGTTACAGACTGGTTAAATATCACCGGACGTGTCAATTTGGACAACTCGGATTATCGTAACAAAACAGAAAAATACGCTTCAACACTTGCCACTTTCTGCTCTGTCAATGGTGGTTTTGAAGATGCTATGCGTCAGGAACGTTCTTTATATACCGATTTAATGGCTACTGTTGATAAAACATTCGGAGATTTCCGTCTGAATACCAATATAGGTATGTCACTTTATCACACTTCCATGCAGACAATCGGCTTTGCTGGTGACCTGATTATACCTAACTTCTTTGCACTGAATAATATTAATTACGCTGCAAACTATAAACCACTACCGGACGGATACGATGACGAAGTACAAAGTATATTCGCTAATGTCGAATTAGGATGGAGAAGTCAACTTTACCTCACGTTGACCGGACGTAATGACTGGGATTCCAAACTGGCTTTCTCCAATCAGTCTTCATATTTCTACCCTTCTGTCGGCTTATCGGCTGTACTGACGGAAATGTTCGCTCTGCCTAAAATCATATCTTATGCAAAAGTACGTGGTTCTTACACAGTTGTAGCCTCTTCTTTCGACCGCTACCTGACTAACCCGGGATATGAATATAACAGCCAGACTCACAACTGGGCAAACCCGACAGTTTACCCGATGGACAATCTGAAACCGGAGAAAACCAAATCATGGGAAATCGGTCTGAACTTGAAGTTCTGGGAAAACCGCTTCAATCTGGACGCAACCTATTATCGTTCCAATACTTTAAACCAGACATTTAAAGTAGATATTCCCTCTTCCTCCGGATATAATAAGGCAATCGTTCAGACTGGTAATGTACAAAACCAGGGAATCGAACTGGCGCTCGGCTTCACCGACGAATGGGCAGGATTCAGATGGGCATCAAATGCTACTTTCACTCTGAACCGCAACAAGGTAAAACGTCTGGCAGGCGGTAGCACCAACCCTGTAACGGGCGAACTGATTGATATGCCAAACATGCCTGTAGGATGGCTTGGTAAAGAGAATGTAGCTCCCCGAGTAATCTTGACAGAAGGAGGTACAATGACCGACATATACGTGTACAATGAATTAACCAAAGATAATAACGGAAATATAAAAGTGGATGCTCAAACCGGAGGACTTAGTATGCATACGGCAGAGACTCCTACCAAAGTCGGAAATTTGAACGCTAACTATAATTTAGGCTGGACCAACAATTTCACTTACAAAGGAATCAATCTGGGAGTCGTACTTTCCGCACGTGTAGGTGGTCTGGCATACTCAGCCACGCAAGGTGTTCTGGACTACTATGGTGTATCAAGTATCACGGCAAATGCACGTGACAATAAAGGTGTACCAACGAATAACGGAAAAGTGGATACACAGAAATACTATCAGACCATCGGTACCGGTGAAGGCGGTTACGGAAGATACTATTTATACAGTGCCACCAATGTCCGTCTTCAGGAACTCAGTCTTAGCTATACACTTCCCAAGAAATGGCTGAACAATGTAGCCAATGTAACCTTCGGGCTTGTAGGACGCAACCTGTGGATGATCTATTGCAAAGCACCGTTTGACCCTGAATTGTCTGCTTCTACATCCAGTAATTACTATATGAATGTGGACTACTTCATGCAACCGAGCATGCGCAATATAGGATTTAATGTAAAAGTACAATTCTAAATTAATGAGAAAATTATTATGAAGAAATATCTAAGAAATATAACAGTCGGTACTGCTTTGGTATTAGTTGCCGGGAGTTGTACTGGTAATTTTGAAGAATACAACACCAATCAATTCCAGATTCATGAAGCTGACCCTTCTACTTTGATGAAGTCAATGATTGAGACGATCGTAAACATTCAACAGAATGACTCGCAGATGATGGATCAGATGGTCGGTCAGTTAGGAGGCTATCTGACATGTGCGAATGTATGGAGCGGCACTAACTTCGGCACATTCAATCAAAGTGATGCCTGGAATGCAGGTCCCTGGAATACTAATTTCGAGAAAATATACGGTAATTTCTTCCAGATACAGGAAGCAACTAATGAAAGCGGGCACTATTATGCTTTTGCACGTATGATACGGGCCATAACCATGCTGCGTGTTGCCGATTGTTACGGTCCGATGCCCTACAGTCAAGTGAAAAAAGGTAACTTCTATGTAGCTTATGACACAGAAGAACAAGTCTATAAGAATATAATGGAAGATTTTGCAAGCGCTGCCAACGTACTCTATAACTATTACAAAGATACCAATGGTAACGCACCGCTCGCCAGCAACGACCCTGTATTCAGCGGCAATTATGCCAACTGGGCAAGACTCGCAAATTCCATGCGACTGAGGGTGGCTATCCGCATCAGTACAGCATATCCGGAGATGGCAAAAGAAAATGCGGAAGCTGCCGCATCTCATGAAGCCGGACTGATCGAAGCAAATAATGACAATGCCATGATGGATTGCGGCTCGCAGACAAACCCTTACCAATTGGCAGCTGTAAGCTGGGGTGATTTGCGTGTCAATGCCAATATCGTTGATTATATGAACGGATACGGTGATCCGCGTATGTCTAAATACTTCAACCATTCAACATTCACTGGTCACACTCAGGAATATGTAGGCATGCGCTCCGGAGAAGATGGTTTTGCCAAAAGTGACGTTGCAGGTTATTCCATACCGGCCATCACAGGAACTTCAAAGCTATTAGTATTCTGCGCTGCTGAAACAGCATTCCTCCGTGCGGAAGGCAAACTGAAGAACTGGTCTGTCGGCAATAAATCGGCTAAAGAGTACTATGAAGAAGGAATCAAACTCTCCATGGAACAGTACGGCACAACAATGCCTGACAATTATCTGACAAATACCGAAAAACCGACAGTATCACATAATAATGATCCCAGAGGCCATGCATATACCATCTCCAACACCGTTGCCGTTGCATGGAATGACAACAATGAAGAAGAAAATCTTCAGCGTATCATTACTCAGAAATGGATAGCCAACTATCCGTTGGGACTGGAAGCATGGGCTGAATATCGCCGTACCGGTTATCCGGAACTCTATCCTTGCATCGACAATCTGTCTCCATCAGGAGTAGACAGCAAGCGTGGTATGCGTCGTCTGAGATTCCCTTACACGGAAGTACAGAACAACCATTCCAATTATCAGCAAGGTGTTTCGTATCTGAAAAATGGTGGTCCGGATAATGAAGCCACAGATTTGTCGTGGGGAAAAACTAATTAATATAACCTCCTAACTAGAATTAATATGAAAAAGAATTATTTACTATATTTTTTATTGTTAGCGTTGAGCACCCCAATATGGGTGAGCTGTAATGACTGGACAGAATCAGAAGCAAAAGATTACTTCGAAGGTCCTTCAGAAGAATACTATGCAGCCCTGCGCGCATATAAAAAGTCTGATCATCCCAAAGCTTTCGGATGGTTCGGCAACTGGACAGGCGAAGGCGCTTCATTAGTAAACAGCATGGCAGGAATCCCGGATAGCGTGGATGTCGTTTCCATCTGGGGGAATTGGTCGAATATTACAGAAGCGCAAAAGAAGGATCTCAAGTTCTGTCAAGAAGTAAAAGGAACTCGCTTCACCATGTGCTTTATCATCACTTCGGTAGGTACACAGATCACTCCACAACATATATATGACAATTGGGAGTCAATGGGATTCGCAAGCCAACAGGAAGCTGTTAATGATTTCTGGGGCTGGCCTTCGGACGAGTCTGATAAAGAAGCCGTCGAAGCATCTATCCGCAAATATGCAAATGCTATCGCTGATACGATCAACAAATACGGCTATGACGGATTCGATATCGACTACGAACCAAACTATGGTAATAAAGGTAACATTGTGGACGACGATGACAGAATGTTCATATTCGTAGACGAACTTGGCAAACACTTCGGTCCTAAATCGGGAACCGGCAAGTTATTGATCATTGACGGCGAACCGCAAAGTATAAAGAACAGACCCGATGTAGGCCCTTACTTTGATTACTTTATCATTCAGGCCTATAAACCCGGTAATGACAACAATCTGGACAAACGTCTGATAGACGGTGGTGTAGCAGGTCCGGGACTCGTTCAGACTTACGGTAGCGTAATGTCCGAAGAGCAAATCACAAAGATGACCATCATGACCGAAAACTTTGAGGCTGTAGATGCTGCTATGGATGGCGGATATCCTTATACCGACCGTTATGGCAACAGCATGAAATCTTTGGAAGGAATGGCACGCTGGCAACCGAAAAATGGTTTCCGTAAAGGCGGAGTAGGAAGCTATCATATGGAAGCAGAGTATCCGACAAATCCGGAATACAAGAATCTACGCAAAGCTATCCAGATTATGAATCCTTCTACCAAACCGTTAATTAAATATTAATTCACTATGAAACAGATTAAAAACATAAGAAACTTCTTATTGATATCGCTTATCGCAGGCGGTACATGGATCGGCTGTGACGATGCGAATTATAGTACATTGGACACGCACGTCTTCTTCGAAGAAGCTTTAACTGCAACAAGCACCAAAGTGACTGTTATGGGCAGCGGTGAAACCAATGTCACACTGAACGCGCATATCAGCAATACACAACAGAAAGACAACAGCTATAGTCTGGCAATAGATCAGGCTGCTCTTGACGCATACAACAAGGCTAATGGTACAAACTACATCGCATTGCCGGAAACCCATTACACCCTTCCGGACAATATTACGATTAAAGCAGGCGCTTATAATGCAGATCCCATTTCCATACATATCAAAGCATTCTCCGAGGAAATGAATGCATCCGGTGAATCATATGCTTTACCCGTACGCCTGGTAGCAAAACAAGGTAGTATTGATGTAATGCCTGTTACCGGTAGCTTGGTGATTCTTGCCAATAGTATCATGGAATTTTCCGCCCCGCAATTTGTTGGAAGTACAGAACTCGTAGCCCAGAAATTCTCTGAAGCTCCTGAAACCTACAACGAGTTTACTGTCGAAGTTCGTTTCCAGGTAAGCAATACTGCCAATCGTAACCGTGCAGTATTCAGCACATCCGGCAGCGACGGCAAGAGCTTGTTATTGCGTTTCGAAGATCCGCAAAGCGACAATAGTGACCACAAAGCTCACTCATTAGTTCAGATTCAGACTCATGAAACCTATCTGAATCCGACCTACTCTTTCGAACCTAATAAGTGGCAACATCTTGCTGTGACATACAACGGTTCTAAATATCGTATCTATATTAACGGTAAAGACGGAGGTTCAAAAGACGTTGCCGGCGGGCCTTGTATATTTGGTACTATGAGTTGGTTCAGTGGCGGTAGTTGGTGGAGCGGATGTAAAATCTTGGTAAGTGAAGCCCGTATCTGGTCTGTATGCCGGTCGGAAATTCAGATTCAGAACAACATGACTATCACAAGTCCAAAATCTCCGGGATTAGAAGCTTATTGGAGATTCAATGAAGGTAAAGGTAATGTATTTGAAGATGCTACCGGTAAAGGGCATACTATTACCACAACAGTCACTCCTGTGTGGATAGATAAGATTCTGTCTACAGATGAAGCTACTCCATGGAAATAAAATGATGGTACAATTTTAATATAGTTACTATGAATAAAGTATTTCAATCAATAATCATTACACTCATGAGTGCAATGATCCCTTTCTTCTCATCTTGCAGCGATGATGATTCGGTCAACGAATGGGATATGAGCTATGTTTCTTTATTGCCGGCAGATTATTTGAGACCGACTCCTTCGTTTACACTAAAGCATGTGGAAGAAGAAGGTATTGAAGGCAGTGTTGAGTTTCAGTTTATGGCTACAACACAAAAAGCTGTTACCCAAGATATAAATGTACACTATAGTGTCACCTGTGATGGTATAGATGCAAACAAAATCAATCTGTCTGCCAAAAATCTGTTGATAAAAGCTGGTTCTACAGCTTCAGAACCGATTACTTTGAGCATCACAGACTGGAAGTATCTGGAAAATACCAAAGAAGCGCTTGAGTATACTCTGAAAATAAAAATCGCAGATATCGAATCAACATCGGCGGAAGTTACTAATGCAGCATACTATCAGGAAATAGTTCTGAAAATCTCTAAAACCGCAGAAAAGAAAAAGGAAAGTGTGCTACTGACCAACGTCAAAGACTGGATATTCACCTTTATGACCGGAGTAGAAAATTCGGCATCAAACTCTGTCGCAGGAACAGGAACGAATGACGTTGCTACAAATGGAGTACCTTTCTGGTTGACAGTTGACTTCAAAGAAGTTAAAAACGTCACAGGCGTTCAAACAACCCATTGGGGAGCCGGATATGCTCCTTCAAAAGTGGAAATATTCTCTTCGGAGAATGGAGATGACTGGGTATCCATCGGACAATGGGATACTAAAGGAAGAACTCAGACTATCACATTCGACGAGCGGGTTAAGACACGTTACCTGAAGTATCAGATGATTACTGTTCCCAGCCGCGTAGATATCACAAGGTTCTATATTTATGCATGGTAATAAGCGTATGGAATAAGTTTTCCATCAATTAAATATCGGACAAGAGCAGACTTACAAGAAAAATGTATAAGTTTGCTCTTGTTTTTATATAGAGCTACAATCCACCTTTAGCAAACATAAATTAGATAAAATGAAAAAACATCATCTATTAGGAGTCATTCTTTTATGCAGTGGACTATTTTCCTGTTCTTCAGGAGTTATTCAGCAGGCAAACTACGAAGTTATTCCTCTGCCTCAGGAAATCAAAATTACGACCGGAAACTTTGTACTAAATGACCGTACTTCCATCGTCTATCCGAAAGATAACAAGGAAATGCAGCAAAATGCAAATCTGTTGGCGGAATACATTCATCAGATGTCCGGCAAAAAGCTGAAAGTCATTGACGAGCCAGTCACTTCAAACACAATAATCTTAGCAACAGGTCTGAATGCAGACAATGCCGAAGCATATCAACTAAAAGTAACCCAAGACAACGTAATCATCACAGGTACTTCAGAAGCAGGAACTTTTTATGGCATACAGACTTTGCGGAAGTCACTCCCAATTACAAACAAAGGAGACATAAGCCTTCCTGCTGCCGAAATCAACGACTATCCACGTTTCTCCTATCGCGGAGTACATTTAGATGTTTCACGCCATTTCTTCCCGGCCGACTCTGTCAAACGCTTTATTGATATGATGGCTTTACACAATATCAACCGTCTTCATTGGCATCTGACCGATGATCAGGGATGGAGAATTGAAATCAAAAAACGTCCGGAGTTGACCACTATCGGTTCCAAACGCTCGGAGACAGTCATCGGACATAATTCCGGAGAATATGACGGCATTCCCTATAGCGGTTTTTATACACAAGATGAAGCTAGGGAGATTGTAAAATATGCACAGGAACGCCATATCACAGTAATACCGGAAATTGACCTTCCGGGACATATGCAGGCTGCGCTTGCTGCTTACCCCGAATTGGGTTGCACGGGCGGCCCCTATGAAGTATGGAAAATGTGGGGAGTATCAGAAGACGTACTCTGTGCCGGAAATGACAAGACACTGGCATTTATAGAAGATGTCCTGAATGAAATTGTAGATATTTTCCCATCCGAATATATTCATGTCGGCGGTGATGAATGCCCGAAGGTACGTTGGGAGAAATGCCCGAAATGTCAGGCACGTATCAAGGAACTGGGACTAAAAGCCGATAAAGATCACACAGCCGAACAAAGACTTCAGAGTTATATCATTAATTATGCTGAACAGTTTCTTAACGGCAAAGGACGTCAGATCATTGGCTGGGAAGAAATACTGGAAGGAGGACTGGCACCCAATGCCACTGTCATGTCATGGAGAGGCATAGAAGGAGGAATTGAAGCAGTGAAGCATAAACACGACGCAATCATGACACCCAGTTCATTCCTGTACTTCGATTACTATCAGACCATGGATACAGACAATGAACCGCCTGCTATCGGAGGGTATGTACCTTTAGAAAAGGTATATAGCTACGAACCGGTTCCTCAGATACTCACTCCCGAAGAAGCTAAGCATATCGTAGGCATACAAGCCAACTTATGGACGGAATATATCCCTACTTATAGTCAGGTAGAATATATGGAACTCCCCCGTATGGCCGCATTATCAGAAGTACAGTGGACTATGCCGGAGAAAAAAGAATATGCGGATTTCCTGAAACGATTGCCCGGACTGATCGCTGTCTATGACATCAATCAATATAACTATGCCAAACATATCTTCCAGGTAAAGTCCCAATATATCCCTGATACCGAAGCCAACGTATTGAATGTTGTCTTATCTACTATTGATAATGCTCCGGTCTACTATACACTCGATGGCAGTGACCCCACAGCCAGTTCCAATATATACACGGACACACTGAAAATCGGCCAAAGCTGCACACTGAAAGCAATCACTATCCGTCCCAACGGCAGTAGTGCAGTGTTGAAAGAGGATATCAAATTCAACAAAGCCACCATGCAGCCGATCACCATGCAGCAGCCCATTAATGAAAAGTATAAATTCGAAGGAAAGAATACACTCATTGACGGACTGGCAGGAAGCAGAAATTACCGTACCGGACGATGGATTGCCTTCTATCAGAACGACCTTGAAGCAGTGATTGACCTGCAACAGGAGATTCCGATAAGCAAAGCATGGGTACGCACCTACGTAGAAATAGGAGAAGAAATTCTTGATTTACGCGAACTTTCCGTAGCCGTATCAAACGATGGAAAAGAGTACAAAGAAGTAAAATCCGAAGTTTACCCCGCCGTCAGTAAGGAAGATAAGAATGGCATCTATACCCATGAACTTTCTTTCGATACAGTGCAGGCACGTTATGTGAAAATAACAGCCCGTCCGGAATATAACATACCGGCATGGCATTGGGGTAAAGGAAGACCGGCATTTATATTCGTAGATGAAATAGGGCTGGAATAAAACTTAAAAAGGTATGTCGCTGGGCGACATACCTTTTTTTAACATTCTCTTTATCCTCTTTATTTTTTAGACAATCGAATAATCCGTCCTTCCTTCTTATAGCTGAAGTGATTTGTATGCATCAATACATTCAATATTTCGTCCGGAAGATTATCAGTAGAGAATTCACCGGTAAACCGTTCGGTCTTCAGACTTTCGTCATCATACACAAACTTCAAGTCATATAGTTTCTCCATAATATTTGTAATCTCCAGCAATGAATGTTGCTTGAATTTCAGTTTTCCGTTAATCCACAGAAGAACTTCGGTCGGCTCGGCATATTCTATTAATTCAGCCTGATAGGTCGTTGTATTAATGTTCAACGTTTGTCCCGGTTTCAGCAGATAGCCATTATTGACGGTTCGCGGAGATTCCATCCGCACAGAACCTTGCAACAGAGTGGTTACTACCCTGTCCTCTTCTTCACGTGCCCGTACATTAAACTTTGTACCCAATACGCAAGTCTTAATATGCTTCGTATTTACGATGAATGGAGCATGCTTGTCACGGGCCACTTCAAAGTAAGCCTCGCCCGACAAATCAATCTGACGATCCGTACTCCAGAAAGAGTTACGGTAAATAAGCTTCGTAGATGCATTCAGCCAAACCTTACTACCGTCCGGAAGCACTGTTTGCGCTCTCTGTCCACCGGTAGTCATCACTGTATAATCAGAAAGTTTATTGGAAAGCAATCCCCACGCAATTCCGCCTGCGAAAACAAGTCCTGCGAGAAAAGCGGCTGCCGTGGACGCATAACGTCCCCATCGAACCGATATACTTCTTCGCTTGGCTTTTTTCTCCTTTTCACGTACGAGCGACTTAAACTTCGTCAGTGACGCTTCTGTGTCTACAGCATCCATCACTGCCATACGGTCGCCTACAAAAAGGGTATAATATAGCTGCTCTAGTATTTGTCGGTTTTCCGGTGCTTCTTCACACCATAGTTCTACCTGCTGACATTCTTCGTCATTGCATCCTCCCCTCAGGTAGTTCATCAAGATAGATTCATCCATGTTCAATCATCCTTTTACTATAAAAAAATATAATACCTCTGTTATTAATACAGTTGGCAGCGCAAATATACTAAACTAAAAAAGAAAAAAATATTTTCTCCCGTTTTATTTCGTTTCTTTCATTGCTTTCATTATTTTTGCTCTGCATAAAAAATAATGAAGAATGCAACAACCTCCTATATACCTAGATATTAACAATAATAAATCTATCATCAATGCCTTGAAAGCAGGCGAAGAATATGTATTCGACGCTGTCTACAGGTATTATTTCCGTAGATTGTGCGCCTTTTGTTCGCAATATGTCAGCGAGCAGGAGGAGATTGAGGAGATTGTACAGGACACGATGATGTGGTTATGGGAAAACCGCTGTAGTCTTATGGAAGAGCTTACTTTGAAAACGCTTCTCTTTACTATTGTCAAAAACAAAGCTCTGAACCGTATTTCCCATTTCGAGATCAGACGAAAAGTACATCAGGAGATTACAGAAAAATTCGAGAAAGAATTCGACAATCCTGACTTTTATCTGGAAAATGAGTTGTTCCGCCTTTATGAGAATGCTCTGAAACAGCTTCCCAAAGATTATCGGGAAGCATATGAGATGAATCGTAATCACCGGATGACTCATAAAGAAATTGCAGAAAAGCTGAACGTCTCTCCCCAAACCGTCAACTATCGTATCGGACAGGCTTTAAAGCTATTACGCATTGCCCTAAAAGACTATTTACCTTTATTTATTCTTTATTTCGGGCTTGACATATTCAAACAATCATGAAACAATTCATATCAAAAGTATGAGTGAACTCCTAGTCTATAAAGCCTCGGCAGGTTCAGGCAAAACCTTTACCCTTGCAGTGGAATACATAAAGTTGCTGATACTGAATCCACGTGCCTACCGACAGATTCTCGCCGTAACCTTTACCAATAAGGCAACAGCAGAAATGAAGGAACGTATCCTCAGTCAGCTATACGGCATTCAGATCGGCGACAAAGATTCCGAGGCCTACCTGAACCGCATCAAAGAAGAAACAAAGAGGACAGAACAGGAAATACGGGAAGCCGCAGGAATCGCCCTCGGATATATGCTGCACGACTACAGTCGTTTCCGTGTAGAAACCATCGATTCTTTTTTCCAGTCCGTCATGCGCAATCTGGCTCGTGAGCTGGAACTCAGTCCGAATCTGAATATCGAACTGAACAATGCGGAAGTACTCAGTGATGCGGTGGACAGCATGATTGAGAAACTGGGTCCCACCTCTCCTGTCCTCGCATGGCTGTTAGACTACATCAACGAACGAATAGCTGATGACAAACGCTGGAATGTATCGGATGAAGTCAAAAATTTCGGGCGCAACATCTTCGACGAAGGATATATAGAAAAAGGTGAAGGTCTCCGCCAGCGCCTCCGCAATCCGGATACCATCAAAGAATACCGCAAGCAGCTGAAAGCATTGGAAACAGAAATCCTGGAGCAAATGAAAGGATTCTATGACCAGTTTGAAGGAGAACTGGAAGGACACGCCCTTACCGCAGATGAACTAAAAAACGGTTCACGAGGAATCGGCAGTTATTTCCGTAAGCTGAACAATGGCATTCTAAGTAATGACATCCGCAATGCCACTGTAGAGAAATGCCTGGAAGATGCCAAACACTGGGCTACCAAAACATCTCCACGGTTTGCCGATATTATTGATCTTGCGAAATCCAGCCTGATGCAGATACTGGAGGATGCGGAGAAGCTGCGTTCTAAAAACAATCTCCTGCTAAATAGTTGCCGGCTTTCCCTGCAGCATCTCAACAAGGTACAGCTTCTCGCCAATATCGACGAAGAAGTGCGACAGCTGAACCATGACAACAACCGGTTCCTTTTATCAGATACCAATGCCCTGCTCCATCAACTGGTTAAGGACGGAGATTCCTCTTTCGTGTTCGAAAAGATAGGAACCAACATCCGCAATGTCATGATCGACGAGTTTCAAGACACCAGCCGGATGCAATGGGAAAATTTCAAACTGCTCCTGCTCGAAGGGCTTTCACAAGGAGCAGACAGCTTGATTGTGGGAGATGTAAAGCAATCCATCTATCGTTGGAGAAACGGCGATTGGGGAATACTCAACGGGCTGAACGACCGCATAGAACACTTCCCGATACGGGTAGAAACCCTGAAAACAAACCGTAGAAGCGAAACCGATGTTATCCGGTTTAACAACGAAATATTCACATCGGCGGTAAACTATCTGAATGCAGTCTATAAAGAGGAATTAAAGACGGATTGCGAAGCACTGCAAAAAGCCTATTCCGATGTGGCGCAGGAATCTCCCAAAGAGGAGAGAAAAGGGTATGTCAAAGTATCCTTTCTCGAACCGGATGAAGAGCATGATTACACCGAACAGACGCTTATCGGCTTGGGTGAAGAGGTGGAACGTTTACAGAACTCCGGAGTAAAGCTCAATGACATTGCCATTCTCGTGCGCAAAAACAAAAGCATTCCCCGCATTGCCGATTACTTTGACAAAACACTGCAATACAAAATCGTATCCGATGAAGCCTTCCGCCTGGATGCCTCATTGGCTATCTGTATGATGATAGATGCCCTGCGTTATCTCTCCGATCCGGAGAACCGGATTGCCCGGGCTTCGCTTATTACCAATTATCAGTTGCAGATAAAAGGATACGCAGGCAGCTTGGACAACCTGCTAACCGCTCCGGCAGAGACGCTGTTGCCCGAAGCATTCATTAAAAAGATAGGGATATTAAGGTTAATGCCGCTTTATGAGTTACTGGAAGAGCTTTTCAGCCTTTTCGAAATGAACCGTATCAGCGATCAGGATGCCTATCTTTTCGCATTCTTCGATGCAGTGACGGATTATCTGCAAAGCAACTCATCCGAACTGGACGGCTTTATCCGCTTTTGGGAAGAGACGCTATGCGGCAAAACCATCCCCAGTGGAGAGATGGAAGGTATCCGCATCTTCTCCATCCACAAATCAAAAGGATTGGAATTTCATACGGTACTCCTGCCTTTCTGCGACTGGAAACTGGAGAATGAGACCAATAACCAGCTCGTGTGGTGTATTCCGGAAGAAGCCCCTTTCAATGAACTGGATATTGTGCCGGTGAACTACTCCGCACAAATGGGTGCTTCCGTCTATCAGAAAGACTATCAGCAGGAACGCTTGCAGTTATGGGTAGATAATCTGAATCTGCTCTACGTGGCTTTTACCCGTGCCGGAAAAAATCTGATTGTATGGAGCCGGAAAGGACAAAAGGGAACAATGTCCGAACTGCTGACGGCAGCATTGCCCGAAGTAGCCCGTAAGAACGGAATTGACTGGAACGAAGACGAACCCTATGAACAAGGGGAACTCTGCCCCTCTTCGAAGAAAGAAGAAAAAGTTTCGACCAACAAGTTGACGCGGAAGCCGGACAAACTCCCGGTAAGCATGGAATCTATGCGACACGAAATTGAATTCCGGCAGTCCAACCGCTCGGCAGACTTCATCAAAGGAATAAATGAAGAATCCAATCCGGTCGTTATCTTAATGAAATAGATCATAAAACAATAACAAACTAAATATTTTGGTTATTTAACTACATATAATAGTTTAATCACTAAAATATTTAGTTTATTTGTCCTTCATAACAAACAACAGGTATTTTACGACCTGATTAAATGATAAAAACATGAAGAGACAAATTGTATCATGCGGCATTTTTGCTATGCTATTGTTAGCCTCCTGCAATGGAGCGCAGCAAACCTCTGAAGTCGATCTGATAGATATTGCCGGAGGAATGGAGAAACTGACAGAACTAAAAGTATCTGATCTCGGGAAAACAATCCGATACATTCCTTTAGAAACAACGGACTCCTGCCTGATCGGAGATTTTCCTAATATCAAACTTCTGGATGATAAAATTATGGTCTATAACGGCAAACAGTGTTTGCTGTTTGACAAAGAAACCGGAAAGTTTATTTGTTCTGTAGGGCACAGAGGAGACGATCCTGAAGCTTATAGCAGTACTTGCGGATATCTGAATTCCAAAAACCAATTATTGTATTTTAATCGCGATCCCAACCAATTGGTAAAATATGACCAAAAAGGAAATTTCGCAGGAGTCATCACCATCCCTTCGCCGGAAACTTCAACGGGCAATATACAAATAAACCGTCCCGGAATGAATGGGTTTGTATTCTCTGATTCCATTATTATAGGGCATTATGTAGGAGGATTAGGGCAAAGATGTCCCAGTTCGGTATTATATTTCTCTGATAAAGGTAATTACATAGATACGATCCCGAATATCATTCCCGAATTAGGAACAGGACAGGTTGGAGACATCAACAACATTTCGGTACGCAAGGGATTCGGACTGTTAGAAGGCATTATTCAAATACAGTATAACAACGGAAAACAAAGTATCTGTGTACCCGGATATACGGCACTGTGGAAGTGTAATGACGAAATCCGATTCAAAGAATTATTTACCGACACCATCTACACATTGAAACACAATCAGCTGGAAAAGTACATAATATTCAATACCGGTAAATATTACTGGCCGGCTTCCGAACGTACGCTTACAGACAATAACAGTGACCGAATTATGATCAGCTATGCAATCGAGAATGACAAGTTACTCTATTTCCAGTTCATCAGAGGGCTTTACACAGACAAACACATCTTGTACAATGGAATTTATGACAAAAATACAAAAGTGACTAATATAGCTTTAGCTGAAAATAATTTCGTTGATGACTTGACCCATTTTATGCCTTTTACTCCCAGCTTTCTTAATGAAAAAGGTGAATGTGCCTCTTTGGTTCAAGCTGCTGACATTCTTACTTGGCTAGAGGAACATCCGGAAGTCAAAATAGAAAAAGAACTAGGCGTCCTGAAGAATTTGAATGAAGAATCAAATCCGGTAGTAGTATTGGTAAAATAATAACGACTCTCCTCTTTGAAGGAGTTCAAAGAGGAGAGTTTTTTCTATCCAATAGTCAGACAAAACAAAATCTCATAGATAAAATAAAGTTTATAATAAAAAAAACAGTACCACGACTCACGTCGTAGTACCGTCACAACACAAACACAACATAAAACACGAC
>ERZ833515.1472-NODE-1472-length-16089-cov-16.614756_pt1 | contig 16089 bp, 10 predicted proteins | sample MGYA00519949_ERZ833515 | MGnify/ENA primary metagenome ERZ833515 (study PRJEB31850, sample SAMEA3708741) | human gut metagenome | biome: human gut; feature: human-associated habitat; material: faeces | place: China | collected 2014 ...
CAACGCGCTGGTCGCACTTGCCGGAAGCGTAGCGGGAGATCTCGCTCAGCAGCTTGGCGCGGTCGAAGGGCTCCTCACCGGCAGCCTTGGCTGCGGCGGAGTCGATGGCGCCGTACCAGTGGCGGGTGTCCTGCACGTTGCCGTTCTGCTCGATGATGCGGAAGTTCAGGCCGTTGGCGGCTGCATAGGCAGCGGCAAACATGCCGCCGTTGCCGGCGCCCACGATGAGGATGTCGGTGTCCACCGTCTCGGTGATGGCAGCCTCGTCGATGTCGGGCTCGGTGCCCAGCCAGTCGTTCTCGTCGCCGGTGGGCAGCTGAACGGAGGACACAACGGCCTCGCCCTTGGCCTGTGCATAGCAGCTCTTGGCAGCCTTCATGACGGCCTCGGAGGTGATGGTGGAGCCGGACACGCCGTCGATCTCGGCAGAACCGGCAGCCAGCAGCTGATCGCGCAGCTCGTCGGCAGCAGCAGCACCGATGGAAGCGGTCTCGCCGGAGGTGTCCACGACCACGTCGGTCACGGCGCTGTCGGAGAAGGTCATGGTGACCTTGACGGTGGAGGAAATGCCCTCGGCAGTGCCCTCATAGGTGCCGGGGATGTAGGTGCCGGTTGCACCGGAAGCGGCAGCGCTGCCGGAAGCAGCGGTGGAGGTGGAGCCGGAGGCTGCATTGCAGGCAGCCAGAGCACCGGCGGTGACACCGCTCATGGCGGCGGCAGCGGCGATCTTCAGAAAGCCTTTGCGGGAGATCTTGTTCATAGTGGTTTCCTTCTCTTTCTCTTCTTGTGTCTCTTTGCGATTTTTGGCCCTGCTCTGTGAAAAAATCTGCACAGAACCAACAAAAACAGTTTAGCATACCTGTGAAAAGTATGTCAATCAATTTGGGGGCACGGAACGCCTTAAACTTTGTTAAACATTTGGCGCAGGTACGGCCCGGTCAATGGAGAAAAATGCAGGCTCTGCGGGGATTTTTGCCAAAAACAATGCACGGAAATGTTGCGCAGGTGTTGCGGGTATGTTACAATTGAGTTGCACACAGAAGCCGGCCAGCCACGACCGGCAGAACGGCAGCAAACGCTGTCACGGAAAGGGAGATTTTGGTATGAAGGTGGCAATGATCGGGCACAAGGACTTCCCGTCCCGTTCGGGTGGTGTGGAAGTCATGGTCGGCGGGCTGGCAACCAGCCTGGTCCGGCGCGGTTATGAGGTCACGGTGTACAACCGCGGCCTGCAGAAGGGGCACAATGTTTACACGACCGAGGGCGTGCAGGCCCGCCGCATCTTTACCTTTCAGAAGGCGTCGCTGAATGCCATGGTCTATTCGTTCCTGGCCACCTTTGACGCCCTGACGCGGGACTGCGATGTGATCCACTACCACGCCATCGGCCCATCGGTGCCGCTGGTGATCGCCAAGCTGTTCGGCAAGCACACGGTGTGCACCGTGCACGGGCTGAACTGGAAGGTGGACAAGTGGGGCGGCTTTGCCAGCGCCTACCTGAGGCTGGGCGAGCGGGTGGCCGCAAAGTATGCGGATGATCTGGTGGTGCTGTCGGAGAGCGAGTGGAACTATTTTCAGGAGAAGTACGATCGTACCGCCATCCTCATCCCCAATGCGGTGCAGATGCGCCAGCCGCTGCCCTGCAACCTGATTCGCGAAAAATACGGGCTGGAAGCCGGGAGCTACATTCTGTATGTGGGCCGCATCTCGCCGGAAAAGGGCCCGCTGGACCTGGTGGAGGGCTATCTGAAAGCCCACACGGACAAAAAACTGGTGCTGGCCGGCCCCTTTGCGGAGACCGAGTACTGCACCACGGTGCAGGAGAAGATCGCGGGCAACCCCAACATCATCACGACGGGCTATGTGGTGGGCGACGCGCTGCTGGAGCTGTACAGCAACTGCGCCCTGTTCGTGCTGCCCAGCCACACCGAGGGCCTTTCGCTGTCGCTGCTGGAGGCGCTGTCGCTGGGGGTGAAGTGTCTCGTGAGCGACATCCCGGAGAACACCACTGTGACCGCCGACTACGGCACCGCGTTCCGCACCGAGGGCACCGACAGTCTGGCCCGGGCACTGGAGCGGGACACCGCCCAGCCGCTGACCCCGGAGCAGAGCAAAGCGCAGCTGGACTATGTGCGGGCCAATTTTGACTATGATATCATGCTGGACCGGTATGAAGAAGTGTACCATCATGTGACCGGAGATCCGCTCAAGGCGATGCCTTCGCATGGAGGTGCGGTGTGATGGACAACGCACAAAACCCGACCGGTCCGGTCCTGACCGCGGCCGAAAGCCGCCGCCGGGTGCTGCACAACATGTGCTCGTCGCTGTTGTACAACCTGTCGGTGATCCTGTTCGGCCTGCTGCTGCCGCGGCTGTACCTCACCAGCTTCGGTTCGGAGCTCAACGGTCTGGACAGCACCATCAAGCAGATCTTTTCCTGTCTGACTCTGCTGGAAGCGGGCGTGGGCCTGGCCTCGCAGCAGGCCTATTACCTTCCGGTGGCCGTGGGCGACCGGAAAGCCATCAACGGCATTTTTTCGGCCACGCATCACTATTACCGCCGCACCGGTATCGTGTATCTGCTGGTCACGGTGGTGTTTGCGCTGCTGTACCCCCTGTGCATCAACACAGTGCTGTCCTACGGTACCGTGAGCCTGATCGTGGTGTTCTACGGCATCCCGGGCATCGTGAGCTATCTGGTGCAGGGCAAATACCGCTCCTTTATGGAAGTGGAAGGCAAAAACTATGTGATCACCTACATCACCACGGCCACCATGGCGGCGGGCAACCTGCTGCGCATGCTGGCGCTGCTGTTTACCCGCAGCATCCTGTTGGTGCAGGTGACCTACTGCGTGCCTTCGGTGTTCCAGGTGCTGGTGCTTACGGCCTATATGCGCAAAAACTATCCGTGGCTCAACGCGCACGATACCCCCAATCTGGAGGCGCTGGCCCAGCGCGGCTCGGTGCTGGTGCATCAGCTCACGAGCATCGTGTTCAACAACACCGACACGATCCTGATCTCCAGCCTGTGCGGTCTGGCGTCGGCCAGTGTGTACACCATTTATATGCTGTTTTTCTCCAACATCGAAAAGCTGTTCTACTCGATCGTCAACAGCATCAGCTTTCGGCTGGGGCAGCTGTTCTATGTGGAGCCGGAAAAGTTCAAGCGGCTGTACCGGCTGTACGATGCCCTTTACCTTTCCGCGGCCTTTGCACTGTTCACAACTGTGGCTGTGTTCCTGATGCCCATCATCGCGCTGTATACGTCCGGTGTGACCGATGCCGAGTACCTTGACACCCGCCTGCTGGTGCTGTTCACGGCGGTGGAGCTGCTGTTCAGTGCAAAGCAACCGTCGGGGATGCTGCTGAACATCAGCGGCCGCTTTGAAGAGACCCGGCAGCAGGCCCTGATCGAGATGGGCATCAACCTGCTGGTGTCGGTGATGTCGGTGCTGCGGTTCGGCATCGCGGGCTGCCTGTTTGGCACACTGGCGGCGCACCTGTACCGCTATACGGCGTTGATCCTTTTTACCCGGACCGAAGTGCTGGGAGAGTCGCCGGTGGGCGATTTTTTGCGGCTGGGCGTCAACGGGCTGCTCTGCTTTGTGCTGCTGTACCTGCTGGGATTTGACCGCTGCTATGGCGGCGGCTATCTGATGGTGTGCCTGAAGGGCGCGTTGTTCGGGCTGTGGGTGCTGCCGCTGTTCCTTGTGGTGAACGCGGTGCTGGACTGGCGCAATGTGGACACCCTGCGCGGGCTGCTGCACACGCTTACGATCAAAAAAGGAGCGACGGAGGAAAAACACGATGCGGAATGAAGAAGCGATGTGCGAGGGCCTGCTCTCGGTCGTGATCCCGGTGTACAACATCCGGGACTATGTGGAGCGCTGTGTCCGCTCGGTGCTGGCGCAGCCGGATGTGCCGCTGGAAGTGCTCATCGTGGATGACGGCAGCACCGATGACAGCGGCGCGGTGTGTGACGCACTGGCGGCGGAGGACAGTCGGGTCACAGTGATCCACAAGCCCAACGGCGGCCTGTCGGACGCCCGCAATTACGGGCTGTGCCATGCACAGGGCGAGTATATCCTGTTCATGGACGGTGATGACTGGCTGACAGAGAACGTTTGCCCCGGCCTGCTGCAGATGGCGCTGCAGACCCGGGCCGATGTGGTCATCGGCAAGGTGCATTTTCTGCGCGAGGAACCGGTGATGACCCGCTGGGAAGAAGCGGTGGAAAAAAACTTCACCTTTCACACCGTTTACACCGGTAAGGAGTATCTTTTGAAATGCCTGCAGACCGGCGGCCTGCGGGTGGAAGTGGGGCGGCATCTGTACCGCACCGATTTTTTGCGGACAAACGGCCTGCAGTTCTGCAAGGGCATCCTGCACGAGGACGAAGAGTTCACGCCGCGGGTGCTGCTGCAGGCGCAGCGGGTGGTGCTGACCGGGCAGGAGATCTACTATTACGATAACTGCCGCGCCGGTTCCATCACGCACGCGGAGGGGTTGAGTACCCGCCGTGTTCAGGACCGGCTGCGCATCTACGACAGTCTGGCGGAGATCTACCGTACGGTGACCCCGCGGGCGCTGCGCCGCCGCCTGCAGGATGACCTGTGCTGGAAGTATCTGGACTGCGCGGCACGGTTCGATTGCAGGACCCTGCCGGGCTACCGCCCGCAGCGGCTGCGGATGCTGCAGTTTGCCTGCACGCCCCGCCGCCGGGCCAAGGCAGCGCTGTTTGCCCTCTCGCCGGAGCTGTTCCGGCGGGTGATGAATCATTGACCCATTGACCAGGAAAGGCAGAAGAGCATGGCGCAACATGCAAGAATAAAACGAACGCCCCCGCCGGACGGCGCACGCCGCCGATGGTGGCAGAACCGGCTGCTGCAGCTGCTGGCGGCTTTTGTGCTGCTGTGCGGCGTGGCAGCCGCCGGATTGAAACTGTACACGGATTATACGAATAGTCATTTTCAGGTGACCTTTTACCGGGTGACCTCCAGCCATGTGTCGGAAAAGCTGCGGGTCCTGTTTTTGTCGGACCTGCACCTGCGGGAATACGGCGAGCACAATGAGGAGCTGATCCAGACCGTGCAGGAGCTGGACCCGGACCTGATCCTGCTGGGCGGTGACCTTGTCACCTTCCCGAACCCGGAGTATGAGAATATGCTTTCGCTGTGCCGCAGCCTTGCCGATGTGGCCCCGCTGTACGGGGTGCTGGGCAACCACGAAAGCGAGATGATCTACGGCGGGGTGGATGACCAGCTGGCGGAAAAATTTTCGGAGGCCGGGGTGCAGCTGCTGCGCAATGAGACCCGCACCATCCAGATCGGGGAAAACAACGTGGAGCTCATCGGGCTGGAAGGTGCCCTGAAGGACTTTTACAAATACGGTGCCAGCGACTGTGTGGAGAGCCTGAGCCGCCAGTACGACACCTTCCGCATCTGCATCAACCATGTGCCCATGGCCTTTGTGGACTACATGCAGGATGCGCCCTTTGACCTGGCGCTGGCCGGGCACACCCACGGCGGCCTGATCCGCCTGCCGGTGCTGGGGCGGCTGTACACCGCAGAGGAGGGGCTGTTCCCGGAGTATGCGGGCGGCATGTACCGGCTGGACAGCGGGGCACCCCTCATCGTGGGCTGCGGCCTGGGCGACTCCAACCAGATCCCCCGCGTATACAATCCGCCGGAGCTGGTTCTGGTGGATGTGAACTGGTACTGAGATGAACGAACTTGAAAGGAGGCCCGGAGACGTGGTGACAAAGATCAAGCAGATCTTCAAACAGGCTGTGCTGCGCTTCTGGAGCCTGCGGGTGCCGTTGATCGTGGTGTGCATCCTGCTCGCGGCACTGCTGTGCACCGCACAATATCAGGACAGCAGCCGGGTGGCCTCGGCCCAGATGACCCTGAACTACTCCGAGGCATCGCAGGGGCTCAACCCCAACCGCACCCGGTTTACGACTACCGACCTGACCTCCGACGAGGTGCTGCAGAGCACCCTGTACAACGCCGGACTGGAAGGTCAGATGACGGTGGAACAGCTGCGCAAGGCCATTACGGTGGAACCCACCGATGTGACCAACGTGAGCAGCTCGGAAAACTACATCACCACCAGTTGCAGCATCAACCTGCAGTTGGAAGAACCCTGCCAGCACCTGACCGCAGCCACGCTGCTCCGGATCTTCTGCGGCAGCTACAAGGATTATTTCATGGAGCACTACGGCGAGAACCAGAGCGTGTTCTCCTGCACCATGCCGGATTACTTTGACACCGAGCCGTATCTGCGCCTCAAGAGCCTGACGCTGCGGGCCAACCAGCTGGACCGCTACCTCACGGCCCGTGTCAGCGAGAACAAGAGCTATCAGGACGCCACCACCGGCAACACCTTCCTGAGCCTGTCCAAGCAGATCCAGAACGTGATCAACTACGAGATCCCGCGCATCCAGGCCTATATCCTGCGGGGCGGCCTGTCGGCGGACGTTTCTTCCCTGACGGCCATGCTGCAATACAAGCTGCAGATCGAGCAGTTGGACTATCAGGAGCAGATGGCCTACTACAACTCCGACAATCTGGGCATTGGCCTGTACGATGAGAGCATGAGCGCCATCGTCATGATCCCCACGCTGGACGAGAACAGCGAGTTCTATATGTCCCGCACCAAAACGGCGCTGGACACCATGGCCAGCGACGCCGACGGTGCCCTGGCGGAGGCGACCTCCCATCAGGATGTGATCACCACCACCCAGTATGTGGTGCAGCAAATGCAGACCATGAGCGACCCGGCGGGCCTGACCACGGTGAACGCCATGCTGCAGGAACTGGAAACCACCATGGATCAGATCCAGCAGGCACTGCGGGTGACGGATGCCTCCTATATCATCTATAAGACCCAGAACTACCTGGTGTTCAACGATGCGGCCGGCTCCTTTGTGCAGCAGATCGGCCTCAAGCGGGTGATCGTGGAAATGGCAGCCTTTGTGGTGCTGTGCTTCGGCCTGTGCATGGTGCGCACCGCCCGGCAGATCCGGAAGGAGGAACAGCGTTGAAAAAGTTTGATATCCTGCGCTACCTCCGGCGGTTCTTTGCACTGGTGCTGGCCGTGACCATGGCGGGCACAGTGGTGGTGTACTGGTACTGCAAGAACAACCAGACCTACACCGCCAGTGTGAACATCAAGTACCTGCACGACGGCATCAAGGACGGCTTTGCCCCGGACGGCACCGCCATGAACGTGGACGAGATCTATTCTTCCAAGGTCATCTCGCAGGCCATGGAGAGCCTTGGGCTGCAAAGCGGCATCAACCTTGTGCGCTCCCACTGCACGGTGGAAGAGCTGATCCCGGACGACCAGAAGGCCCTGCAGGAAGCTCTCATCGACAAGGGGGAAGAGTCTACCTACTTCCCGGACGAATACAAGGTGACGCTGGTGGTGGACGGCAGCCTGGGTGCGAGCTACGCCCGCCGGGTGCTGGATGCCATCGTCAGCAGCTATTCCACCATCTACACGGAGGAATATGTGGAGCTGCCCCTGACCATGAACCCCTCCAGCGGCCTGCTGAACAGCGGCTACGACTATTACGAGTGCGTGGACGTGCTGTCGTCTGACACCACCGAAGTGCTGAACTATCTGGAGGATAAAAAGACAAACTATCCCAACTTCCGCTCTTCGGTCACGGGCTATTCCTACGAGGACCTGTACGACATCTATAAGATGCTGTACGACTACGAGATCCCGTCGCTGTACGCGAATGTGATGACCGGGCCGCAGGTGCGCAACGCCGACAAGCTGTGCCGCAACCTGACCCAGAGCATCGAGAGCAGCGTGCAGAACGAGCAGGTGTATCAGGAGCGGGAAGCCTACCTCAGCGGCCTGATCCAGAACTACTCGGAGAAGAACCGCGACCTGATCAACTACCATTACCACAACGACGCCAACGACAGCGGCACCGACTACATCCTGAAGAACGTAGAGGCCTACGATGACAACCAGAGCAAGCAGATCACCTACGATTCGCTGATTTTGGAGTATGTGGAGATCGACAAGACCCTGCGCAGCAGCGCCATCCGCCGGGCCTACACCCAGCAGCTGCTGGACACCTTCCAGGCAGCCGGCGGGGTGGGCGGCGATGAGGCCTCCCATGCCGCGATCGAGTCGGAGATCAACAAGTACGAGCAGACGCTGGTGGACTACTACCAGATCGTGAGCCAGACCAGCATGGAGCACAACCACTCCCTGAGCGCGGACTATCTGCAGACCACCAGCTCCACCAGAGTGTGGCCCAGCATCAACACCAAGCTGTATCTGGCCATCGGCTTTGTATTCTTCTTCCTCGTGGGCTGCGCACTGGCCGTTGTGGTGGGCCGTTCCCGCGACTTTGTGGAATACTTTATGTATGTGGACAAAAAGACCGGTCTGCCCAACCGCGACCGTGTGGATGCCATGGTGGCACGGCTGGAAAAGCAGGGCCTGCTGCCCAGCCACTTTACCTGCATGTGCTTCCAGTTTACCAGCCTGAACCATCTCTCGCGGGAGTATGGTTACTCGGTGGGCAACCATGTCCTGCGGGACTTTGCCGGGCTGGTGGCGGCCCTTGGCACCGAGGAGAGTTTCATCGGTTCCAACGGTGCGGGCCAGATCATGGGCTTCTTCCGGGAATGCAACGCCGTCAAGGCGGAGGCCATTCTGGAAGTGCTGGACGAGCAGATCCAGGAGTACAACAGCCTGAACCCGGATTACGCCATCGAGTACAGGGCAGCCAGTGCCACCTCGGATGACGAAAAGGAATTCAACATCCGGGATCTGCTGCGCTGCGCATTCAAGAAGCTGCGGGATGCCAATAAGCCGCAGCCGGAGACCGCACACGAGACGGTGTAAAAAAGATAAGGAGGCGGCAGTCATGCTGCAGAATCAACGGGCCTGCCAGCTCGTTCGTTCCCAAACCGGCTGTGAGCCGCTGGCACTTGCCGTGGCGTGGGGTGCCCGCACGGCGGGCCGCTGTGCCGCCGGGGTGCTGGGAGCCGTGAAGCATCAGCGCTTTTCCGACCAGCAGCTGGAGACCTTTGCCGCCCGCGCGCCGGGCATCTGCCCGAAGCCGGTGTGCGATGCCGGGGAGCCCTGCCCGCTGCCGCCGCAGGACGATGCGGTGGATGTGTCGGTGATCGTGCCGGTGCACAACGGGGAGCGCTTTTTGCGCGCCTGTCTGGACAGCATCCTGCACCAGAACACCACTCGCCGCCTGCAGGTGCTGGCGGTGGAGGACGGCTCCACCGACGGCAGCGGGGCCATTCTGGCCGAGTACGCCCGGCAGGGAGGGGTCACCGTGCTGCACCCGGAGCAGGGCGGCAGCGCGGCCCGCGCCCGCAACACCGGTCTGGCCCGGGCGGTGGGCCGCTGGGTCCTGTTTGTGGATTGCGATGACTGCCTGCTGCCGGACGCAGTGGAGACGCTGCTGGCGGCGCAGGCGCGCACCGGGGCGGATATCGTGCAGGGCGGCTGGCAGTATTGCGACGAAGCCGACACCCGCGGTGCGGTGCAGCAGTACGCAGAAGCGTGCTACACCGGCCCCCGGCGGCTGGATGTGGTGGAGCTGCCCGGCACTCCCTGGGGCAAGCTGTACCGCCGGACCCTGTTTGAACGGGTACGGTTCCCCTCCGGGTACACCTGTTTTGAGGATGCCATGATCCATTTCTGGGTCTTTCCGCGGGCGAAGTGCATTGCTTCGACAAAACTTGTGGTATATTTGTGGCGCAAAAATACAATGGGGCTCACCGCGACCTCCCAGAATACGGCCAAAGCATTGCAGGCCTACTGGGTGGCTGAAGAAATGCTGGACGGTGCGGTGCGTCTGGGCCTGCCGCAGGATGCGCTGTTTGCCTGCAACCTGATCCTGCAGCTGGCCAATTACTGCTATGTGTGTGTGGCCGGTCTGCCGGAGGCGGACCGGCAGACGGCCTTTGCCTGCTGCTGCCTGCTGTACCGCCGGTGGGCAGCGAAGCTGCCGGACCCCCGGATGCTGCCCTATGCCGTGCGGCTGGCGCAGCGGGCGCTGGAACAGGCGGACTATGGGCTATGGCAGCTGCAGGGCAGACTGTTCCAGCTGATCAACTGACCGGTTTACACCGGCACGGAAAGCGAGGTGGACCGCGTGCAGGATGTTTCCAAGATCCTGACCCGGAAATATTACGGCAAAAAAGACCCGTTCCGCAGCCGGGAGTTCCGCCAGCCCCGCTGGATGGAACTGCTGGCGGTGCTGCTGTTCACCGTGTCCGGGCTGGGCGAAGGCAAAAGCATCAATGTGGTGCTGGGCGGTCTGCCCAAGGCGGTGACGCTGGCCTTTGTGGGGCTGGCCGGGCTGGAATTTTTCATCCGGGGCGATTTTGACCGGTTGAAAAAACTGGCCGGGCCGTCCGGGCTGTACATCCTGTATCTGGCGGTGCTTGCCGCCTGGTCCATGTTCATCTGGGTGCGCAACTTCACGGCCTTTGCCTCCATCACCCGCGGCGTGGAAAAGATCCTGTATCAGAGCATCGCCACGGTGGTGGCCATCTGCTGCGTGTACCTGTACGGGCGGTTCAGCATCGACCTGTTCACCATCGGCATCTGCTGCGCAAACCTCTTCATCCTGTTCAGCGAGGTGCCCGCCTATGGTGTGGGCGAGAGCGTGAGCTCCCTGCTCACCAGCATCCTGTCGCTGGGCAACAACACCTATGGCTATGCCGAGCGGCTGGAGATCCACGAGGTGACCTTTCTGGAGGGCATCTTTGTGCTGTACTACCTGTTCTTTTCGCCAAAAGAAACCAAGCAGCAGCGCACCCGCAACTGGGTGCTGGCGGGCTGCTCCTTCTTTTTTGTACTGACGGGCATGAAGCGCATCCTGCTGCCGGCGCTGGTGGTCTCGGCCTTTTACATCTGGGTGCTGCGCCGCAGCCATGCCAAGGAAAAGCTGATTATGCTCACCGGCGCGGCCTGGGTGACCCTGTTCTGGGTGTATCTGTATCTGGTGCACACCGGTGCCATCTCCCGGCTGCTGAACGCTGTGGGCATCAACATGATGGGCCGCGATTACATCTGGAGCCTGGCCAAGGCCTACTACCAATTTTCGCCTACCTTCATCGGGCTGGGGTTCGAGGCGGTGGACGCCATGGTCGTCCGCTTCTATGAGATCGGCCTCATTGATGTGGCCTACCCGTTGCACAACGACATCCTCAAGGTGTTCGTGGAGCTGGGGTTTCCGGGGCTGTGCTTCTGGTGTGCGTTCCTGTACCTGATCCTGCCCTGGTACTGGACCAAACGCTACGGGCCCGAGGCCGGCATCCTGTATTTTGCCATCCTCAACCCGCTGTCCATGACCTACCTCACCGACAACACGGCCTTTTATTTCTGGTGTACCATGGGTCTGCGCATGATCCCGCTGGCGGTCTGCTGCTTTGCAAAGCCGATGGAGGACCCTGCCGTCCAAAAACAGACATGGCAGCCGCCCTCGGCGCAGGAGGTGCAGCGGCGCATCCGGGCACAGTACCGGGAGAAAGGAAGTTCTTCATGATCCATATCCTGCAGTCGGTCAGCAACATGGACCGGGGCGGCATCGAGTCGATGCTGATGAACTATTACCGGCATCTGGACCGCACGCGGTTCCAGTTCGATTTTCTGGTCAACAAGAAAAAGCCCGGCTTTTTTGATGACGAGATCCGCGCACTGGGCGGGCGCATCTTCCAGAGCCCGGGCGTAGCCCCGCAGAGCTACCCGGCCTACCTGCGCTCTATGCAGCAGCTGCTGGCCCAGCACCCGGAGATCAAGGTGCTGCACGCCCACAACGAGGCCATGCAGCTTTTTGCGCTGGAAGGCGCTAAAAAGGCGGGCCTGCCGGTGCGCATCGCCCACGCCCACAACACTCGTCTGCCCAAGGACGCCAAGCTGCCGATCAAATGGTTCTGCAAACAGTTCATTCCCGGCGCGGCCACCGATTACTGGGCCTGCGGGCGGGAGGCCGGCATCTACTACTTTGGACAGAGCGCGTGGGATGCCCGGGGCGTGATCCTGCGCAACGCCATCGACCTGGACCGCTTTGGCTACCGGCCGGAGGCGCGGGCAAAGCTGCGGGCAGAATATGGCCTGAACGATAAGCTGGTGGTGGGCTGTGTGGCCCGCCTGATGGCGCAGAAGAACCACACCCGCCTGCTGGACATCTTTGCGGCCCTGAAAAAGGTGCGGCCGGACAGCTGCCTGCTGCTGGTGGGCGAGGGCGAGCTGCGGGCCGAGCTGGAAGCCAAGGCCGCCCGGCTGGGCATTGCGCAGGATGTGAAGTTCCTGGGCGTGCAGAGTGACACCTCCGTCTGGTATCAGGCCATGGATGTGTTCGTGATGCCCTCGCTGTTTGAGGGCCTGCCCGTGGTGGGCATGGAAGCGCAGGCGTCCGGTCTGCCCTGCGTGTTCTCCACCGGCGTCACCGAGGAAGTCCTGCTGCGGCCGGACAGCTGCCGCATTTCGCTGGAACAGCCGGACGAAGCATGGGCCGCAGTGCTGAAGGATGCGGACCGCAATCTGCCCGACCGTGCGCAGGCGGCGGCACAGGTGCGGGATGCCGGGTATGACATCCGGCAGGAGACCCTGCGCCTGCAGCAGCTGTACACCGGCCTGATCGCCAAAAGGGGTGCCGCACATGCCTGAGATCAGTATGATTGTTCCGGTTTATAACGTAGAGCAATATCTCCCGGCGGCACTGGACTCTCTGCGGGCCCAGACCTGCCCGGACTGGGAGGCCATTCTGGTGGACGACGGCTCCCCGGACGGCTGCGGGGCGCTGTGTGATGCGGCCGCCCGGCAGGATGCCCGCTTCCGGGTGATCCACCAGAAGAACGCCGGGGTCGGCGCGGCCCGCAATGCCGGGTTGGCTGCAGCCCGCGGCACCTATGTGCAGTTTCTGGACAGCGATGACGCACTGGAGCCCCAGATGGTGGAGGTGCTGTGCCGCACGGCCCGGCAGACGGACGCCGACCTGATTTTGTTCGGCAGTTACGATGACCGCTATGCGCCCGATGGCACCCGGGTGAGCAGCACGGAGGTCGCACCGGTGCTGGAAGGGGTGTATCGCGGCGACCCTTGCCCGCAATTGTTCCCGCAGCTGTCGGCCATGTCGCTGGTCACGCGGCAGCTGTTCCGCCGCCGCTGCATCGAAGAGGGCAACTGCCGCTTTACCGATTACAAGATCGCGGAGGACGCGCTGTTTTTCGTGTCCTTTTACCGGCAGCACCTGCACTGTGTGGTGGGCATCCCGGAAAAGCTCTACCGCTATAAGCTGCGTGCCTCGGGTTCGGCCTCCCAGAGCTACCACCCGGAGCGCCTGACGGATAACTTTTACCTCTCGGACGCGGTGGAAGCCGTGGCAAGGGACTGGGGTCTGAACGATGACCCCGCCTGCCGCCGGGCCGTAAACCACAGCCGGGTGCTGGACCTGCAGCTGGGCATCAAGAATGCCTGTCTGGGGCCGCTGAGCTTCCGGCAGCGCACCGCATGGCTGCGGCAGGCCCTGCGCATCCCGGCGGTGCGAGCCGCTGTGCGGGACATGCCCCTGCAGGACGCCCGCAGCCGCAACGACCGCATCAAACTGGCCTTGCTGAAGGTGCGGCTGTGCGCGGTGGTCATTGCCCTGTCCAGCTGGAACAACCGCCGCTGAAAAGACGAAACAACAAAAGCGCCCCTGTGCACCGGATGGGTTCCGTGCACAGGGGCGCTGTATTTTATAAGGAAAAAGCGGGGGCTCAATCGTCGTCGCTGTCCAGCTTGAGTACGGCGGTAAAGGCCTCGCTGGGCAGGGAAACGCTGCCCAGCTGGCGCATCTTCTTTTTGCCTTCCTTCTGCTTTTCCAGCAGCTTCTTCTTGCGGGTGATATCGCCGCCGTAGCACTTGGCCAGCACGTCCTTGCGCATGGCCTTGACCGTCTCACGGGCGATGATCTTGCCGCCGATGGCGGCCTGCACCGGGATCTCGAACAGGTTGCGGGGAATGTTGTCCCGCAGCTTTTCACAGATGCGGCGGCCCTTGGCGTAGGCGTTATCCCGGAACACGATCATGGACAGCGCATCCACGGGGTCGCCGTTGAGCAGGAAGTCCAGCTTGACCAGGTCGCTCTCGCGGTACTCCTTGAACTCGTAGTCGTAGCTGGCGTAACCGCGGCTGCGGCTCTTGATGGCATCAAAGAAGTCGTACACGATCTCGCCCAGCGGCATGGCATAATGCAGGTCTACACGAACATCGTCCAGATACTTCATGTCGATGAGGGTACCGCGCTTGTTCTGGCACAGATCCATCAGGCCGCCCACATAGTCGTTGGGGGTGTACAGGTGCACGTCCACAAAAGGCTCTTCCTGCTTGACGATGTTGGAGGGATCCGGGTAGCTGGAGGGGTTGTCGATCATCTCCACGGTGCCGTCGGTCAGGGTCAGGCGGTAGCGCACGCTGGGCGTGGTGGTGATGATGTCCAGATCGAACTCACGCTCCAGACGCTCGGTGATGATCTCCATGTGCAACAGGCCCAGGAAGCCGCAGCGGAAGCCGAAGCCCAGAGCCGCACTGGTCTCCAGATCAAAGGTCAGGGAGGCGTCGTTCAGCTGCAGCTTTTCCAGGGCGTCCTTCAGGTCGGGGTAGCGGGCGCCGTCGGCGGGGTAGATGCCGCAGAACACCATGGGCTTGACCTGCCGGTAGCCGGGCAGAGCCTCGGCGGTGGGGCGGGAAGCCAGCGTGACGGTGTCGCCCACGCGGGTGTCCTGCACAGTCTTGATGCTGGCGGTCAGGTAACCGACTTCGCCGGCCTGCAGCTGGGCGCAGGGGGTCAGGTTGGTGGCACCCATGTGGCCAACTTCCACCAACGTGAATTCGGCCCCGGTGGCCATCATGCGGATGGTGTCGCCGGGCTTGACGGTACCCTCGAACACGCGGATGTAGACGATGACGCCCTTGTAGCTGTCATAAATGCTGTCAAAGATCAGGGCCTTGAGGGGGGCGTCCGGGTCGCCGGTGGGGGCGGGGATGTCGGTGACCACCCGTTCCAGCACCTGATCCACGTTCAGGCCGGTCTTGGCGGAGACGCGGGGCGCGTCCAGGCAGGGCAGACCGATCACATCCTCCACCTCCTGCGCCACCTCGTCCGGGTGGGCGCTGGGCAGGTCGATCTTGTTCAGGATGGGCACCAGCTCCAGATCATGCTCCAGTGCCATGTAGGTGTTGGCCAGGGTCTGGGCCTCCACGCCCTGCGTGGCGTCCACCACCAGAATGGCACCCTCGCAGGCGGCCAGACTGCGGCTCACCTCGTAGGCAAAGTCCACATGGCCCGGGGTGTCGATGAGGTTGAATTCGTAGGTCTTGCCGTCCTTGGCGGTGTAGTTCATGGTCACGGCGCGGGCTTTGATGGTGATGCCGCGCTCCCGTTCGATGTCCATGTTGTCGAGGATCTGGTCCTCCATGGTGCGCTCGTCCACGCTCTTGGTCAGCTCCAGGATGCGGTCCGACAGGGTGGACTTGCCGTGGTCGATGTGAGCAATGATGGAGAAATTTCGGATATTGGATTGCTTGGTCATAGAAAAAACCTCCGTAGGCAAACGTCCCAAGGGACGGAATTCTCAGGTTTCATGTGAAACGGTCAGGTCTTTGCGCCTGCCGGTGTATGGAACTGATACCAGTAGTAATCGTCCCAGAATTTATCGTAGTCGTAGTTTACCACAAAGTCATGCCAGTTGGCGAGAGTTTCCCGATAATTTTTCTCGGTCAGCCGATCGGTACCGGAATGGATCTTTTCCAGCGCCAGCGCGCCCGCCTCGTCGGAGTGATGAACGTAGTCACAGTAGTAGTCCAGGTGCTCGATGATATCCCGGTCAAACAGCAGTCCGTGAAGGGTAACGTTCTCATAGGGCAGCAGCGTTTCACAGGCCAGCTCCAACGCCGCAAACACGGCGTCCGTCTCTCCCATGCGGCCGATCTTGTCCCAATAGAGGATGCTGTAAGGGGAAAAGTAAAAATCAAATTCCACCTCTGGGTACCGCTCCGCCCAGCTTGCCGCCACCGCCAGATTTTTGGCGGCGTCCGCCAGCAGGCCGTC
>ERZ833515.1474-NODE-1474-length-16073-cov-11.494194_pt1 | contig 16073 bp, 7 predicted proteins | sample MGYA00519949_ERZ833515 | MGnify/ENA primary metagenome ERZ833515 (study PRJEB31850, sample SAMEA3708741) | human gut metagenome | biome: human gut; feature: human-associated habitat; material: faeces | place: China | collected 2014 ...
AGGCGGCGCTTGGCATGAACCCCAACAAGACCCGCTTCAACGCCTACGAGATCGTTTCGGACGAGGTGATGGAGCGCGCCATCCGGCGGGTGGGCTTACAGGACAGCCTTACCCCGTCCCAGCTGGCTGCGTGCCTTTATCTGAGCCCGGACAGCACAGGCAGCGCCAACGGCAGCGAGTATATCAGCACCAACTACTATCTTTCCATCAACACCCGCAAGCTGGAGCTTGGCAGCCGCAAGGCTACGGATCTTTTGCAGAGCGTGTGCGAATCCTACCGGGAGATCTTTCAGAGCAACTACTGCGACAACCAGAGCATCCTCAAGGAAAAGCTGGAAGTGACCACTGCGTGCGAGCCTTACCTGCGGCTGAACGAGCTGGAGGTGCGCGCCGCTGCGCTGAACCGCTACCTGAACGCCCGCCTGCAGGCAAACAAAAGCTTTACGGACGAGGCAAACCCCGACTCTGCCACCAACAACTTTACCACGCTGGGCAAAAAGATCAATAATCTGGTGGATTACGATCTGCCCAATGCCATGGCCTTTATCATTGAGGGCGGCGTTGCCCGCGACCCGTCCATGCTGACCAATATTCTGGAATATAAGAACAAGATCGACGATATTGCCATGCGCAAGCAGCAGGCCTATTATGATGCGGACAAAAAAGGCATTTCCATCTACGAAAAGTCCATGACCTCCATCATGATGATCCCCACCGTGGATGAGGCCAGTGAATACTATATGTCCCGCACCAAGACCGCCATGGACGCGCTGGCGCGGGCGGCAGATACTTCTCTGTCCGATGCCACCGCTTACCAGTCCGAGATCGTGAGCACGAATTATGTGATCCAGAAGATCCGGGAGCTGGACGCCGGACAGCCGCGTCTAGCTGAAGCACAGGCCATGGTGAACAAGCTGGAGACCGCCATCAACGAGATCTCGGAGCAGCTGTTCGTGCTGGATAAGGCTTATGTCAAGTATAAATCCCAGAACTATATCACCTTTGCCTACGGTTCAGCCTCCTTTATCCAGCGGCTGAGCCTGAAAAAGACCCTGATGGAGTCTGTTGCCGTCATGCTGGGCGGCGCATGGCTGCTCCATGAACGCAAACGCAGAAAGGCAGGAAAGCGCAAATGAAAAAGTTTGAGATCCTGCGCTATCTGAAGCGTTTCAGCCTGCTGATCTTTCTGGTATCGCTGGCAGGTGCGGCCGCCATCTACCTGTATGCAGACGGACGGCAGATGTACACCGCCTCGGTCATCATCCGCTATACCAACGATGGCATCTCAGACGGCTACACCCCGGACGGCAGCGATCTGGACGTCAACGAGATCTACTCCTCCACGGTCATCTCGCAGGCCATGGATGCGCTGGGCGCTTCCGGGCGGCTGAGCACCATCCGCTCCAATATCTCTGTGACTCCGGTGATTCCAGAGGATCAGCAGACCATCAATGATGCCTTACTGGATAAGGGCGAAGAGGTGACCTACTTTCCCGACACCTACAAGGTGAGCCTTGTGGTGGACGGCTCGCTGGGCGCTGGCTATGCCCGCAATATGCTGGATGCCATCATCCAGAGCTACTGCACCTATTATACCGAAAAATATGTGGAACAGAAGCTATCGCTCAACCCCTCGTCCGGCCTGCTGGACAACGGCTACGACTACTACGAGTGTATCCGCATTCTGGAAAACGATACCACTGAGATGCAGGACTACCTGCTGAGCAAGCAGGAGCACTACCCGGACTTTCGCTCCTCCCGCACCGGCTACACCTATGCAGACCTGTGCGATATCTATTCCGATTTCAAAAAATACACCATTCCGGCGCTGTACGCCTATGTGCTCAACGGCCCGCAGGTGCGGGACGGCACGGTACTGCAGGAGTATCTGGCCAACTGGATCGAGACTGCAAAACAGGACGAGCAGATCACCACCGAGCAGCGGGACAGCCTGTGGAGCTTGACCGACCAGTATGTGTACAAGAACGCCGACCTGCTGAAAAACTACTTTACCGACCGGGGCGAGGTGGTGTCCTCGGACTACATCTTGGGCAACATCGAGCTGGAGGGCGCAGGCGAAAAGGCGCAGACCACCTACGACGGTCTGGTGCTGAAGCTGGTGTCGCTGGAACAGCAGGTGGCTGCCAGCCAGATCGACCGGCAGTTTCAGGAGGAGATCCTGCAAAGCTTCCGCAACGTAGATTTTGGCGGCACAGACGAGCAGCACGCTGCGATGGAAAGCCTGATCAATGATTACGAGACCGAGCTGAAAAGCTACTACGAGATCATCAATACCAGCAGCAAGGAGCTGAACCTGCACATCAGCGCGGATTATCTGAAGATGATCAGCTCGGTGCAGGTGGCTGCCGCCATCAATGTCAAGCTGTACCTGATGCTGGCACTGGTGCTGTTCTTTGTTATCGGCTGCTGCGGTGCCATTCTGCTGGGACGCATCTCGGATGTGGTGGATTATCTGCTGTATGTGGACAAAAAGACCGGCCTGCCCAACCGCGAAAAGCTCAACGTGTATATCACCGGTATGGCCGGCCGCATTCTGCCGGAGGACTATACCTGCTTTGCCTTTCAGCTGGACAACCTGACCGAGATGAGCCGCCGCTTCGGCTACCATGTGGGCGACAGCATCCTGAAGGATTTTTCCGGTCTTTTGCAGCTGATGGGCGACACCGATGGCACGGTGGGCTACAACGGCGCAGGCAAGTTCCTTGCCTTCTTTGATGAGTGCAGCAGCCGGAAGGCAGAGGTCATGATCCGCATCCTGCAAAGTCAGGTGGATGAGTACAACAAGCTGAACCCGGAGTACCCCATCCTGTTCACCGCCGCATGGGCCACCTCCTCGGAGGATGAGCTCTACCATGTGCGCGACCTTGTGCGCAGAGCGCAGAAAAAGATGTCCCTGATCGCAGAGGAGGGCGGCTCTGCCCTTGCGGGAATGGAGCGTGGTGAAGCATGATCCAGAATCGACGCGCTTATCAGCTGATCCACTGCCGCACCCACAGCCGTCTGCTGGCAGGCGCTGCCGCCGTGTGCGGTGCAGTCTGCGGCTACGCAGACCTTGGACTGTATCACCTGCTGCACCGCAGCGGTGCACCGCTGCCGGACAGCACACAGTCCGACCGCGCCGCGCTGGCAGCGCTGTGCCCGAAGCCCGCAGCGGAAAAGACCTGCCCGCCGCTGCCGCCGCAGGACCCGGCGGTGACCCTTTCGGTCATCGTGCCGGTATATAACGGCGAAGCCACCATAGGCCCTTGTCTGGACAGCATTTTGCAGCAGGACACCGGCTGCACCGTGCAGCTGATCGTGGTGGACAGCGATTCCACCGACGGCACAGCCGCCGTGCTGGAACGCTACCGGACACAGCCCGGAGTGGTGCTGTGCAATTGCAGCGCACCCCGCAGCGCCGCTGCCGCCCGCCGAACCCGCGCCGATCCCCGCGGAGACTGCGCCCGTCTTCGCGCCCGCTCCCGAGACGCAGTCGCCCGCCGCCGCAGAGGCGGCTTCGGCAGCCGCCACTCCTGAGGAGCCCCGTCCCATTCCGGTCGTCACCGAACCGATGCCGCGCCCCGCGAAGAGCGCCGCGGCTCCGGAGGTCCGGCGCGTTCCGAGCGACGCCGAACTCGAGGCGCGCCGGCGCACCAAGCACCGCCTGGTCGGCGCCGCCGCGATCCTGATGGCCGTGGTGGTTGCCGCCCCCTTCATCCTCGACAGCCGGCCGCCCATTGACGACGCGAAGCTCTCGCAGGTCCGCATGGACATCCCCAAGGAGTCCGAGACCTCGACCGCGATCAATGCGGCGGTCGAACCCCCGTCGCAGCGCGCGCAGTCGGGCGACGTGGACGTGACGAACATGACCCTCGGGCGCGATGAGAGCACCGCGAAGGCGAACCTCGCCCGCGAGGCGCAGAGCTCGATGAAGGCGCAGGCCAAGACGGAGGCGAAGCCCCAACCGAAGCCCGCCGCGAAGGCCGATGCGAAGCCCCAGGGCAAGACCGAAGCCAAGACCGAGGTGAAGGCCGAACCCAAGGCCGAGGTGAAGCGCGCTTCGCAGAAGACCGCCGGCATCACGCCTCCGACGGGCAAGGGCTGGTACGTGCAGGTGACCGCGCTCTCAAACGAGGCCGCGGCCGAGCGCATCGTGAAGCGCCTCGCCGTCCTGGGGCTGCCCGCCTACAAGACGAAGACCGACGGGGCGCTCTGGAAGGTCCGCGTCGGCCTCTACGGCTCGCGCGACGAGGCCGAAGGCGCCAAGGGCACGATCATCCTCAACGGCGTCGCGCACAAGCCCTACGTCGCCAACAAGTGATTCCGCCTGCCGCCGGGACGTCGTTTTTGTACAATGGCGTCCTTTCTGGATTTCCCTGAAGCGTTCGGGGAGCGCCCGCCGCGCCCCCCGGGAACGCACCACCCCCTCGGAGAGTCATGACCGAAATCGACTGGATCATCATCGCGCTCCTCGCGCTCTCGACGATCGTCGGCATCATGCGCGGCGTGCTGCGCGAGGTGCTCGCCATCGCTGGGTGGGTGGTCGGCATCGTGCTCGCCATGAACTTCTCGGGCGACCTCGCCGCGCAGATTCCGCTCGAAAGCATCGGGTGGCTGCCGCGCGTGATGATCGCCGCCGTGCTCATCATCGTCGCGGTCCTCTTCCTCTGCGGCCTTCTCGGCATGATTCTGCGCCGGCTCCTTGAGGTCGCCTCGATCACCTTCGAAGACCGGGCGCTCGGCGCCGTCTTCGGCCTCGTGCGCGGCATCGTCGTGGTCTGCGCGTGCGTCTTTCTCTTCGGCATGCCCGCTTCGGTTCACGAGAGCCGCATGTGGCAGCAGTCTGTGCTGATCGGGCCGGCCGAAACGCTGATCGACTGGTCCATGCCCTATCTCCCGAAGTGGATTCAGGAAATGCGCGTCTCCTCGCACCGCGCCTGATTCCCGAAGGGAAGGAACACACGGACAGCATGAACACACGAACCCCGGAACCGCTCTTGAGATCTCGTCAGGGCGGTTTCTGCGCGTTTCCAGAACCCCATTCTTCTCCTTTTCCCCCCGGCTCTCCCTTCGGAAGCCGACCACCCTTGAGAGGTTGATTCAGCCATGTGCGGCGTCGTCGCTCTTATCTCCAATGAACCGGTCAACCAGCGCCTCTACGATGCGCTCCTGCTCCTGCAGCACCGCGGCCAGGACGCGGCGGGCATCGCCACGTTGGACGGACTGCAGTTCCACATGCACAAGGCCATGGGCCTCGTGCGGGACATTTTCCGCACGCGCAACATGCGCGACCTCACGGGCTCGGTCGGCATCGGCCACGTGCGCTACCCGACTCAGGGGTGCGCGAGCTCGAACCAGGAGTCCCAGCCCTTCTACGTGAACGCCCCGTTCGGCATCATGTTCGCGCACAACGGCAACCTCACGAACGCCGAAGAGCTCAAGCAGGAGCTCTACGAGATGGACCGCCGCCACATCAACACGTCGAGCGACTCCGAAGTGCTCCTCAACGTGCTCGCGAACGAAATCGCCCGCGTGACGGTGAACCGCAAGCTCGACGCCGACGGCGTCTTTGAGGCGGTCGCGGCCGTGCACAAGCGCGTGAAGGGCTCCTACGCCGTGGTGGCGCTCATCGCCGGCAAGGGCCTTCTCGCCTTCCGCGACCCGCACGGCATCCGTCCGCTCTGCTTCGGCAGCGCGGTCAATGAATCGGGCGTGAAGGAATGGCTCGTGAGCTCGGAGTCCGTGACGATGGTGGGCCTCGGCTTCAAGCTCGAGCGCGACGTCGCCCCGGGCGAGGCGCTCTGGATCGACTTCAAGGGCGGCGTCGAGACGCGTCAGTGCGCCGAGCACCCCGTCGCCAATCCCTGCGCCTTCGAGTACGTCTACTTCGCCCGTCCGGACTCCATGATCGACGGCATCAGCGTCTACGGCGCCCGTCTCAACCTCGGCGTGCATCTCGCCGACACGATCCGCGAAGAGCTCGACCTGTCGGAAGTGGACGTCGTGATGCCGATTCCGGACAGCTCGCGCCCCTGCGCGCAGGAGCTCGCCAAGCAGCTGAAGCTCCCCTACCGTGAAGGCTTCATCAAGAACCGCTACGTCGGCCGCACCTTCATCATGCCCGGCCAGGCCGTGCGCAAGAAGTCCGTCCGCCAGAAGCTCAACGCCATGCCCGTCGAGTTCGAGGGCAAGAACCTGCTGCTCGTGGACGACTCGATCGTGCGCGGCACGACGATGAAGGAGATCGTGCGCATGGCGCGCGAGTCGGGCGCGAAGAAGGTCTTCATCGCCTCCTCGGCCCCGCGCGTGATGTTCCCGAACGTCTACGGCATTGACATGCCGACGCGCTCGGAGCTCATCTGCGGCGACGGCAAGGACGCCGCTGCGGTGGCGAAGGAGCTCGGCGCCGACCGCGTGATCTTCCAGACCCTCGACGGCCTCAAGAACGCGCTCCACGAGCTCAATCCCGCCATCCCGGCCTTCGACTGCTCGTGCTTTGACGGCGTCTACGTGACGGGCGACGTCACCGAGGCCTACCTCGAGAAGCTCGAGGCGCCGAAGCCCAAGGCCGCGCCGGTCGAGCCCGACGATGAGGACGCGCAGGCGGGTTCGGTCGCCTGAGCGCGCAGGCGCTTCTGAGCAGACGCATGGGACAAGCGCGGACAAGGAGGCGGACGTGAGGAGGAGGGTCGCCCGGGAGGAAATCCCGAACGGCCCTTGGGGAGCGGCGCAGGAGAGGAGGGACTTGACACACTCCCCGCCCTGAAGGACGGGGCTTGCGCGAGGCCGGATTTTTGGTCAGCGGCGCTTCACGGTGAGGGTGATCGACGTACTGCGCCCGAGGTCGTCCGTGGCGGTGAGGCGGTGCACGCCCGGTTCGGCCTCCCATTCGAGGGGCTTCTCCTTCGCCGCGGCGCCGATGAAGTGCGATCCCGCGTACCAATAGAGGACCTTGGCGTCCGGGTCGGTGCCGGCGCGCAGGAGCGTCCTCGCCCGGCCGTCCGCGCCTCCCGCATAGAGCACCGCGCCCACCCTCGGGGCGGTGATCACGGGCGGCCGGCCGCCGGGCTCGCCCGTCACCCGTTCGCACCCGGCCTCATACGGGGGCGGCGGGCGCTTCACGACGCCCGCTTCGAGAAAGACCTTCTGGAAGTGCGTGGGCCAGAACTCCCAGACCACGGACTTCACGCCTTCGCCCGGCGCACAGGCGCGCAGCCCCGTCGCTTCGCGTACGAGGATTTCGCGGAAGACCCCGGAGGAGCGCACCGAGGTTTTGCCGGGCAGAATCCAGGCGAGCGTCTTCTCGGGGCAGAGCGACGTGTCGAGGTCGCCCGTCGCCGTGCAGACGGTCTCGAGCGCGACCTTGAGCTTCCCTTCCGCCGCTTCGTCCTGCGGAATCACCGGATCGGGCCAGTCGAGGGACTTTTCAGCGGCGAGCCGCAGGGCGGCCGCCTTGAAGAGCGGCGCGGCCAAGGCCGCGCCCTGGAGCTGCGGGTTGGGGGCGCCCGCGAAGTCGCCGAGCCACGCGACGATCACGTAGGGCCCGACCGAACCCGCCGTCCAGGCGTCGCGCCAACCGTTGCTCGTGCCCGTCTTGTAGAGGAGGTCGAACTTTTCACCCCACACCGTCATCGTCTCGCCCCGGGAGGCGAGCATGCGGCGCAGCACGAAGGCCGCCTCGCGTGAGATCACCTCCCCTTGGGCGGGAGCCGCTTCGCTTTCGAGCACGCGCACGGGCCGCAGCACCGCGTCGTTCGTGAGCATCGCGTAGAGCTTTGCGAGGTCGTGCATCGTCGTCTCGGCGCCGCCAAGCACGATAGAGAGGCCGTACCAGTCCTTGTCGTGGGGGAGCGCGACGCCGGACTTTCTGAGAAGCTCCCAGAGCCCAGGGTTCAGGCGCCGCTCGAGGTCCACCGCGGGGACGTTGCGCGAGAGGACGAGGGCGTCCTCGGCCGAGAGCGGCCCGCGGAAGGCGCCGTCGGCGTTCTCGGGCGCCCAGCCGCCGAAGCTCTGCGGGCGGTCGATCAGAATGGTCTTCTCGTGGATGAGCCCCTGGTCGAGCGCGAGCCCGTAGACGAAGGGCTTCAGGGTCGAGCCGGGGCTGCGCCGCGCCGTCCAGGCGCTCACTTCGCCCGCGATCGAGGCGTCGTGGAAGTTCGCCGACCCTACGAGCGCGAGCAGGGCGCGTGAGCGCGCGTCCACCACCGCGAGGGCGGCGTTCCGTACGCCCCAGGGCTTGAGGCGCGCGACGGTTTCGGCGACCAGCCCCTCGAGGTTCTTCTGGAGCGCAAGGTTGAGCGTCCCGACGGCGGTCGTGAGGTGCGCGCGCCGCATGTGCGCGAGCGCCGTGCGCACATAGTGGGGTGCGGGCGCGGGGAGCGCATCGGGTTCAAAGCTTTTGAGCGGCGCGCGCACGGCGTCGGCGAAGCGCGAGGGCCAGGCGCCCGCGCGGATCATCGCGCTCCCCAGGCGGATGCGGGCGTGGTCGAGCGCATCGTTCCCTTCGGCGCGCGGTCGGCGCTTCACCGGGTTCTGCGCAATGACGGCGAGGGCCGAGGCCTGCGCCGCCGAGAGGAGCTTCGGGGACTTGTGGAACCACACGCGCGCGGCCGCCCCCACGCCCTCGACGTTGCCGCCGTAGGGCGCGAGGTTGAGGTAGGCCTCGAGGATCTCGTCCTTCGAGTAGTGCGCCTCGTAGCGCAGCGCGTGCCAGATCTGGCGGAGCTTCCCGCGGGGCGTGCTCGTCTCAAGTCCGAGGCGCATGCGCGCCAACTGCATCGTGATCGTGGAGGCCCCCATGCGCCGTTCGCCGAGAAGCGTCTCCACCGCCGCGCGCACGATCGAGCCGGGATTGACGCCGTGGTGGCTGCGGAAGAGCCGGTCCTCGTAGAAGAGCGTCGCCTCGAGCACCTTCGGGTCGATCTCGGCGAGCGGCGTCTTCATGCGGTAGACGCCGTCCTTCGCCGGGGTGAGGCGCAGCAGCGCCCCGTCGGCGGAGTAGAGGGTCGTGGAGAACGCAACCCCGTCGAGAAGCGGCGGCGGGGCGGAGCGCTCCGCCGCCTGCCAGACGGAATGGACCGCGCCCACGGCCGCGACCGCGACAATCGCGCAGACGAGGAGCGCCGCCGCCGTGCGGCGCAGAAACCGCACGGGGTCGGCGTCGTCGGCGGGCCGCGTGCGGCCGTGACGGGACTTCGCCTTCTCCTTCGCCTCGGAAGCGGCGAGGGGCGGATTCGCCCCGGCGCCGGCCGCGGCGGAGTTCCCGGCGGGTTCGGGGCGTTCGGACGGCGGCGCCGCGGGAGGGGATTCGGGCGGCTCAACCGCTCCGGGCGTCTGATCAGCCGGTGCGGCCGCCTTGGGGTCGGGCGCCGGCGCTTTGCGCTCCTGCGGCATCATCATTCTCCTTTGCCGTTCTCAGCCGGCTTCGCGGCGGGAATCGTACTCTGAGGGGCGGGAGTCTCGGGCGCTGCAGCGGATTCATCCACGGCGAGCACCGTGATGCGGCCCGACGCGCCGCGCGCGTAGAGCGCGGGGCGCGAGAGGGACGCCGCCTCGATGGGCGGCACGGCGTAGTCGCCGGGGAGCGCCGCACGCACGGTGTAGGTGAAGCTCATCGGATCCCAGCTTGAGAGTTCGGGCGAAAGCCACTGCAGCCGCTCCTCGCCGCGCCGGAAGGTCTGCGCCCCGTCGGGACCCGCGCCCGCGGGCATCGCGTAGACGAAGCCGCCCGGGAGCAGGTCCGTCACCGTCACGTCCCGCAGCGCCTCCTCGCCCGCGTAGGCGCGCAGGCGCACCCGCACCGTGACGCGCTCGCCCGAGCGGAAGGTGGTCTTGGGTCTGCCGTCGGCGCCGAGGAACGTACGTTCGACTTCGATCCCGCGTCGCACCGCCGCGAGAGGCTTCCCGTCGGCGGGCCTGAGCCACCCGGTCTGCGAGGCTTGCCACCAGACGTAGGAGGAGTCCGCGAGGTGCGAGACCGTCACCTCGAGGCATCCCGGCGCCGTGAGGGCGGCCGAGGCCGCGGAGACCTCGGCGCGGTCCTGTGTTTCGGGGAAGCCCGCCGCGCGCTTCGTGCAGACGAGCTCGGGGGCCTGCGGGGCCTCCGACTGCTCGGCCTTCGCAAGCCCGCCCACCGCGGGCTGCATCAGGGCCGCAGCCGCGGCGCCCGCGTAGAAGGCCGGGAATTCGCCCGTCTTGAGGTTCTGCGCGAAGTCTTCGAGCGTCATCGAGAAGAGGAACTTCGCGTTGGCGTTGGCGAGGAGCCCGCTTTCAGAGAGCGCAAGGGCCGCCAGGGCGGTCGCCGTTTCGGGCGTCCAGGCGCCGCCCGCGCGGGCCGTGGAGATCGGTTCGGTGAGAAGGGACGCGGCCTCGGCGCGCAGCCTGAGCTGCTCGTAGGCCGCGGCCATGAAGGCCGCCGCTGCGTCGCGCTTCCAGTCGGTGAAGCGCTCCTCGAGCGACGCGCGCAACGCCTCGAGGTACTCCGTCGTCATCGTGCCTTCGCGGGTGAGCACCCAGAGCGCATAGGCGCTCGTGCGCGCCTCATCGAGCGTCTGCGGCTCCGTGTTGAGGTTCTCAAGCATCCGCTCGCGCAGCGCCGCGATGAGTTCGGTGGGCACGCCGCCCGAGCGCGCCGTGAGGAGCAGGTAGTCGAGCGACCACGCGGTAAGCAGCGGGTCGGCGGGCCCCCAGGAGAAGTGCCTGACGCCGTCCCAGGCGAGGCACTGACGGATCGCGCCGATCGCGGTCTCAGTGCGCCCGCGCGCGGCGGCGGCGACTCCCGCGAGCCCCTTCTCGCCCAGGGGCGCGAAGCGCGCGGCGTCGGGGTCGGCGGCGATGAGCGTGAGCGGGAGCGCCGCCGCGATCGCCTCGGCGGGCGTCGTGAGCCAGAGGGCCTTGTCGTCCCGCCCGGCGTCGGCGAAGGGGGCCGCGAGCTCGGCGACAAGGGCCGCGGGGACGGTCGAGACCGTGAAGCGCGTTTGGGCGTCCTCGACGTAGGTTTCGGTCGGGAGCGTGAGCTTCGGGGCGTTCTCGGCCGTGAAGCTGTTCTCGAGCCGGCCGCCGTAGATCCGCTCGGCCCAGACCGAGGCGGGCCGCACGCCCACCTCCGCCGTGCGTTCGGCCGTGCGCTCGCTCGAACCTTCGGCGGTCTGCTCCTGGGCCTTCGCGCGGAAGGTAAAGCGCGCCTTCATGGGCGCGGCGGGGGCGGTGAAGTCAAGCGCCGCGGAGGCGCCGCCCGCGGTCGGGAAGGCGAGCGCCGCTTCGGTCTTTTGCGGCGTGAAGCCTCCGGGTGCGGCGATCTCGAGCGCGCCCGAGGCCGTCGGGAAGGCGGGCGTCACGACGGCGCCCGCGCGGAAGCGGTCGCCGGGCGAGACGGCCGCGGGGAGCACCGGGCTGATCACGAGGGGCGCGGCGATCCGCGCGCCCGCCTCGGTCGAGCCCGCGAGCACTTCGGAGGCGCCCAGCGCGATGAAGCGCACCGCGCCGTTGAAACCTTCGGGGAGCTCCGCCTCGAGGGTCTTCGCGTCGGGGCCCGTGCGCACGAGCCCGCCCCACCAGACGGCCGAGGCGCCCAAGGACCGCGCGAAGGGGTTGCCGAAGCCCACGGCCGCCTTGGCGGCCGCTTCAAAGTCGCCCCCGAAGGGGCTCGTGAGGGCCGAGACCGCGGAGGCGTCGGGCATCAGGTGCGAGAGCGTCTGCCGGGTCTCTACTTCGAGCGCCCGGTCCTCCAGGAGCGCCGCGACCGGGTCGGGGCGGCGCCAATTCGTGAGCGAAAGAATCCCCTCGTCGACGGCCCAGACGAAGACTTCGGCCGGGGCGTCGGAGCGCAGCCTCACCGGAATCCTGCGGCCGCTCTCGAGCTTTTCGGGCACCTCGACCGTGAGGCCGAGGCGCTTGTCCTTCGTGTTGATGACGACGGGAAGCGCCGTTTCCGTGAAGCCCTGGAGGAACTTCTTCGCCGCCGCCTGTCCGCGCACGAGCGAGAGCCGCACCCAGGCGCGGCCGGAGAACCCCTCGGGCACCTTCGTCTCGATGAGGTTTTCGCCCGCCTTCACGGACGTCCACTGCGCCGAGACGACGCCCGCGGACTCGAACGTGACGAGCCCGAACCCGGCGAAGGGCGAGAGGAGCGAGATCTTCGCGGTCTCGCCCGCCTCAAGTTCGCTCTTTTCGAGCTTTGCGCGCACCTCGGCCGTCGGCAGGGCGTCCGAGGCGGCGTCGGCGAGCGTCCCGCCCGCCGTCGAATAGGGAACGCAGAGGCGAAGCGCGCCCGCTTCGTCCGTGATCTTCACCATCCAGTCGCCCGGCATCCCGGTGTCGAGCGGGAGCGACGCGCGGCCGTTGGCGTCCGTCGTGAGCTCCACCGTGCGCACCGGCTCCGTCACGGGCGTGTCGGTGTAGGTGAGGCGCCCCGAGCCGTCGGCGGAGAGTTCCGTCACGCGCCGGGTCTTCTCAACCGACGCGCGGAGCTTCCAGCCCGCGCGCGGCGCGAGCATCCGGTCGAGGGCGATGAAGGCCATCTCCGCGGCATCCCCCGTGAGGAGGAAGTTCGCGGGCTGCGGCGTCTTCTCGAGCTTCCAACCGAGTGCGGCGTCGGCCGGCAGGAGCTTGAAGGCGAGCGTCTTTTCGACGGCGCCGCCCCCTTCGGCCTCCAGCCCCGTGAGGTGCAGCTGCGCCTCGGCGAAGCCCGGGAGCGCGAGCGACTCGATGGGTACCGTGAGCGTCGCGTCTCCGGCGCCCGTCGTCGCGGCCGCAGGAACCGTGAGGCGCTTCGCCGGACCCGACGGCGCGGCGAGCCCCGCCGCGGGCGAGTCGAAGCGCCAGCCTTCAAAGCCCGGGAAGGTTGTGGAGGCGAGCGGCGTCACGAAGAGTTCGCCTTCGATGCGCCGCCCCTCGGCGCCCGCTCCGAAGAGGCTCGTGAGCTTCGCGGACACCGCGAGGGGGCCGGGCTTCACCCAGGCGGCTCTGCGTTCGTTTTCCGGAATCGCCGCCGTGAGGGAGAGCGTCTCGGGCGCGAAGTCGGCGACGTAGACCGCCGTCGTGGAGAGCGCCGCGTCGACGCCCGAGGCGAAGACGTCCATCTTGATGCGCCCGGGCGAGGTGCCCGCGGGCACCGTCCAGTCGAACTGCGCGAGGCCGTCCTTCGAGAGCTGCAGGCGCCGCGTTTCAACGACCTTCCCGGCGTCGTTCGTGAGCTTCGCTTCGACGGGGAGCCCCTCGGGGAGGACGGAGAAGTCGAGTTCGCGCATCCCGAGGCCGAAGTGCACGGTCTCGCCCGCGCGGTAGATGCCGCGGTCGGCGAAGGAGAAGGCCGCCATGCCCGCTCCGGCGGTGTGCCGTCCTCCCGTCTGCCAGCGGACCGTGGGCGAGAGGTTCGAGCCGTCTTTGAGCGAGATCCACGCGAGGTCCGTGCCCTTGGAGCGCACGAGCACCGCCGCGGGGGTGAGCTCGCGCTCGAGCCCCTTCGTGCTCTTGAAGTGGGCGCGGCCCGCCGCGTCCGTGTCCACGGCTTCGATCACCGTGCCGTTTTCCGCAATGAGGCTCGCCTTGAGGCCCGCCGCAGGTTTTTCGTCTCCGAATCCCGCGGCGAAGACGTCCACCGTGCCGTCGGCGGACGTCTTGGCGATGAGGGCGATGTTCGTGAGGAGAAGGCGCTTCTCGGCGGCCGCAACCACCTCTTCCTTGCCGTCCTTCATGCGCGTGCCCGTGAGTTCGACCTGCCAGAGGCCCGGCCCCGCCTCCATCACTGCGTCGGCGAGGTCGATCGAGGAGAAGCGCGCCTTGCCTTCCGTGGAGGCGCCGAGTTCAATTTCGCCCGTCTTCGACGACGTGTAGGCGTCGGGCGACGTGGCGTTCATCACGTCCCAGCCGTCTGCAGCGAGCGCGAGGAAGCCGTCGCGCACGCGTGCGACGCGCCATTTGATTTTCTCAACGCCAGTGGAGTAGAGCGAGAGCGTCCAGCTCCCCGAGAGCGTGAGCATGTGGCCGGGCTGCAGGAATTCAATCGCGCTCGAGGTCTTCGGGAGGAGGAGCACCGTGGACCAGGGGTCGGCAAGCCCCTCGGTCTTGTCGGGGCCCCAGCCCTCGGGAAGCGACAGGTGCAGGAACGCGCCCGGACGCGCCTTGATGCGCAGGCGCACCTTGTCGGAGAGCGCCGCCGTGCCCGGCGCGGGCGCCGCTTCAACGGGCTCGGCGCGCGAGAGGATCTCCTCGTCGATTACGGGCGCGTCCGTCCAGACGGCATCGCGCTGCGCGTCTGCAGTCATCTTTGCGGGGAGCTCGAGAATCCGCAGGTTTTTGAGGAGCTCGGCCGGATCCATCTGCAGCGACGCGGCGACCTCCACTTCGTATTCGGTGTTGAGAGCCTCGTCGCGCACGGCCTTCACGTCCGCACGCTTCACTTCAAAGAGGTCCGCCGCTCCGGGAATGAACTGCGAGACCTTCACCGTTTCAAAGCCCTTCGGGACCGAGACGCGGCCGTTCGTCTCCTCCGTGCGGGCGGCGACGCCCGGGATGCGCGCCGTCACCGCGAGCTTGTGCGCGGGAAGCGCGAGGAGCTTCACCTTGACGTAGACGCTCGCGCCGCCGTCCGACCAGACGAATTCGGGCTGAGCGGTCTTGAGGCCGCTCTCCTTGGCGAAGTCGAGCGCAAAGGCCCGCTCGACCTTGGCGCGCTCCGGCGTCGTCGTGAAGGAAAATTCAAAGGCGGCCCAGCGGTCGCCCGCAACGCGCGGGTCGATCCAGACCTGCCCGTGGGCGGAGAGCGCCGTGAGGGGCGGAGTCTCGACCGTCACGAGGCTTCCCGCCATCGTTGCGCGCAAGGGGAGCGGCAGTCCGAGAAGCGAGGCCTTGAAGACCTGCCCCGGGCGCCAGGCGTCCTTCGGCTCGAAGGCGAGCGAGGTTGCGCTCGTCCACCGCCAGACGCCCGGGACCGCCGGGGTCATCACGACGCCTTCGGCGACGCTTCCCGCGCGCCCGAGGCGCAGCGTGCACTTCGAGCGCCAGTCGTTGCCGTAGGCCTTGCGGCAGGCGGCTTCGTCGGGCTGCAGTTCAATCTGGATCGGCCCCTTCGCCGAGGCCGGAGCGTAGACCACGGGCTTCAGCCAGACCGAAGCGTCATTGAGGGCGGCTCCGGCTGGCCCCGCTGCGGATGCGGCCGCGAAGAGCGCGAGGCAGAGGGCGGCGGTGCGGGTGGGCGTGAAGGACTGGGGCGAAGGGAAGCGGCGCATGAAGCGGTTCTCCGGATTCGGTGAAGGGATGCTCGGGGCCGGCGGTGGTCGGGCTCTTTGTTGAGAGTTCGAAGCGCCCGAAGGTCGGCAACGGAGGGCGTCGAACGTCATTGTCGCCCCGGAACTCCGCAAATCAAAGTGTCGGACCGCTCCGGAGGGCGGGTGCAGGGGCGGGAAAACCGCGTTTGGTAGGAATGGTGAAGGGCATCTCGTTGTTCGTGAATTTCTCTCAGACGGGTATCCCGCCCCAAAGAAAAATTAGTAGATCCTCCTCATTTAGTTTCGGGACTTGCCCTGTGTAACAGGCAAGTCCCGTCTTATTTGCTCTCAACAGAAATTATCAAATTTATGGTAAAATAAAGAGTCACACCGGTACTCATTTTGAAGAAGTAAACATGAGCCATATTTACTGGGAGCTCAACGAGATCCCGATCCCCGATTTCGCGCTCGTCAACCGCCACGATGCTCGCGTCTATACGGTCCACACTGGCCCCCACGGCGAACGTCGGCGCAGGGTCATCGGCCGCTCTACCGGGGAGACGCACATGCACCCCAACACCACCTTCAAATTCCTGTACCCACAGCTCTGGGCGCAGCACTACGGTCATCTCGGGCTCTCCGAGCCCTTCAAGTTGATCGGCCTCTATGCCGCCACCCTCGCCATAGCTCAGAAAACGGGGCTCTATCGGGACGTACTCGCCTCATTCGGACCGCTCTACGGCAACGGGATCATGGACTACGCCATGTTCTCCATCGCTGAGCGAAGCTCCTCAACCCAGCTCTTTGCCGATGCAATGGCGTTTCGGATGGTTTTCTCCCGGACGCGTCACGAGGACTCGTGGTTTT
>ERZ833515.1485-NODE-1485-length-15993-cov-3.077551_pt1 | contig 15993 bp, 12 predicted proteins | sample MGYA00519949_ERZ833515 | MGnify/ENA primary metagenome ERZ833515 (study PRJEB31850, sample SAMEA3708741) | human gut metagenome | biome: human gut; feature: human-associated habitat; material: faeces | place: China | collected 2014 ...
ATTGAGTATGAGGTGGTTCGTGACCGTTACGACAACTGTATTACAGTTTGTAACATGGAGAACTTCGACCCGCTGGGTATTCATACCGGTGAGTCTATCGTTATTGCTCCGTCTCAGACACTGACCAACAGTGAATATCATAAACTCCGTGAACTGGCTATTCGTATCATCCGCCACATCGGTATTGTCGGCGAATGTAATGTACAGTATGCTTTCGACCCCGAATCGGAAGATTATCGCGTCATCGAAGTAAATGCCCGTCTTTCCCGTTCCTCGGCCCTGGCCTCTAAGGCAACCGGATATCCGTTGGCATTCGTGGCTGCCAAACTGGGACTCGGCTACGGACTCTTCGACTTGAAAAACTCGGTGACAAAGACTACTTCTGCTTTCTTCGAACCGGCTTTGGACTATGTGGTATGTAAGATTCCACGTTGGGACTTGGGAAAATTCCATGGTGTAGACAAGGAACTGGGTTCTTCCATGAAGTCGGTAGGTGAAGTGATGGCAATCGGACGTACTTTTGAAGAAGCGATTCAGAAGGGCCTCCGTATGATCGGACAGGGAATGCACGGATTCGTGGAAAACAAAGAACTAGTAATCCCTGATATTGACAAAGCACTGCGCGAACCGACCGATAAACGTATTTTTGTGATCTCAAAAGCCTTCCGTGCAGGATACACCATCGATCAGGTGCATGAACTGACGAAGATTGACAAATGGTTCCTTCAGAAGTTGATGAATATAATGCAAACCTCCAAGGAGCTTCGGCAATTGACAATTGAAAATGGACAATTGACAATGAAGAAAGAAGTTCTTGCAACCAAAGATCCGCAAGGTAATTGTCAATTGTCATTTGTCAATTGTCAATTGAGAAAAGCGAAGCAACAGGGCTTTTCCGATTTCCAGATTGCCCGTGCTATCGGTTATGAAGGTGATATGGAAAATGGAAGCCTGCATGTCCGCAAGTATCGTAAGGCTGCTGGTATCCTTCCGGTGGTAAAACAGATCGATACACTGGCTGCCGAATATCCGGCGCAGACCAATTATCTGTATCTGACCTATAGCGGAGTGGCAAACGATGTACATTATCTGGGTGACCATAAATCCATTGTCGTATTGGGTTCCGGTGCCTACCGTATCGGTTCTTCTGTAGAGTTTGACTGGTGCGGTGTGCAGGCTCTGAATACCATTCGCAAGGAAGGTTGGCGCAGTGTTATGATCAACTATAATCCGGAAACGGTATCTACAGACTATGACATGTGCGACCGTCTCTACTTTGACGAACTGACATTCGAACGGGTAATGGATATTCTTGAACTGGAAAATCCGCACGGTGTCATCGTATCTACCGGTGGCCAGATTCCGAATAACCTTGCCTTGCGTCTGGATGCCCAGAACATTCACATACTGGGAACAAGTGCTCAGAGCATCGACAATGCCGAAGACCGTGAAAAGTTCTCTGCAATGCTCGACCGTATCGGTGTAGACCAGCCACGCTGGCGTGAGTTGACATCGCTGGAAGATATTAACGAGTTTGTCGATGAAGTCGGTTTCCCGGTTCTTGTCCGTCCGTCTTATGTGCTTTCGGGTGCTGCAATGAATGTCTGCTCCAATCAGGAAGAGCTTGAACGTTTCCTGAAACTGGCTGCCAATGTATCAAAGAAACATCCGGTGGTAGTAAGCCAGTTTATCGAACATGCGAAGGAAGTGGAAATGGATGCTGTGGCGCAGAATGGTGAAATCATAGCCTATGCAATCAGCGAACATATTGAGTTTGCCGGTGTACACTCCGGTGATGCTACTATTCAGTTTCCTCCGCAAAAGTTGTATGTGGAAACTGTCCGTCGCATCAAACGCATCAGCCGTGAGATTGCCAAGGCATTGAATATTTCCGGTCCGTTCAACATCCAATACCTGGCAAAAGATAATGATATTAAGGTAATCGAATGTAATCTGCGTGCCAGCCGTTCTTTCCCGTTTGTCAGCAAAGTGCTGAAGATAAACTTCATTGAGCTGGCAACCAAAGTGATGCTGGGTCTTCCTGTGGAGAAACCGGAAAAGAATCTCTTTGAACTGGACTATGTGGGAATTAAGGCTTCGCAGTTCTCTTTCAACCGTTTGCAGAAAGCTGACCCTGTATTGGGAGTGGATATGGCTTCTACAGGTGAGGTCGGCTGTATCGGAAGTGACACTTCCTGTGCCGTACTGAAAGCCATGCTGTCTGTCGGCTACCGTATTCCTAAAAAGAACATCCTGCTTTCTACGGGTACAATGAAGCAGAAGGCTGATATGATGGATGCAGCACGTATGTTGGTAAACAAGGGATACAAACTTTTTGCAACCGGCGGTACTCATAAAACCTTTGCTGAGAACGGCATTGAAAGTACGCTTGTCTACTGGCCGAGTGAAGAAGGACATCCTCAGGCATTGGAAATGCTTCATAATAAGGAAATTGACATGGTAGTCAATATCCCGAAGAACCTGACTGCCGGAGAACTGGACAATGGATATAAAATACGTCGCGCGGCTATCGACCTGAACGTGCCGTTGATAACGAACGCCCGTCTGGCAAGTGCATTTATCAATGCTTTCTGTACGATGACCGTTGATGATATTGCCATCAAGAGCTGGGAAGAGTATAAGTAAGAAATAATAAATTGTTGTATAATAAGTTGGAAAAGTCGTTCCCGTGCATTCGGGGGCGGCTTTTTTTATGAATTTCTGTTTTTGGGATGGTGTCACTATAAGCATGGGATAGTGTCACTATCCTGTCAGTATGCTTACACTATCCTTCCTGTATAGTGTCACTATCTTTTTTTAATGTCTATAAGTTGCATGATTGGACAAATTGGTGTAAATTGCGCAATTATTTCACAAATATTCTAAAACAGGGGAGTAATATGAGCATGGATAATCATATCGTAATTATGGCTGGTGGCATCGGTAGTCGTTTTTGGCCGATGAGTACACCGGAATGTCCCAAGCAATTTATTGATGTAATGGGATGCGGGCGTACGTTGATTCAACTGACTGCTGATCGTTTTGATGGCGTCTGTCCACGGGAAAATGTGTGGGTAGTGACGTCCGAGAAATATATTGATATCGTCCGGGAGCAATTGCCGGAGATTCCTGAAAGCAATATCCTTGCAGAGCCTTGTGCACGAAACACTGCTCCCTGCATCGCCTATGCTTGCTGGAAAATCAAGAAAAAACATCCGAACGCCAATGTGGTGGTGACTCCGTCGGATGCATTGGTTATCGATACGGGAGAATTCCGCCGGGTAGTAGAGAAAGCACTTCGTTTTACTGACAACAGCAGTGCTATCGTAACGCTGGGTATCAAACCGACTCGCCCGGAAACCGGATATGGATATATTGCTGCCGGAGATCAGATCATGACTGATAAAGAGATTTTTACGGTAGATGCATTCAAGGAAAAACCGGACAGGGAGACTGCCGACAGATATCTGGCCGAGGGTAACTACTTCTGGAATGCAGGAATTTTTGTTTGGAATGTGCGTACTATCACTTCCGTGATGCGTGTATATGCTCCGGGCATAGCGCAAATCTTCGATCGTATTTTCCCCGATTTCTATACGGAGAAGGAAAATGAAACGATTAAAAAGCTGTTCCCTACCTGCGAAGCTATTTCCATAGACTATGCCGTAATGGAAAAAGCACAGGAAATCTATGTACTTCCGGCTTCTTTCGGTTGGTCGGACTTGGGGACCTGGGGAGCGCTCCGCGGACTGTTGCCACAAGATAAATCCGGAAATGCTACGGTAGGGGCCGATGTCCGTTTGTACGAAAGCAAGAACTGCATCGTACATACCAGTGAAGAGAAACGGGTCGTTATTCAGGGTCTGGATGGATATATCATTGCTGAGAAAGATAATACACTGTTGATTTGTAAACTGGATGAAGAACAGCGGATAAAGGAGTTTTCAAAGTAATCCTTAATTCTTTTGATATTCCTGAGGCGTCATTCCGGTCATTCGTTTGAAAAACTTGCTGAAAAAAGACGGATTGGGAAAGTTTAATTCATCTGATATCTGATAAACAAGGCGGTTGCTATGTTTTAGCAATACTTTAGCCTCTAGTATAATGGACTGGTTTATCCAGTCCATTACTGTTTGCTGGCTGGTTTGCCGGATTACAGTGTTCAGATAACGGGGAGTGAGACAAAGTTTATTCGCATAGAAACTGACATTCCGCTCTGTCTTGCTATAGGTGTTGACCAAAGAAATGAAGCGCTGAAAAATATCGTTTTGATGGGTTAATGGACTGAGTTCGGCCTGCCCTTTGCTTTTGGCTATATACTCTATATTATATAGTAATCCTACCAGTAAATGCTGAATGACCTCTTTTCTGAATACAGGTTCTTGCAATACACTCCACATGACCGTCACAAAATTCTCTATCTGTATTTGTTCTTCGGTAGACAGTGGAAACAGGAGATTTTTCTTTTGTTGGAGGAAATGGGTGAAGAATTCTTCCTTTCCGGATATCGGCAGAAAGTTCAGGTCTACTGCCATCATGTGAGCATCAAAATCGTGAGATACTTCTATGATTTGTATGATAGAGTTGGGAGCTATCAGGGATATATGGTCGGGCAGGAAAATATATTCGATCAGATTGATTAAAACACGTGCCGAGCCATTAGTGACAATAGCAATACGGCCTTCCTGTAGCCGGTACGGTTGTCCGACACTGAAGATAGTCGTTTCCATTTTAGAGAAACTTGTCACAAATCCGAATTCGGCATTGATGAAGCGAAATTCGTTGTGACGTACTATATTTATATCCTTCAACAGTTGGAGGCCTAATTCCATCGGTTTCTTCTGTTCCATTTTCTCAGTTCTTTTCCGGCAAAGATAAGAAATAGCCCTTGAATCTTCTCTTTTTTTAGGATGAATCGAACTATTGGGACATATTTTCCAACTATCAGAATGTGAAACTATTACTTAAAGGTCTATCTTTGTCTTTTGAAGAATTCATAGAAAAAATGCGTATGAAAAGAATTATTTTTAGTCTTTCGCTTTTACTGTTCATGCCCGGAATGTATGGGCAGACCGGGCATATAACACTAGAAGAATGTCAGCAAAAAACGCAGGATAACTATCCGTTGGTGCGTCAATATGATTTAGTGGAGAAGACGAAAGAATATAATCTGGAAAATGCGGCGAGGGGATACTTGCCTCAGTTTGCTCTTTCGGCAAAGGCGTCTTATCAAAGTGATGTGACGGAGTTACCCATTGCCATTCCCGGTGTGGATATCAAAGGGATGGCCAAAGACCAGTATCAGGTGATGCTGGAGTTACAGCAACAGATATGGGATGGCGGAGGAATCCGGATGCAGAAGAAAAAGGCTACGGCGGAAGCGGAGATTGACAGGGAAAAGTTGAACGTCGATATGTATGCGTTGAATGGCCGTGTGAATGATTTGTATTTTGGAATTCTTATGTTGGATGAGCAGTTGGCTCAGAATGCCTTGCTGCAAGATGAACTGGGACGGAACTTCCGTCAGATTACAGCTTATGTGGACAATGGAATAGCCAATCAGGCCGATCTGGATGCTGTGAAAGTGGAGCAATTGAATACCCGCCAGAAGAGAGTGGAACTGACTTCTTCCCGTATGGCTTATTTGAAGATGCTTTCGTTATTGATGGGAGAGGTGCTTTCGACGGAGACAGTATTGGAGAAGCCTGTTCCTCAAAACGAACTGTCGGCTGTCAGTGAGATTCGCCGACCGGAACTGTCGTGGTTTGACGCACAGGGAGCCGGTTTGCAGGTACAAGAGAAAGCCTTGAATGTGCGCCATCTTCCTCATTTCGGATTGTTTGTGCAGGGAGCTTACGGTAATCCGGGATTAAATATGCTGAAGAATGAATTTTCTCCTTATTATATTGCAGGTATCCGGCTTTCATGGAATTTCGGAAGTCTGTATACGTTGAAGAATGACCGTCGGGTGATTGAAAACAAACGGCAGCAACTGGATAGCAATCGGGATGTGTTTCTTTTTAATACGAGACTGGAAATGACGCAGCAGGATCAGTCTGTCCGTTCGTTGGAGAAGCAGATGCAGGATGATGATGAAATTATCCGGTTGCGTACGAATATTCGTCGGGCTGCGGAAGCCAAAGTAGCGAATGGTACGTTGACAGTGACAGAAATGCTCAGAGAACTCACGAATGAGAGTCTTGCCCGTCAGGCGAAGGCAATGCATGAGATTCAACGGTTGATGGGTATCTATCAATTGAAATATACTACTAATCATTAATAAAAATCTGTCAGATATGAAACGAATGACAAAAATAGGAATATACGGGATGGCAGTATGGATGCTTTCTGCCTGTGGAAACGGAACGCCCGATTATGATGCAACAGGAACCTTTGAAGCTACGGAAGTGATCGTTTCCGCCGAAGCGGCGGGAAAACTGCTGCAACTGGAAGTGGAAGAAGGAACAAGATTGAAAGCCGGCGAAGAAGTAGGGCTGGTAGATACTGTCCAGCTATATCTGAAAAAGTTGCAACTGGAAGCAAGCATGAAATCGGTGGAAAGCCAGCGTCCCGATCTGGCCAAACAGATAGCCGCTACCAAACAGCAAATTACTACAGCGCAAAGGGAAAAGAAGCGGGTAGAGAACCTGCTTGCTGCCGGGGCTGCCAATCAGAAACAACTGGATGACTGGGATGCACAGGTAACCTTGCTTCAGCGGCAGTTGATTGCTCAGGAATCCTCATTGATGAAGAGTACGAACAGTCTGACGGAACAGGGAAATTCGGTCGGTATACAAGTGGCACAGGTAGAAGACCAGTTGAACAAGTGCCATATTCAGTCACCTATTGAAGGTACGGTACTGGCAAAATATGCGGAAGCGGGAGAACTGGCATCCGTTGGCAAACCGTTGTTTAAAGTGGGTGAGGTAGACCGGATGTATTTGCGGGCTTATATTACTTCAGAGCAATTGTCCCAAGTGAAATTGGGGGATAAAGTGACGGTGTATTCCGATTATGGAAATTCGGAACAGAAAGCCTATCCCGGTGTGGTCACTTGGATTTCGGACCGTTCGGAGTTTACCCCCAAAACGATTCTGACTAAAAATGAACGTGCCAATCTGGTATACGCAGTGAAGATTGCCGTGAAAAATGACGGTTCGTTGAAGATTGGTATGTATGGAGGTGTGGTATGGAAAAAGGAGAACCCATAGTCGTTGTAAAGGAAATCAGCAAGAGCTACGAGAAAGTAGAGGCACTGAAAGAGGTTTCTTTTGCGGTAGAGCAGGGAGAAATTTTCGGGTTGATCGGTCCTGACGGGGCGGGGAAGAGTACCTTATTCCGCATCCTGACCACTTTACTGTTGGCTGATAAAGGTACGGCAACTGTCAACGGACTGGATGTGGTGACGGATTACAAACAGATTCGTACGAAAGTAGGATATATGCCCGGACGGTTCTCACTTTATCAGGACCTTTCCGTAGAAGAGAATCTGGAATTTTTTGCTACGGTATTTCATACGTCGATACAGGAAAACTATGATTTGATTAAAGATATTTATCAGCAGATCGAGCCTTTTAAAAAAAGAAGGGCAGGCGCTTTGTCGGGAGGTATGAAGCAGAAGCTGGCATTGAGCTGTTCCCTGATTCATAAACCTGATATTTTATTTCTGGATGAACCGACTACGGGTGTAGATCCTGTGTCTCGAAAAGAATTTTGGCAGATGCTCCGTAATTTGAGAAAACAGGGGATTACGATCATTGTTTCCACTCCTATTATGGATGAGGCTCGTCAATGCGACCGGATTGCTTTTATTAATCACGGGCAGGTGCACGGAATCGATACGCCCGAACGGATTCTTCAGAAGTTTGCTTCCATTCTTTGTCCGCCACCCTTGGAACGGGAGGAGGCGCAACAGATGGCAGCTCCTGTTATCGAGGTGGAGCAGCTGACCAAATCCTTCGGACATTTTACGGCAGTCGATCATATCTCTTTTCAAGTGCAGCGGGGAGAAATTTTCGGTTTTCTTGGAGCCAATGGAGCAGGTAAGACGACTGCGATGCGTATGCTTTGCGGATTGAGCCGTCCGACTTCGGGAGTAGGAAAGGTGGCAGGCTATGACATCTTTCGGGAAGCCGAACAAGTCAAAAGGCATATCGGATATATGAGTCAGAAATTCTCTTTGTATGAGGATCTTAAAGTCTGGGAGAATATCCGTCTCTTTGCCGGAATTTATGGGATGAAGGAGATGGAGATTGAAGAAAAGACAGATGAATTGTTAGAACGCCTGGGATTTGCAGACGAACGAGATACGTTGGTGAAAAAACTTCCTTTGGGTTGGAAACAGAAACTGGCCTTTTCTGTCTCTATCTTCCATGAGCCGAAAATAGTCTTCCTTGATGAACCGACCGGAGGAGTTGATCCTGCTACTCGCAGGCAGTTCTGGGAGCTGATTTATCAGGCTGCCGATCGTGGAATCACTGTATTTGTTACCACACATTATATGGATGAAGCGGAATATTGCAACCGGATATCGATTATGGTGGACGGCCAGATCAAGGCACTGGATACGCCGGCCCGGCTGAAAGAACAGTTTGGTGTGGAGACAATGGATGATGTGTTTCAACAACTTGCCCGCCATGCGGTGCGTAAAGCGGATTGATTATGAAACAATTTATTGCTTTCGTAAAGAAAGAATTTTATCATATTTTCCGTGACCGGCGTACTATGCTGATCCTGTTGGGAATGCCGGTCGTGCAGATTATTCTGTTTGGGTTTGCTATCAGTACGGAAGTGAAGAATGTCCGGCTGGCAGTTCTTGATCCTTCGAATGATGTGGTGACAAGGAAAATTATAGACCGGTTGGATGCGAGTGAATATTTCACGGTTACCACCCGTTTTCATTCTCCACAGGAGATGGAAACTGCCTTCCGGAAAAATAAGATCGATATGGCAATTGTATTTGGAGAGCGTTTTGCCGACGGACTTTATACGGGGGATGCCCGTGTGCAGCTGATAGTCGATGCAACCGATCCCAATATGTCTACCTCGCAGAGTAATTATGCAGCCAGCATTGTTTCTTCGGCAGGACAGGAGATGTTGCCTCCCAATGTGTTCGTTTCGCGTTTGACTCCAGATGTCAAATTGCTGTATAATCCGCAGATGAAGAGTGCCTACAACTTTGTGCCCGGAGTCATGGGGCTGATTTTAATGCTGATTTGTGCGATGATGACCTCTATTTCCATTGTTCGTGAAAAGGAGACGGGCACGATGGAAGTATTGCTGGTATCTCCGGTAAGACCATTGTTTATCGTGCTGGCCAAGGCGGTCCCTTACTTTGTTTTATCTTTTGTCAATCTGACAACCATTTTGCTGCTTTCAGTCTTTGTACTGGATGTGCCGGTAGTGGGGAGTTTGTTCTGGTTGGTGATGGTGTCTTTGCTCTTTATTTTCGTGTCGCTGGCTTTGGGTTTGCTGATTTCCTCTGTGACAAGTACACAGGTGGCGGCCATGCTGGCATCCGGAATGATATTGATGATGCCCACCATGGTTTTGTCCGGAATGATTTTTCCGGTAGAAAGTATGCCGGTGATTCTCCGGGCCATATCGGATATTATTCCCGCTCGCTGGTATATTCAGGCTGTACGTAAGTTGATGATCGAGGGAGTGGATGTCGCAGAGATTGGTATTTTGTTGCTGATGGCAGTAGTGCTTATTACCATCAGTATCAGGAAATTTAAATATCGACTGGAATAAAGGAATTTATTATGATAAAATTTCTGATAGAAAAAGAGTTTAAACAGTTGCTTCGCAATTCGTTCCTGCCGAGATTGATTCTTATCTTTCCCTGCATGATCATGTTGCTGATGCCATGGGCTGTGAATCTGGAAATAAAGAATATCCAGCTGAATATTGTAGACAACGATCATTCGGTGATTTCTCAGCGGCTGGTGAATAAGATTGCGGCTTCTACCTATTTCCGTCTGACGGAAGTGCCGGCATCTTATGAGGATGGATTACGGAATATTGAACTGGGAACAGCGGATATTATAATGGAGATCCCCAGGCACCTGGAGCGGGACTGGGTGAACAAAGGAGAAGCCCATATACTGATTGCAGCCAATTCGGTAAATGGAACGAAAGGAGGGCTAGGCAGTTCTTATCTGGGCACTATTATCAATAACTATGCAGCCGAGTTACGTGCAGAATATCCTGATGCCGTATCTGCGTCGGGCAGTGCCCCTTCCATTCGTATCGATACGCAGGGATTATTTAACCCGAATCTGAATTATAAACTTTATATGATTCCTGCTTTGATGGGAATGTTGTTGACTTTGATATGCGGATTTTTGCCCGCCCTGAATGTGGTTAGTGAGAAGGAGGTAGGAACGATCGAACAGATTAATGTGACTCCCGTACCGAAATTTACTTTTATTCTGGCTAAACTTTTACCTTACTGGATCACAGGCTTTATCGTATTGACTTTGTGCTTTTTGTTAGCCTGGCTGCTTTATGGAATAACTCCTGTAGGGCATTTCATCGTGATTTATTTTTTGGCGATTTTGTTTGTATTCGTTATGTCCGGTTTCGGGCTCGTTATATCCAATTATTCGGCAACTATGCAGCAGTCTATGTTTGTAATGTTCTTTTTTATGCTGATTCTGATGTTGATGAGCGGATTATTCACTCCGGTGAGCAGTATGCCTGAATGGGCACAGGTGATCACTTATTTCAATCCTTTGAAGTACTTTATGGAAGGAATGCGTATGGTATACCTCAAAGGAAGCAGCTTGTTGGAACTGCTGCCTGAAATAGGAGTCCTGCTTCTTTTTGCACTGGGTTTCAATACCTGGGCGGTGATCAGTTATCGGAAAAATCAATAATTGAGAATTTGATTATATAAAAAACAGCTCTTATCCTTATTGGTTGGAAAAGAGCTGTTTTTATTATTGTTTTCACCCCTTGGGATGAATCGTGGTTACTGTATTATTTTACTTCGATTTGCTTTTCGGCCTTCTTCACTTCTTCTTCAGAAATCTTAGGAAGTTGGACGCTCAAAACTCCGTTTTCTACTGCGGCAGAAATTTTTTCTTTATCTACATTATCCGGCAGAATCATCGTCTGCTGAAACTTAGAATAAGAGAATTCGCGACGTAGATAGCGACCTTCTTTCTTCTCTTCTTTGTCTCGTTTATTCTCAATAAATTCAATATAAATATTCGTTCCCTGTTCTGTTGTGACAGTTCGTGATTGACCAACAGTCATTTTTTCAATGTATTCTCGTATTTGCAACTCGTCAAAATATTCACTTGTGACCTCCGTAGTGTTTGCTAACATGACTACAACTGTTGACAGCCTATCTCGTTTAATTGTTTTTATTAAGTCTAGCAAATCACCAAAATCCCCACGCATATAATATTTTGATATAAATTCATCAAAAATTATTAAGTCGCCGAACGGTTCAACCAAGGACGATTTATAAATAGCTGTTCTGTCAAGTGATAAATTACGCATGAAATATTCTTCAGATTCTTCTTTTAATTCCCCGTCTTCGACTTTTTGCAAATACCATTTTCCAGCACGCAAGCGTACTGCGTTCCATTTATCATCAAAAATCTTTGATACTAAACCCAATACTTCGATAGTGTCGAATAACGATTCAAGACTTTTTTGTCTTGTCATTTCGTTATTTTCTCTCAAATACATTGTTTTAATTCCGTATTCGCGGTAAAGTATTAAAGCTATTAATAAAAATGTTGTCGTTTTTCCAACAGAACGTCCTGACATTAATATATTCCATGCGGTGTTAGTAAAATCTAACCTTTTAAAGTAACGCTCTGAGGGTATAAGGTTTTCCTTTTCTATCATGTCGAAAATTCTACCCCACTCAATTTTTAAACCAAATTTTTTATCATTTTTTATGTATCTTTTTTTCATCTTTTACTCCCTTGAATAATCTTTGCATTTCTTCCCATTCCGAAATAATTTTTATGAGATAATTTATATCCCAATTCTTTTTCCCATCCACACACGCGGTTTTCTGTGCGCGTCTTGCGCGCATATATAAATAACTTTCTTTGTCCATTTTTTCTACCTCCTTAAAGTTTCACGGTGAAACTTTACACCGTATCATAAATTTCTATTGATTCTAACGATGATAACTTTTTTTCAGTCGGCAAAATTACCGCCGATGAAGCCAGTAACACATCATGCGTTTTAATTTTAGCCGTATGTATACCTTGATAATTATATACCGTACGCGTACCTCCACATTCTTCAAAGACAAAATCCTCATGCAATCTGTCAATACTTCCCAACTCTTCCGCAATAGTAACTTTATCTTTTCCACTTTTTTTGTTATCTTTTGTAACACCTGCGATAGTAACATTCAATTCTCCCTCCTTGTTTACAAACGCGTAACATTTTGCGTGTAAAAATCTAAATTCAACTATGTTATCTTTTTCATCTTCAAATGTTCCGTAGTAGCTTATACCTCCTTTTCGATTCTTTACCCCCAAACCAAGTTTTTTATTTTGTGCAATAATTTTTTTATTGTATTCATTTATTGCTTTTATTGCGTTTTCGGTCACGATGAAAAAGATAGAATCAGTGTCCGCGTAAATAAAATATTCATAACCGATTGCTTCTATTAATTTAAACAATTCATAACGTGCTTGCGCTGTAACATAGATGCCTTGCTGATATGTTAAAAAACTGTTACGCGAATTGTAATATTTATTTAACTTTTCAGCTATTAAAAAATCATTCAAATGTACATTTTCTTTTTTCCATGCCTTTTCATTTTGATTTTGTAAATCGAATATAATTTCGTCACGAACAGGGTCACATACACACATTCCGTAGCCTGCGTTTAGTTTGTTTTTGTCTTTCATTCGATAATAGTCGTCTTTTTCTGTCTCTTTGACCGTAAAGTATTTATCTATCACCGATAAAAATTCTGGGTTCATCCTTGTACGCTCTGCGATGTATACCTGCTCAATAACGACTGCGTCAAAATCATATTGTCGATTTATAATATCCCAGTCTAATTCCGTATAACAAAACGCGAACAATCCTTCCGCATTTACAATTCTTCCGTTGTCCGTACCATCAAATCCATTTTCTTTCCAAAAATTTTGTGACTTGTTCGGGTTCAAAATTTTAGAATGCTGAATATAAGGCGCGGTTATACCTTTTTTTAAACGAATGTTTTTGACGTAAAAATTAGCGATTACACAGTATTTTTTACACAATTCAAAATATTCACTTTCAGATATTTTATTGACTGAATATAATAAAAAATGTTCTGGAAAATATGACAATTGTTGCCTTGACGGATAATGACTTTTAAAGTCAAAATGCCCTATGTTTGCTTTAATCGTCTTGCCCGCAAGAAAACGGTTGCCATGCGTGTAACCTCCAGCAAAAGCTCTTCTACACATTTTATAAGTATTTACATCCAATTTCCATTTTTGAAAATCTTTGTAATTTTTAGGATTTTTACGCATTGCGTTTCTAAAATCACGTCTTACATAACCCGTTGAGGTTAAGGGAATAGTTGCAATTGTATCATTGTCATTGTTTAATGTAGTTACAATGCAATCATCTAATGTGAGTACGTCATATACTTGATACTCCCAGTCCTCAAAAGATAAATCGCTGTCTTGAAACCTTATTGTACTATAGTCAATCTCACCAACTTTTTTTCTATGCTTTGTATTTAAGAAATTTGCCCACTTTTCAAGACCCATATTTGACAGAATCCATGAACAACGGAACTCAAAGTTTCGCCACGAAACTTTTAGAATTTTGTGAGAATCAATAGCGAATATTTTTACCACTCCATACTGAATTAAAAAATCGTTTAAATATGTAAAATCATATGATAGATTGTGAACATAAATTACAATTTTTTCATTCTGATTCAAAGAATATAACTCAGAGATTTTTAAAAGTGAATCAACAAATTCCTGCGGTGTTCGACCGACAATAATTTGATTTTGAAATTTATAACACCATTGATACATCCATCCGATTTCTTTTAAATGCGATGTTTCAGAATCAAAAGATATGTGATTTTTACAATATGATATATGACCATATCGCGTAGGTTTTAAAAAAGATATTGATTCTTTTTCTATTTCTTTTTTTAATTGATAACCTGCTATTGTAAGCAAAATATCACCTACTCACTCTCAAATATTTCTTTTGCCCTATCATTAAATGTTTTTATATCGCTAAAATCTGTCCATTCAGACAATAGCTTTGTCGCAGTGTCTATTCCATATTCATCCACAACGCGTATAATTTGGTTACTACCAAACTTTTGCTTTGCGTCTGCAAAATCCTGAGATGCTACCATGCTATACCAATCATCATATGATATGTTGACGTTTTCATGATTTGACAAAAACTTTCGAAAGCCTTTTTTATATAAATCTTTTGTTCCAGTAATAGTGCTTGTATGTGCTTTCACGAATTTTGAAACAATAGATAATTTATGTTCCAATTCCTGCTGGGTTATGTAACCACGTTTTAAAGGTTTAAATTGTAGTATCCCATTTTTCTGAGTTAAATATTCGCCCTGATTTGACAACTTTTCAGTAAGATACCTATACGCTCTACTCCCATATTTTACATCCGAATTTGACAATCTTTTCAAGCGTTGATTCGCTGTCTTTCTTAAATCGTTATATTCTTTTCTTTTTTCCTTTACGTATGCACTTTCTTGCGTTCTTTTCTTTTTCATTTCTAAAATACCTCCTCAAAAATTCCGCTATTTTTATTAAAAATAGCGTGCCTGTCACCAGACACGCTACAAAGAGGATAAATAGATTATTAAATGCCTGCGCGGACATTCCAATAAATATATTAGATAATATCAACGCTCAAACACTTATTTCCAGAATTTGTAGTTGAAAATCCGAAGCGGAAGCCGAATTCATCAACCGAACACTCACCATCTGAAATCACATCAATTAATGCGTCGAAACGGTTTAACAGAACAACTGAACCTGAGGAATAATTTGTGTCGGCTGTTGAAATAACAGCAGTTTTGAAGACTTCTCCTGTGTCTTCGTCCACTCCCTCAAATACTGTCAATCCTGTGATACTTCCTGCAGGGATTACTTCTACTGATAAAGCTGACATCGTTTTATCAGTAATTGACGTAAGGGTCATGCCCTCTAACTTGATTCTGTCCAAAGCTCTCTCAATCTTAAATGTTGTGTTTACTAATTTTCTCATGTTTTCATTCTCCTTTTCTTAATATATAGCTGAACGCAACTTCATAAGTGCGCTAACTTCTTCAACTGTCGATATGTCTTTGTTGTTTAACATATCATTTACAGCTTTATCAAAAGCGTCTTTGTTTACAGTGCTGAGTTCTTCTTTGTGCAAACGCTCAATTTCTTTATTCTTAAAATCAATAATTTCATAACATTCCTGCAATTCGCGTTTGTTCATGTCGTCACGGTCAATAAAATATTGTAACTGATTATTTACACTTTGCAACTTATTTTTAAAACTAGAAACATATTCATCAATTCCACCATAGCGCCTCTCTATGTTATTGCATACAGTTGCAACGTGTCTTAATGTTGTCGTTCCTGCATTACAACTGGTTAAATATGTTAAACACATATATCCATCCACGTCCCTGTTCAGTGTAACCAGAAAAAGTTCTCCTTCAAATTTAATAATATCGCCGATGCTAACTTTTGTAATCATGTACTAACCCCCTTACATTTCATATACTTCTTTTAAGTCTGTAATTGCTGACTTAATAACCGCCATCATATTAGCTTTTTTGTAGCTGTCGTTTACTGCTTCTAACATTGCCAACGTACCACGAATAGATGATTTCATGTTCATTATGCGGTCAAAAGGTGTGTCCTCAGCCTGTTCCTCTGTCTCTTCAACCTGTTCCTCTGTCTCTTCAACCTGTTCCTCTGTCTCTTCAACCTGTTCCTCTGTCTCTTCAACCTGTTCCTCTGT
>ERZ833515.1503-NODE-1503-length-15858-cov-3.534013_pt1 | contig 15858 bp, 7 predicted proteins | sample MGYA00519949_ERZ833515 | MGnify/ENA primary metagenome ERZ833515 (study PRJEB31850, sample SAMEA3708741) | human gut metagenome | biome: human gut; feature: human-associated habitat; material: faeces | place: China | collected 2014 ...
GGTTCGGGTCACTTCTTCTTTGGATAAAATGCGTTTTTCGCTGGTGGTCTCGCTCATGCCGAGGACAGCCGGAAGGTAGATTTTCCAGGCGAGGGCGAAAAAGACAGCAAGGATGACGGCGGTTGTAGCGATGTAGAGTATCATTTTGAGAAAGGATGCATCTGCAAGGCTTCCGGTCATCAGGGGCAGGTTCGGAAAAATGGTCCGGAAGGCGCGCAGAGTGCCCTTCAGGTTCATGATATCCTGCATTTCAAAATTTCCGATACTGCGCGAAAATACGTTGATGCCGATCGCAAAAATCAGGGATGCGGCGAATCCGAGGTAGCTTAAGAAATCCTTGTTTCGGATATTTTTGAAAAGACGCATCACGAGCATCGTCAAAACTGCGGCGTAAACGAGCGGCACAACCGGGAAAATAAGGCAGGCGAGGATCATATTGATCCAGTAAAAAATGCCCATTTTGGCGCTGATCCCGTACCCTAACAGAAACGGAAAGAACAGCAGTACAATAAGATAGTATTCGTTCAGCAGCACCTGCAATTCCCCTTCCAACTCCACAATGAACACATCCGGCCGGACATAGAGGGTCGGCTCTGCCGGCTGAAACGCCTGACCGGGGTGAGGATCCAAAGCAGCGATGGCCTTCTCCGCCGCCTGAATTTCAGAGATGCTGGCCCCAAGTGCCTTGGTGATGGGTCCATAGTGGCTGCGGCTCAGTTCCGTGAGGAACCGTGCGGCAATGTCCATGGCGTAGGGGACGTTGTCCTTCCGGCGGCTCAGCTGAAGCACCAGACACTCCGACAGATCCCGGGCACCCACACCGGCAGGCTCCAAGGACTGAATCGCATCCAGCGCCTGATCTACCATCGTCTGGGGGATCTTCATTTCTGTCAGGCCGTCCAGATCCTCCTGCGTCAGATATCCGTCCTCGTCCACCAGCTCCGCCATATATTTACACAGGGCCAGCATGGGCTTCGGCAGTCGTTTCCGTTCCAACTGATCGCAGAGAAACGCAGACAGGCTGTCCAGCTCCTTATCAGTCGCTCCCGGCTCCGGTGGGGCATCCTCCTCATGAGCAAAGGAGGTCCCAAAGGTCCCCGCGTCCAGCCAACTGGCTTTCTGACGCAGCTCCGCGTAGGCAGAGCGAAGCTCTGAGGCCTCCGAAAGCTCCAAGGTGGGGTTCTCCTCGGAGATCTTTCCCAGATAGTCCAGCAGCTCCTGAGAATTCATCTGCAAGACTTCCATGGATTGCAGTAGCTGCGGCGTCAGCTTCAGCTCCTGCCGCAGTTCTGTTTTTAAAGAAATGAGATTCATAACAGCTTCATTCCTTCCGGTCCTTCACATATTTGGCGATTTTCCGGACAGCGGTGGCCTGAGAGATGCCCAGTTCCTTCGCCACGGCCACCGTGGTGCCGCAGCGGCGGTAGGAATCCCGGATGATCTGTCCCTCGAAGGCATCCATTCGCTCCGCCAAGGTCCCCTCCTGAGAGGGGAGGTCCGGCGCGCTGCCGCCGCTGTTGTATTCCAGCGGCAGGGCCGTAATGTCCAAAATCGGATTCTGGGCGGTGATGACCAGCCGTTCCATCAGGTTTTCCAACTGACGCACATTGCCGGGCCAGGGATATTGCTCCAGAAAGGCCACAAACCGGGGGCTTAACGCCAGCTGCTTGCCGTATTCCTTGCAGAACCGCTCCAAAAACTGGTGCGCCATAGGCAGGATATCCTCTGGACGCTGCCGCAGAGGGGGAATGTGGACCCGGATGACGTTCAGCCGGTAGAAAAGATCCGAACGAAACAGCCCCCGCTGCACCTCCTCCTCCAGATTGCGGTTGGTGGCCACCAACAGACGGAAATCCAACTCAATGCGCTTGGTGCCGGACACCCGCTCGATGGTCTTTTCCTGAATGAGCTGCAGCAGCTTGGATTGAATATGAGGCGGCAGCTCTCCGATCTCATCCAGAAACAGGGTGCCGTGGTTGGCCAGTTCGATCTTACCAATCTTACCGGCAGAGGCCGCGCCGGTAAAGGCGCCCTTTATGTGCCCGAAGAACTCCGAAGCGGCCAATTCTTTGGGAATAGAACCGCAATCGATGGCTACAAACGGCTGGTCGGCACGCTTGCTGAGCTGGTGGATGCGGTGAGCTACGTATTCTTTGCCCGTTCCGCTGGCACCATTGATGAGTACAGACATATTGGTAGGTGAAACCAGTTTCACATAATTGTAGAGTTGTTTGGCTGCGTCGCTCTCTCCCTCAAGGAAGTCGGAGGAGGACAATGAGCCTTCTGCACCCTTCAGAGGCTGATTTTTCATCTTGTCGGAATGCATCGTCTGTTTGGGTGAAACGGATGGTCTGTTTGGGGTAAACGCATCATCTGTTCGGGACGAATGCATCATCTGTTTCAAAGCGGAGGATGATGCATTCAAGGCTTCGCCTATTTTTTTCAGTAATTCGTCCGGGTTCACAGGCTTGGCAATGTAATCGCAGGCTCCCAGTTTCATGGTTTGGACGGCCGACTGTATGTCAGCGTATCCTGTCATGATGATAAGCGGTATTTGCAGGCCGTGTTCGCCCAGCCATTTCAATAAGTCAATGCCATCCTTGTCGGGCAGGCGCAGGTCAGACAATATCAAGTCTACGGTTTCCGACTCAATATGTTTTTGAGCACGGGCAATGTTGCTGGCAGAGGTTACTTGGAAACCTTTTTTGCCGAGCCATGTTTTTAGCATCATGCCGTAAGTAATATCATCTTCTACAATTAATATGGATGTCATTGCTTTAGCCTTTTATCTCTTTTATGTAGGCAAAGGTAAGTGCTTTTGTCTGATTTTAGTATATTTGCAAACTTAAATTAAATAAAAAACAAAATGAAAAGAAATCTTATTGTATTATTAACTATACTGGTTTGCAGTCTGACTGCTTGCAAGCCGGGACAAAAGAAAGAGGAAGATATGGAAAAAGAAACGAAGCTGAAGATTGAAACAAGTGCGGGTGACATCACCGTGAAACTGTATAATGAAACCCCGAAACATCGTGATAACTTTATCAAGCTGGTGGAAGACGGCACGTATGAAGGTACGCTGTTCCACCGTGTCATCAAGGACTTTATGATACAAGCAGGTGACCCGGAATCGAAGAAGGCTCCGAAAGGCAAGATGCTGGGGGCAGGCGACGTGGGTTATACCGTTCCTGCCGAATTTGTTTATCCGAAGTATTTTCACAAAAAAGGTGCTTTGTCGGCTGCACGCCAGGGTGATGAGGTGAACCCTGACAAGGCATCATCCGGCTGCCAGTTCTACATTGTGACCGGAAAAGTGTATAATGACTCTACCTTGCTGGGGATGGAACAGCAGATGAATCAGATGCGCTTGAACAATGCTTTCAATGCATTGGCCCAGAAGCATATGAAGGAAATCTACAAGATGCGTAAGAATAATGACCAGGACGGTCTGATGGATTTGCAAGATTCTTTGATTGCGCAGGCAGAGGCTCAGGTTGCCAAGGAACCGGAGTTCAAGTTTACTCCCGAGCAGGTGAAGGCTTATACTACCATGGGTGGTACTCCGCATTTGGACGGTGCATATACCGTATTCGGTGAAGTGCTGGAAGGTATGGATATAGTTGATAAAATACAGAAGGTCAAGACTGACCGTAACGACCGTCCTGAAGAGGATGTGGTTATTAAAAAAGTGACAGTGATAGATTGATGATAGATTCTGTCATTCTATTTTATGAAGATAAACAAAAAGATATTTGACAACGGTCTGCGGTTGGTGCACAATGAGGATACCAGCACGCAGATGGTTGCCTTGAATATTGTTTATGACGTAGGTGCCCGTGACGAGCATCCCGAGCATACGGGCTTTGCCCATTTGTTTGAGCATCTGATGTTTGGAGGTTCGGTGCATATTCCTGATTATGACGCTCCTTTGCAACTGGCAGGTGGGGAGAATAATGCATGGACCAATAATGATATTACCAATTACTACCTGACGGTTCCAAAATCGAATGTGGAAATCGGCTTCTGGCTGGAGTCCGACCGTATGCTGGAACTGGCATTCAGTGAGCAAAGTCTTGAGGTGCAGCGTGCAGTGGTGATGGAGGAGTTCAAGCAACGTTGCCTGAACCAGCCGTATGGTGATGTGGGGCATCTGCTTCGTCCTTTGGCTTATCAAACGCATCCTTATCGCTGGCCTACTATCGGGAAAGACCTCTCTCACATTGCCAATGCCACGCTGGATGAGGTAAAGGAATTCTTTTTCCGTTTTTATGCACCTAATAATGCAGTTCTGGCCGTTACCGGAAATATTTCGTGGGAAGAAACGATTAGGCTGACTGAAAAATGGTTTGCTCCTATTCCCCGTAGGAATGTGCCTGTAAGACAATTACCGCAAGAAGTTGTACAGACGGCGGAACGCCGGCAGACGGTGGAACGGAATGTTCCTCTGGATGCTTTGTTCATGGCTTATCACATGTGCAGCCGTGAAGATGCCGATTATTATGCCTTCGATATTCTGTCGGATATTCTGAGCAATGGACGTTCCAGTCGCTTGACCCGCAGGCTGGTGCAGGAGCAAAAGCTCTTTTCCAGTCTCGATGCCTATATCTCCGGTACACGGGATGCCGGACTGCTGCATATCAGTGGAAAACCATCTGCTGGCGTATCTTTGGAGCAAGCCGAGGCTGCTGTCCGGAAAGAGTTGGAAGAGTTGAAATCCGGGTTTGTTGGAGAGCAGGAATTGGAGAAAGTAAAGAACAAGTTTGAGTCTACACAGATATTCGGCAACATCAATTATCTGAATGTTGCCACGAACCTTGCCTGGTTTGAACTGACCGGGCAGGCGGAAGACATAGACCGTGAAGTGGACAATTACCGCTCTGTGACGGCAGAACAGCTTCATAGGGTAGCCCAACAGACCTTCCGCGATGAAAACGGGATTGTGCTTTATTACCAAAAAGAAAACCTTTAGTATGAGAAATTTATTTGATACGTATAAGCAACACTACAAAGCATTGCTTCTCCTGGGACTACCCATTGTGGTGGGGCAGTTGGGAGTCATTGTGCTGGGGTTTGCCGATACGCTGATGATTGGGCATCATAGCACGGAAGAGCTGGGTGCCGCTTCTTTCGTAAACAATCTGTTTACTCTCTGTATTATTTTCAGTACGGGGTTCAGCTACGGGCTGACCCCGGTTGTGGGAGGCTTCTACGGTAACCGCCGTTTTGCCGAAGCCGGACAAGCGTTACGGTGCAGTCTGGTGGCCAATGTACTGGTAGCTTTATTGCTGACTCTTGTCATGGCTGTTCTGTATTTCAATGTGGAACGGCTGGGGCAGCCCGAAGAATTACTGCCTCTGATTAAGCCTTATTATCTGGTGTTGCTTGCTTCACTGGTCTTTGTCATGTTGTTCAACGGCTTTAAACAGTTTACGGATGGCATCACCGACACCAAGACGGCCATGTGGATTCTGCTTGGAGGGAATGCGCTTAACATCGTAGGAAACTATATTCTGATCAATGGAAAATTGGGTTTCCCGGAGATGGGATTGCTTGGTGCGGGTGTAAGTACCTTGTTCTCTCGCATTGTGATGGTCGTGGTCTTTGCGGTGATTGTGCTTCGTAGTCGCCGTTTTATCCGTTATAGACTCGGATTTATGAGGCTGGGATGGTCGACACCGATGTTCAGGAAACTCAATGCTTTGGGCTGGCCTGTCGGTATGCAGATGGGAATGGAGACCGCTTCCTTCAGCCTCAGTGTTGTCATGGTGGGGTGGCTGGGGACACTTGCTCTGGCATCACATCAGATAATGCTCACTATCTCTCAGTTCACCTTCATGATGTATTATGGCATGGGTGCTGCAGTTGCTGTGCGTGTCAGTAACTTTAAGGGGCAGGGCGACGGGCAAAATGTGCGCCGTTCGGCGTATGCTGGCCTTCACGTCATCTTATGCATGGAAGTGGTGCTGTTGAGTATTGTCTTTGCACTTCGCGGTCAGGTCGGAGGATGGTTTACAGATAATATGGAAGTGTCCGGTATGGTAGCCGCTCTCTTCTTTCCGTTCCTGATTTACCAGTTCGGTGACGGATTGCAGATTAATTTTGCCAATGCCCTGCGTGGTATCTCGGATGTGAAACCGATGATGATTATTGCATTTATATCCTATTTTGTTATATCTTTGCCCGTAGGGTACCTCTGCGGTTTCATCTTCGGCTGGGGACTGACGGGGGTCTGGATGGCTTTCCCGTTTGGACTGACCAGTGCAGGGGTGATGCTGTGGCTGAGATTCCGTAGACAGACCAGGGAAAGGATTTGATAATATGAACAGTGTCTCCAAAGTAAAGATTGCCGTAGGCTACACTTTGTTGCTGGCGGTATTGTTTTTTTCCTTGTTCTTCGTACACCGGGAGATGGAGAACCTTATTCTTACCGATGACCGCGATGTACAATGGACAGACAGCGTACTAGCTTTGATACGCGAGAAGGATACCAATACGATAAGAATGCTGCGTACGCTGAGTGAGGCGAATGACAGCATGGTATCTACCAGTGACATTGAGCAGATAATTGCCCAGCAGGACTCGGTAGTGACCCAGCAACGTGTGCAGCACCGTATCATTACACATCGGGATACCGTCGTGACACGCCCTCGAAAGAAGGGTTTTTTCCGTCGTTTGGGTGAAGTGTTTGTCCCCCCAAAGAAAGATACGGCTATCCAGGTAAAGACCTCCCTCGAATTTGCGACGGATACGGTGATTGAACCTTATAATCCGGCCGATTCTTTGCATGAGAAACTGCGTGCTGTGGCCCAGCAGAAAAAAGCTGTAAACACTGTTATACAACGACGTAAACGCTATCTGCAACGCTTGGACCATATGCTGACCGCTCGTATTGACAGCTTGCTGAAAGATTACGAGACGGAAACTCTGCTGCGTGCACGGACGGAAGCCGAGTATCAACAGGCGGTCCGACGCCGTTCGGCCAAGATTATCAGTGGTATTGCCGTAGGTGCGGTGTTGCTTTCCGCTTTTTTTCTTATTATCATCGGCCGCGACATAACCCGAAGCAACCGGTACCGCCGTGAGTTGGAAGAGGCCCGCCGTCGTGCCGAAGATTTACTTGCTGTCCGTGAAAAACTGATGCTTGCCATTACCCATGATTTCAAAGCTCCGCTCGGTTCTATCATGGGCTATGCCGACTTGCTTTCCCGTCTGACGGTGGATGAGCGCCAGCGGTTCTATCTGGACAATATGAAAACCTCATCGGAGCATCTGCTGAAGTTGGTCGTTGATTTGCTCGACTTCCATCGTCTTGATTTGAACAAGGCCGAAGTCAACCGGGTCACCTTTCATCCTTCCCGCCTGCTTGAAGAGATACACGTCAGTTTTGAACCGCTTACGGCTGCCAAAGGGCTGGCGCTTCATTGCGACACTGCCCCGGAGCTGGACGGTACCTATATTTGCGACCCTTTGCGTCTGCGCCAGATTATCAACAATTTGCTGTCCAATGCCGTGAAGTTTACGGACCAAGGCAGTATTACCATGACTGCCCGTTACGAGGACCGTCGACTGGTAGTTGCCATTGCTGATACGGGTAGAGGTATGGAACCTGCCGACCGTGAGCGTATCTTCCAGGAGTTTACCCGCTTACCGGGTGCTCAGGGTAAAGAGGGGTTCGGACTCGGACTTTCCATCGTCCGTATGCTGGTACAGTTGCTTGAAGGCACGATTGATGTAGACAGTGTGCCAGGCAAGGGAAGCACTTTCACCATATATATTCCTATCTATCCCGTAAGGAGTGAAGGACGGAGAATGAAGGATGAAGAATCGGGATGTGTTACCACGCCGAATGGCAATTCTTCATTCCCCGTTCCTCATTCTTCACTGAAGAATGTCCTCCTTATTGATGATGACCGTATTCAGCTTACCCTTACTGCCGCCATGCTTCAGCAGAGTGGTATAAATTCTGTCTCTTGTTTACAACTGGATGAACTGCTGGATGCCTTGCGCACTGCAACCTTTGATGTTCTGCTTACTGATGTGCAGATGCCTGCTATTAATGGTTTTGATTTACTGAAACTGCTGCGTGCTTCGAACATACCGCAGGCACAGTCTGTTCCGGTGATTGCTGTCACTGCTCGCAGTGACATGCAGCGTGAGGAATTTACGGCGCATGGCTTTGCCGGATGCCTGCATAAGCCGTTTACCGTCAGTGAATTGCTGCATGAATTGAATGTGGAGGACAAAGGGAAGGAGGTTACGGAAGTTTCGGAAGCTTCGGCTTGCCCGGGGTATAAATTCTCTTCGCTCACCGTTTTTTCGGTCGATGACCCCGAGGCTGCAAAGTCCATTCTGGAAAGTTTTGTGGCTGAAACCCGTCTCAATGCGGAGCGTTTGCAGAAGGCTGTGGAGAATGAGGATGTGGACGAGATGGCTGCTGTCTCCCACAAAATGATTCCCCTCTTTACGTTGATTGGAGCTACGGAACTGGTTGCATTGCTGAAACTGTTGGAAACTTCTCATGGAGTGCCTTTTACCGGAGAGTTGAAAGAACACGCCCTTGCCGCCCTCGTTTTGATAGAGGATGTCATTACTCAGGCAACAGCTTTTCCGTAATGGGGGAACAGAGAAGAATACATGATTTTTCTCTATCGGGAACCAAATGTCGAAAGAAATTGTTTACTTTGTAGGACTTTTAAATACGATGAAAGATTGACGTTCCGATGAGAAGAAAATGGTTGAGAATAGCACTGTGGGTGCTGCTTACTCCTATTATACTGTTTATAATATTGATGATACTGCTCTATGTGCCTCCCGTACAGAATTTGATACGGAAGCAGGCTACAGCAATTGCATCAGATGCTACGGGTATGGACATATCCGTGGAGCGGATTGACCTTCGCTTTCCTTTGAATTTGTTGGTCCGCGGTGTATTGGTGGTACAGCCTGCCGACAGTGCTGTTGATGTGCAGCATCCCGATACCTTGCTGAATCTTGGAAGTTTGAACGTACGGGTACAGGCATGGCCTTTACTCAAAGGGAAAGTGGAGGTGGATGACATTACCTTGAAACAAGTTGCTGTCAACTCCTCCAATTTAATGGAAGGTATGTGCATCAAAGGAGTACTGGGGCATTTCTTTTTCGAAAGCCATGGCATAGACCTTACAAAAGAAGATGCCATCCTCAATAATATAGAATTGAGCGATACCCATGTGCAGGTGATGCTTGCAGATACCACTGAGACTCCCAAGGACACTACTGACACTGCGTTAAATTGGAAAGTCACACTCCATACTCTGAAGTTGAAGAACGTCTCGGTCGATTTACAGATGCCATTGGACTCCATGGGGCTGAAAGCCCATATAGGAGATGCTGAGATTGCGGACGCTGCTGCCGACCTGAAACACCAGTTCTATGGCTGGAGAAAATTCCTGCTGACTGGAACTTCTGTCAATTATGATACCGGCGGCCCGGGGAGTGCGATAGGCTTCGACCCCTCGCACATTGCTCTTCGCGACATTCGTATGGGCATTGATTCTGTGATGTACTACGGTAGAGATATGAATGCCGTTATCCGGGAATTTTCCATGTATGAGCGTTCCGGTTTAAGTGTGACTTCCCTGACCGGGCGGTTATTTGCCGACTCTACCGTTATCCGTATCCCTTCTTTGAAGTTGCTGACACCTCATAGTGAGATGAACTTTACGGCACAGACTTACTGGGAACTGATAAATATACCTACCACCGGTCGTCTGACAGCCCGTTTCAATGCCCGTATCGGCAAACAGGATGTACTGCTTTTTGCCGGTGGCCTGCCGGAAACTTTCAAGGAAGCCTATCCGTTCCGTCCGTTGGTGATTCATGCCGGTACGGAAGGAAACCTGAAGCAGATGCAGATTTCCCGTTTTACGGCTGAGCTGCCCGGAGCCTTTTCGTTGAATGGGGGAGGAGAATTCTGGAACCTGACCGACAGTGTGAAACGCAATGGAAACATGGACTTCGAGATGCATACGCAGAACTTGAACTTCTTGACCGGACTAGCTGACATTGCTCCCGATGGCTCCATCATCGTGCCGGACAGTATGCACCTTGCGGCACGTGTCGGTATGGAGGGGACGCAGTGCACTGCCGCCTTGAAACTGCTGGAGAAGGAAGGCGTCTTGAATCTGGACGCTGCCTATAACCTTGCTACGGAAGCCTACCATGCCGACCTTGCCATCAACAACTTGCAGGTGCATCACTTCCTGCCCAAGGACTCTATCTATACTCTTACGGCAAAGATGTCCGCTAAAGGACAAGGGGTGGATGTGGCATCACGAAAGACTGTGGCTGCTTTGAATGCCTCTTTGGAAAAACTACAGTATGGGCATTGGGACATTTCCGGTGTGGAGGCGCATGCCGGACTCAAGTCATCCGTTGCTACCGTCCGTCTTGCCAGCGATAATGTTCTTCTCAAGATGCAGGGAAATGCGGATATGCGTCTTGACCGCAGCTATTTGGATGGCGCTTTGGATTTGAATGTGGAAGAGGTGAATCTGCATAAGCTGGGTTTGGTGCCCCGACCGTTGAAACACCCGTTTGCCTTTACAATGGGAGCGGAGGCACGTCATGATTCTCTCAAGTTGAGGCTTGACGCCGGTGACTTGAATCTGCGTTTCCGCGCCCACAGCACGTTGAAGAAGTTGATGGAACAGTCGGATAAATTTGTCTCTATCCTGACAAAGCAGATTGATGAACGGCGTTTGGACCATGCCGCTTTGCGCCAAGTCCTTCCTTCAGCAGGCATGCATCTGGAAGCCGGTAACCAGAATCCCGTCAGCTATTTCCTGGCTGCAAAGGGTATTTCCTATAATGATTTCAAACTGAGCTTCGGATTTACTCCGCAAGTCGGCATCAATGGGCGTACAGCTGTTCACGGATTGCGCATGGACTCCTTGCAGCTCGATACGATATTTTTTACAGTGAAGCAGGATACTGCTCGGATGAAGTTGCAAGGTGGTGTCATAAACGGTCCCAAGAACCCGCAGTTTGTGTTTCGCAGCACATTGACGGGGGAAGTCCGTAATGAAGATGCGGAGCTGACTGTGGATTATGTGGATGGAAAAGGGCAGACTGGTGTGCTGTTCGGTATTAACGCCCGTCCGTTGACCGAAGGACATGGTCGCGGTGATGGTGTGCTGCTGAACCTTATTCCTGCCGAGCCGATTATCGCTTTCCGTAAATTCCACTTTGCGGACAATAGTAACTGGATTTATCTGCATAAGAATATGCGCGTCTATGCCAATATTGATATGGACAGCGACGATGGTCTGTGTTTCCGTATGCAATCCGACAAGAATGATACCCTTTCCTTGCAGAATATAAACGTAGAATTGAGCCGATTGCGCCTGGATGAACTTACGGAGGTACTTCCTTATATGCCTCGGCTTACGGGATTGTTCTCCGCCGAAGCAAATTATATACAGACTGCCACTTCCCTGCAGGTGTCCGCCGAAGCCAATGTAGAGAAACTGACCTACGAACGCCAACCGGTTGGAGATATAGGTCTGGGGGCTACCTGGTTGCCGGGCGACAAGAATACGCACTATTTGAATACCTATTTTACACATGATAACGAAGAAGTGATGATCGCCGACGGTATCTTGACGCAGAAAAACGGAAAGGATACTCTGGAAGTGTCCACTCGTTTCGAGCATTTCCCATTGAAGATGGCCAATGCATTCATCCCTGACCAAATGGTGGCCTTTACCGGAGATATTGATGGAGGGCTTTATATTTATGGTTCGCTGGACAAGCCTCAAATGCATGGTGATATTGTTTTGGACAGTGTGTCTGTCTATGCACGCCAGGCGGGAGCACGTTACTGGTTCGACAACCGTCCGGTACAGATAAAGGACAATCAGTTGATATTCGATAAGTTTGCCATTTATACCACCAGCAAGAATCCGTTTACGATTGACGGTAAGGTTGATTTCCGGAATATGGAGCGTCCTACTGCCAACCTCAATCTGCTGGCAGAGAACTATACGTTGCTGGATGCACCGCGTACCCGCGAAAGTCTGGTATATGGAAAGGTGTTCGTTGATTTGCATGCCACGGTGAAGGGACCGCTTGACGGGCTCACGATGCGTGGAAACATGAATCTGCTGGGCAATACCAACGTAACCTACGTGTTGACCGATTCCCCTTTAACGGTGGAAGACCGTCTCAGTGGGCTGGTTACCTTTACCTCATTCACCGATACGACGTCGGTAAAGGCGGATGAAGTTCCTGCCATGTCGTTGGGAGGATTGGAAATGTATATGTCCGTCCATATTGACGATGCTGTCCGTCTTCGTGCCGACTTGAGTCCCGACCGCAGCAAATACATCGAACTGGAAGGTGGCGGTGATTTGAATATGCAGTATACTCCCCAAGGGGATATGAGCCTTACCGGACGCTATACCCTTTCGGGTGGCGTCATGAAATATTCGCTGCCTATCATCCCCTTGAAGGAGTTTCAGTTCAATCCCGGCAGTTATGTGGATTGGCGAGGGAATATTATGAATCCTACGCTAAGCCTAAAGGCTACGGAACGTATGCGTGCTTCTGTGGCCGACGGTGACGGGGACGGTTCGCGCATGGTGAACTTCGATGTTTCCATTTCCATCAAGAACAGGCTTGACGCTCCCGATTTGATATTCGATATTTCGGCGCCCGAAGATGCCGCAGTAGAGAATGAGCTGCAGGCAATGGGTGCAGAAGAGCGTAGCAAGCAGGCCATTGCCATGCTTGCCACGGGTATTTACCTGAACAGTGGTGCCAAAGGAGGAGGTTTGTCAATGGGAGCCGCCTTGAACTCAGTGCTTCAGAGCCAGATAAACTCCTTGGCGGGAGGTATAAAAGGGGCCAATATCAGTGTAGGTGTGGAAGACCGTACCTCTGCTGAAACGGGTGACACGCAGAAAGACTTCAGTTTTCGTTATTCCCAGCGTTTCTTCAACGACCGCGTACAGATAGTCATCGGTGGAAAAGTGTCCACCGGGGCCAATGCCACGAACGATGCGGAATCATTCATTGACAATATATCGCTGGAATACCGTCTTGATGCGTCGGGTACTCGATATGTCCGTGTATTCCATAATAAAAACTACGAAAGCATACTCGACGGTGAGATAACCGAAACGGGTGTCGGCCTTGTGCTGCGCCGGAAGATGGACCGATTGAGTGAACTCTTCATCTTCAGGAAGAAAAAGATAAAACCGGAGGCTGAAAATAGCGATATGAAAAAGTAGGAATGTGATATGAAACGACTGATATTATATATTGCAGGATTGATATTTCTGGCAGGTTGCTCCACCACGAAGCACTTGCCCGAGGGGGAGATACTCTATACCGGCCAAAAGCCGATGATTGTATTGAACCGCAGTGAAACGTCTGTTGGTGAGATTGCTATGGAAGAGGTGGAAGCCGCCCTTGCTACGGCACCGAACAATTCGTTGCTGGGAAGCTCTACTATCCGCTATCCCTTTCCTTTCGGACTGTGGATTTACAATGGTTTCCAGAAGTATGAGAAGGGATTCGGAAAGTGGATATTCAATAAATTTGCCGCCACTCCGGTGCTTATGTCTACGGTGAATCCCGATATACGCCAGAAGGCGGCGGTTAACTTGCTGCGCGATTATGGCTATTTCAACGGAAGCGTCAGCTACAAGACATTTATCGACCCGAAGGACTCGCTGAAGGCAAAGTTGCAATATACGGTGAACATGCGTAACCCCTACTTTATAGATACGGTATATTATCGTGGTTTCAGCGAGCGTACCACTCGCATTATGGAGCTGGGACGCCGACGTTCCCTTATCAGTTCGGGAGAACAATTCAATGTGGCTGATTTGGATGGGGAGCGTACCCGTATCAGTACCCTGCTGCGTAATGTGGGCTGTTATTATTTCCGTCCCGACTACCTAACCTATCAGGCCGATACCATGATGGTTCCCAATGGGCATGTCCAGATGCGCTTGATTCCCGTTCCCGGTATGCCAAAGGTAGCCGAGAAGCAGTTCCGTGTGGGGCGTAAATCCGTCTATCTTCTTGGAAAGCAGGGGCAGGAACCCAATGACAGCATGGATTACAAAGGCTTGACCATACATTACTACAACAAACCTCCGGTACGTCCCAACATGCTTTACCGTTGGTTGAACTATCAAGGTTATCGGCGGAAACGTCAGATACAGGACAGCGCAGGTATTGCCCGCCAGCGTTCTATGCAGAGTTTGTATAGTTTGTACCGTCAGACCCGTATTCAGGAGCGTCTGGCAAGCGTCGGTATTTTCCGTTATGCGGAGATGCAGTATATACCGCGTGATACGGCGTTTGTGTCTGATACATTGGATGTGAGGGTCATTGCCGCGCTCGATAAACCCTACGATGCGGAGTTGGATTTTAATGTCACCATGAAGAGCAATAACCAGACGGGACCGGGTGCCGCTTTTACGGTGACGAAGAACAATGTCTTCGGTGGCGGTGAAAGCTGGAATGTGAAGTTGAACGGTTCGTACGAATGGCAGACGGGCAAGGCAAGTTCTTCCTTGATGAACAGTTATGAACTGGGTATCTCCACTTCGCTTATCTTTCCGCGCGTGGTGTTTCCTAGGATGGGCGACCGTGAGTATGACTTCCCGGCTACAACGACTTTCCGTTTATATGCCGACCAGATGAACCGTGCCAAGTATTATAAGCTGTTGGCTTTTGGCGGTAATGTCACTTATGACTTCCAGCCCAAATCGACTTCCAGGCACAGTATAACTCCTTTCCGGTTGACATTCAATGTACTGCGCAATCCTACTGCCGCTTTCGATACGTTGCGTGCCGAGAATCCGGCACTCTACGTTAGTTTGCGCGACCAGTTCATTCCTGCCATGGAGTACACCTATACTTATGACAACGCTTCCGTGCGCGGCAAGCGTAACCCCATCTGGTGGCAGACCACCGTTGCGTCGGCCGGTAACCTGACTTCTGCCGTCTACCGTATTTTCGGCAAGCCGTTCAGTGAGGAAGGAAAGAAGCTTTTCGGGGTACCTTTTGCACAGTTCTTGAAGCTGAACTCGGAATTCAGGTACCATTACCGGATAGACAAGAACCAGATGATAGCCTCGCGTATTGCCGGAGGGGTGATATGGTCGTATGGCAACGCTACGACCGCACCTTATACGGAACAGTTCTATATCGGCGGTGCCAACAGTGTGCGCGCCTTTTCTGCACGCAGTATAGGTCCGGGCGGCTATCCTCCCGAGACGGATAGGAAATATACCTATATCAACCACGTGGGTGATATTCGCATAGAAGCCAATATCGAGTATCGCTTCCGTATGATTGCCGACTTGCATGGAGCGGTGTTTCTGGATGCCGGCAATGTATGGCTGATGCGTAAGGACGAAAATCGCCCGAACGGTGAGTTCACCTTGAAGAATTTCCCGAAACAGATTGCTTTGGGTACGGGATTCGGCTTACGCTATGACCTGGACTTCCTTGTTTTCCGTCTGGATTTGGGTATCGGGCTTCACGACCCGTATGATACCGGAAAGTCGGGATATTACAATATTCCTAAGTTCAAGGATAGTATGGCACTGCATTTTGCCATCGGTTATCCGTTCTAAATGTACGTTTTTGAACGGATAGTGGTAAAGAATGAACTAAAACTCCCTTCTGTCAGCCATAAATTTTTGTACATTTGCAACCGTTATCAACTGTGATACACTAACCTTTTTAAATAATAACTAATATGAAACCAACTTTATTCTTATTGGCAGCCGGTATGGGCAGCCGTTATGGTGGCTTGAAACAATTGGACGGATTGGGACCGAATGGCGAAACTATCAT
>ERZ833515.1524-NODE-1524-length-15708-cov-10.859132_pt1 | contig 15708 bp, 16 predicted proteins | sample MGYA00519949_ERZ833515 | MGnify/ENA primary metagenome ERZ833515 (study PRJEB31850, sample SAMEA3708741) | human gut metagenome | biome: human gut; feature: human-associated habitat; material: faeces | place: China | collected 2014 ...
AGGCCGAGGACTGCTACAAGGCCGAGTATGCCCGCCGCCATCTGGGCGAGTGCTATGAGGGCCGCATCTCCGGCGTGACCCAGCGCGGCCTGTTCATCGAACTGGAAAACGGCGTGGAGGGCTTTGTGCCCGCTTCCAGCCTGACCGCCACCGGCACTATGCTCACCGAGGGCGTCCGCCTTTCCGACCCTGTTTCCGGCAAGAACTGGAATCTGGGCGATACCATGATGATCACCATCGTGCGTGCAGACGTCAATCTGGGCAAGATCGACTTTGAGGTCGCCCCGGAAAGCGCAAAGCAGTAACCTTATAATAGAACAAAAGCAGACTGCCCCCGAAGCAGCGCACAAGACCGTGCTGCTTCGGGGGCAGTTTTTATGTTTTACGGGGGATAGGCGGGGCGCTGTCGTCCGTAAGACCAAGGATATAATCTGTACTGGTATGGTAGAGACGGGCAAGTTGGATCAGCACCTCGGTGGGGATATCCCGCTTGCCGGTCTCATAATTGGAATAGCAGACCTGTGTACATTTCAGATACGCCGCAACATCCTTTTGCAGCAGATCACGATCCTCCCGCAGATCCCGGATACGTTGATACATGGTGCTTACCTCAAAGGCTTTATTTAAGGTAAAGTATAGGCATAACGAAATGTTATATTGACATATAAAACAAAATGTTATATCATGGTGTCGTGCCGGGCACGGCTGTGAATCTCCGGCGCAAAAGGGGAGAGCATCATGAAATTGGAATTCTGGCAGACAGTATCCTGCAACCACCTTACGCTTGCAAGGGTCTGCAAAACTATCGACTGGCAGCAGCCGCTGCCCCGATGCGGAGAATATGTAGCCGGGCTGGATACGCTGGACGGCGAACAGGAACTGCCGGTGCGCAAGTTGCTGCACCGGGTACAGGACGGCAGATGCCTTGCGGAGCTGCCGAGCTTCAACATTGCGCAGCTGCGGCTTTCTTACCGGGAGCTGGAGCAGCTGGCCGAAAAAAAGGGCTGGACGCTGCAAAAACTGTAAAAAACTTAAATTTCCCTCTTGCATTCTGGCCGATTCGTGCTATAATAGTAAGGCAATCGTTTCCAAGGCCGCTCGACGGGGTAGCCGATATTGAAGGTTGTGATGGGCACATACATTAAATATGGCCCCAATAAGTCAGAACCAGAAATGAGGTGAAAAGAATGAAACAGGGTATCCATCCGAACTACGTTGACTGCACCATCACCTGCGCATGCGGCAACGTCATCAAGACTCGTTCCACCAAGCCCGAGATCCACGTCGAAGTTTGCTCCAAGTGCCATCCTTTCTATACTGGCAAGCAGAAGCTGGTTGACACCGGCGGACGTGTTGAGCGCTTCAACAAGCGTTTCGGCCGTAAGTAATTATAGGCTATCTCATGCCGCTTCCTTCGGGAGGCGGCATTTTTGCGTTTTTTCGCAGGCAAATGTTTTATTTTCCCACACAGGATTGTCTTAATTTAAACACATTTTCCATCTAAACTATAGCAGTTCCAAACCGGAAAGCGCTGGCGCTACGCCGCTTTCCGCAAAACAGCTTCTGAAATAAAAGGAGAGTTTGCTGTGATCGAAGTTTCTCACCTGAGCAAGTCCTACGGCAGCCGCCCTGCCGTGCAGGATCTCTCGTTTACGGTGCCGGACGGCCAGATCTACGGTCTGCTTGGCCCCAACGGTGCGGGCAAATCCACCATTATGAATATCCTTACCGGCTATCTGGCCCCCACCGAGGGCGAGGTGAAGGTGGCCGGCTTCCATCTGCCTGAGCAGGCGCAGCAGGCCAAAGCCTGTGTGGGCTACCTGCCGGAGCAGCCGCCGCTGTACCCGGAAATGACCGTGCAGGAATATCTGGACTTTGCGGCCGAGCTCAAGGGGGTCAAAAAAGCCCAGCGCCGCGAGCAGGTGCAGCAGGCCGCCCGGCGCACCGGGCTGGATCAGGTGATGCCCCGGCTCATCCGCAGCCTGTCCAAGGGCTACCGCCAGCGCGTGGGCATTGCGCAGGCTCTTCTGGGCAGCCCGCAGCTGATCATTCTGGATGAGCCCACGGTCGGCCTGGACCCGGCGCAGGTCATCGGCATCCGTAAACTGATCCGGGAACTGGGCAAGACCCACACGGTCATCCTGTCCAGCCACATCCTCAGCGAGGTGCAGGCGGTGTGCAGCCGGGTGCTGATCCTCTCCAAGGGAGCGTTAGTGGCCGAGGGCACTCCGGAGCAGCTGAGTGAGAAGCTGAGCCCCGGCATCCGCCTGCGTGTTACCGCGCTGGGCAGCAGCGATACGGTGCTACCGGTCGTGGAAGCGGTGCCGGGTATCACCGGGGTGCAGCTGGTCAGCGAAGCAGACGGCGAAGTGACCTTTACTGCGGAGACTGCCGACACCACCGACCGCCGCGCCGAGGTGTCCCGCGCTCTTTCGGAGGCGGGGTGCACGGTGCTGGAGCTGACGGCGGAGAACCGCAGCCTGGAGGAAGTGTTCCTGGCTCTGACCGGGGAAACCGCCGATGTGCCGGAAGAGCCGGAAACCGAACCGAAAGGAGAATGACCGATGTTCGCAATTTTCAAACGGGAAGTCCGCAGCTGCTTCCATGGAATGATCGGCTATGTGCTCACCGCCTTTCTGCTGGTGGCATCGGCCATCTATTTTGTGGCGCTGAACCTGGGCTACGGCCTGCCGGACTTTGGCTACTATACGCTGTACAACACCATTTTTATGCTGCTGTTTTATTTTCCGGTGCTGACCATGCGCTCCTTTGCGGAGGAACGCCGCACCCGCACCGACCAGCTCCTGCTCACCAGTCCGGTGCCGGTGACGGGCATCGTGCTGGGCAAGTTCTTTGCCCTGTGCGTGGTGTTTGCACTGCCCTGCGTGGTGGACGCAGTCATGATCCTGACCCTGCAGGCACTGGGGGCGACCGCTGCCAGTACGCTGGCCAATTTTGCGGCGCTGCTGTGCTACTATCTGCTGGGCTGCGCCGCCATTGCCATCGGGGTGTTCCTGTCCAGCCTGACCGAAAACCAGATCATCGCGGCGGTGGCCGGAGCGGCGGCGCTGCTGCTGGCCTATCTGATGCCCAGCCTGCGCAGGATGTTCACCACCGGCAGTGCCGTGGCGCTGGCGTTGTTCACCGCACTGGCCGCGGTGCTCAGTGTGGTGGCGGGCCTGCGCAGCCGCAGCTTCACGCTGGGGTGTTTGACCTTTGCCGGGTGCTGTGCGGCGCTCACGGTGTTGTTCCTGCTGCGCAGCAGCTGGCTGACCGAGGGCTTCAGCGCCGTGCTGAGCGCACTGTGCCTGTTTGCTCCCTTTGCGGAATTCGTCAACAGCAACTTTTCCATCCCCACACTGGTGTACTATCTCACCGTGACGGTGCTGTTCCTGTTCTTTACCGTGCAGGAACTGGAAAAACGCCGCTGGAACTGAGGGGAGGGCACAACAATGAAAAACAGAAAGAACCGGCCGGTCAACGGCAAGGTATTCCGCAGTGGGGTGTACTCCACCGCCATTCTGGCGGCTGCCATCCTGCTGGCGGTGCTGGTCAATCTGGTGGTGCGGGCACTTCCGTCCAAATACACGGAGTTTGACCTTTCGGAGGCCAAAATGTACACCCTGGGCGACAGCTCGGTGCAGCTGGCACAAAGCCTGCAGCAGGATGTGACCATTTATTATCTGTGCGAGACGGGCAGCGAAGATGCCATCATCACGAAGCTGTTGGACCATTACGCCGCCGAAAGCAGCCATATCCATTGGGAACAGAAGGACCCGACCCTTTACCCGACCTTTGCGGCGCAGTACGGGGCCGAAAATGCATCCACCGGAAGCCTGATCGTGACCAGCGGGGAGGACAGCGTGGTGCTGGATGCCGCCGATCTGTACGAGTATGACTACTCCGACTATTACACCACCGGCAGTGCCAATGTGACCTTTGGCGGCGAGAAGCAGATCACAGCCGCCATCTATAAACTCACCAGCGGCGACGCCCGGGTGGCCTACTATACCACGAACCATGGGGAACAGGCCCTGACCAGCTCCCTCACCGAGGCGCTGAACGCCCAGAACATCACCCTGCAGCCGCTGGACCTGCTGACCAGCGAGATCCCGGAGGACTGCAGCCTGCTGATCATCAACGCACCCACGTCGGATCTTGCGTCGGATGACGGACTGGTGGACGAGGCGTCCATGCTGCAGAACTACCTGAACGAGGGCGGCAAGATGCTGCTGACCACCAACATCTACGACGAGACCCCCAATCTGGACGCCCTGATGGCAGAGTTCGGCCTGTCGCGGGAGCCGGGCATCGTGGTGGAAGGTGACTCCGGCCATTCGCTGTACGGCTATCCGTACTCCCTGTTCCCGGATTACGGCGCCACGGAGGAGAGCACGGCCCTGAACGGCGTGAACAAGGACACCCATGTGATGCTCTCGGTGGCACAGGGTCTTGTGCTGACCGAGACGGAGGATGTGACCGCGGAACCCCTGCTCAACACCTCGGAGCAGTCCTACAGCAAGCAGGACGTCAACAACGCCGCAACCACCGAAAAGGAGAGCGGCGACACCGACGGCCCCTTTACACTGGCCGCCTGGGCATGCAACGACAACACCGGAGCGGAAGTGATCTGGATCGGCTGCCCGAATGTGGACAACGAACAGGTGTATCAGTCCATTCCCGGCAACCGCACCTTCCTGCAGGGCTGTGCCGTTTCGCTGGCCGGGGATGACAGCGGTCTGCTCATCGACACTAAGGCGCTGGAAGCTGAGCCTATCACGGTGGCAGCTTCGCAGGCCACGACCCTGGGGTTGGTGTTCGTGTTCATCCTGCCTGCCGCCGTGCTCGTAGCCGGTGCCGTGGTGGTGCTGCTGCGCCGCCGCCGATAAGGAGGCTGCCATGAACGCAAAACGACGCACCCTTGCGGTGCTTGCGGCGGTGATCGCAGTGCTGGGGCTGGCGCTCTGGGCCCTGAACCGCAGCACTGCCGCAGAGGAAGCCGCTTCCAGTGCGGCGGCCGATGGTACCATCCCGCTGTGCTCTTTCTCTACCGCTGACCTGAGCCGCATCACCTACACCTACAACGGGCAGACCCTCACGCTGGACGATGCGGACGGCAGCTGGACGCTGGCGGAGGACTCGGACTACCATCTGGACGAGAGCGCCTGCAATACCATGGTCACAGCACTTTCGTCCCTCCATGCAAAGCGGCAGCTGGACGCGCAGGCCGGGGAGGACTACGGCTTTGACGCGCCGGAGTTGACTGTAACAGTCACGGCGGCCGGGCAGACCACCACCCTGACCTTTGGCAGCAGCAACACCGTCACCGGCGACCGCTATGTGCAGAAGGACGGAGACACCGCCCTGTATACCGTGGACGCCAGCCGGACGGCCTGCTTTGCCTGCGACAAGGCCGGGCTGTTCGGCAGCTTCAGCCCGGCGGGCTTTGCCGCGTCGGATGTGGAGCAGGTGGCGTATACGCTGGCCAGCGGGGAAAAAGTCTCGCTGACTGCCGGTTCCGAACTGGCAGGGGACGGAGACGAGGCGGATTCGGCTTCCTACGAGACGGTGTGGCGCTTTGCCGGAGATGCCGACACGGACCTGGATCAGGACAAGGTGCAGAGCATGCTCTCGGCCCTGAGCAGCTATGTGTCCGGCCAGATCACCCCCGCCGACGGCGCGGACCCGGCGGCCTGCGGCTTTGATGCCCCGTTGGCCGTGGTACAGGTGACCACGGCCGACGGAACAAAGACCCTCACCTATGCCAGCGGCACCGATGGGGATTACCTGATGGTGGAAGGCGATGATTCCATCTATGCAGTGGACGGCAGCATCGTGCAGGCCGTGACCCAGACGGCCGACGCGCTGACAGCGGCCTGAACGGCGAAAAAATCCATCCTGCGCCCGGCGAAAAAACCGCTGGGGCGCAGGATTTTTTTATGGTCTCTGTAAAGTTTCGGCAAACCTCGACAGAGTGATTGACATTTGCCCCCGGATTGTTTATGATAAGCCATGACAGGGCAGAATAACTGCGCAATATTACGGTCGTCATGGATGTTGTGCAGGGCTGGGTCACCCTGATGCGGGAGAAGGATGGGGCACAGGCCCTGTCTTTTTTCGTATCTGAGTTATAAGGAGGATATTGTAAAAAATGGACAACTCGGTGATCGTTTCACTGCGGGATATCGTGGTGGAATTTGATGGTCAGCGCATTCTGGATGGGCTGAACCTCGACATCCATGACAAAGAGTTTGTGACGCTGCTGGGCTCCTCCGGCTGCGGCAAAACCACCACCCTTCGCCTGATCGCAGGCTTTCTGGAACCAAACTCCGGCAAGGTGCTGCTCAAGGGCCAGGACATTACCGGTGTGCCGCCCTACAAACGCCCGGTGAATACCGTTTTCCAGAAGTACGCGCTGTTCCCGCACCTGAACGTGTTCGAGAACGTGGCCTTCGGCCTGCGCCTGAAGAAGATGGACGAAGAGACCATCCGCCGCAAGGTGCGCAACATGCTGGAGGTCGTGGGCCTGAAGGGCTTTGAGCGCCGCAGCATCAGCCAGATGTCCGGCGGCCAGCAGCAGCGCGTGGCCATCGCCCGCAGCCTGGTCAACGAACCGGAGATCCTGCTGCTGGACGAGCCTTTGGGCGCACTGGACCTCAAGCTGCGCAAGGAAATGCAGCTGGAGCTCAAGCGCCTGCAGCGCGAAATGAACATTACCTTTATTTATGTCACCCACGATCAGGAAGAAGCCCTGACCATGTCCGATACCGTTGTGGTCATGAACGGCGGCAAGGTGCAGCAGATCGGCACCCCGGAGGACATCTATAACGAGCCGAAGAACGCCTTTGTGGCGGACTTCATCGGCGATTCCAACATCGTGGACGGTGTGATGCACAAGGACTTCCTGGTGTCCTTCTCCGGCGTGGACTTCCCCTGTGTGGACCGCGGCTTTGCCCGGGAACAGAGCGTGCAGGTCGTGGTGCGCCCCGAGGACATCGAGGTGGTCTCCCCGGTGGAAGGCCAGCTGGTGGGCGTGGTCAACGACGTCATCTTCAAGGGCGTGCACTTTGAAATGCATGTGGAGTGCGAGGGCCGCGAGTGGCTGATCCATTCCACCCGCGCCTGCACCCCCGGCGAGACCATCGGCATGCGCATCGGCCCCAACGAGATCCACATCATGGCACGGAGCGAGGGGTGATGTGCCATGAAGATTTATGACAAGAAGCTGGCCTATCCGTACTTTGTATGGATGACCCTGTTCACGGTGGTGCCGCTGCTCATTGTGGTGTATTACGCCTTTACCGACGGCAACGGCGCGTTCACCATGGAAAATCTGGCTTCCATCAGCGGTTACGGTTCGGTGTTTGCCCGCAGCCTGCTGCTGGCCCTCATCGCCACGGTCATCTGCCTGGTGCTGGCGTTCCCCATCGGCTATTTTCTGTCCCGCCTGCGGGTGAACAAGCAGCACATCATGCTCATGCTGGTGATGCTGCCCATGTGGATGAACTTTCTGCTGCGCACCTACGCATGGATGGGCCTGCTCAGCGTGAACGGCCCGGTGAATGCCATTCTGGGCTTCTTCGGCCTGGGACCCTATAATATGCTGAACACCTCCGGCGCTGTGGTGCTGGGCATGGTGTACAACTATGTGCCCTATATGATCCTGCCGCTGTACACCAGCATGACCAAGATCGACCAGAGCCTTGTGGAGGCAGCCCAGGACCTGGGGGCCAACACCACCAAGACCCTGCTGCGGGTGCTCATCCCCATGAGCGTGCCCGGCATCAGCACCGGCATCACCATGGTATTCGTGCCGGCAGTGTCCACCTTCGTCATCAGCCGGATGCTGGGCGGCGGTTCCAACCTGCTGATCGGCGACCTGATCGAAATGCAGTTCCTTGGCAACAGCTACAACCTGAATGTGGGCTCCGCCATGAGCCTTGTGCTGATGATCATCGTGCTGCTGTGCATGAGCTTTACGTCCAGCTTTGACGAGGACGAGATGGAGGGTGTGTCCTGATGAAAACAAAACATCTCCGCCTGATGCAGCGTGCCTACGTCATTCTGTTCTTCTGCTTCATGTATCTGCCCATTGCCTACATGATCGTGTTCAGCTTCAACCAGAGCAAGGGCTATTCGCTGTTCACCGGCTTTACCTTAAAGTGGTACAGCAGCCTGTTCCACAATTCGTCCATCCTGCATGCACTGTGGGTGTCCATTGAGGTGGCACTGCTGTCCGCCGTCATCGCCACAGTGCTGGGCACGGCGGCCAGCCTGGGCATCGCGTCCATGAGCCGCCGCAGCCGCCTGCTGGTGACCAACATCACCTACATCCCGGTGGTCAACCCGGAGATCATCACCGGCATTTCGCTCATGCTGCTGTTCGTGGCTTACCAGCGCTTTGCCGAGGGCGTCTCCTGGCTGCCGGACACCATCATGGGCTTCCCGACGCTGCTCATCGCCCACATTGCCTTCAATGTGCCGTATGTCATCTTCAACGTGAGCCCCAAGCTCAAGCAGCTGGACATCAAGCTGTATGAGGCGGCTCTGGATCTGGGCTGCAACCCCAAGCAGGCCTTCTTCAAGGTCATCCTGCCGGAGATCATGCCGGGCATCGTCACGGGCGCTATCATGGCATTCACCATGTCAATCGACGATTTCGTGGTGTCCTACTTTACCGCCGGCACGACCAGTCAGCCGCTGTCGGTCGTGATCTACTCGATGACCCGCCACCGCATGACACCGAAGATCAACGCCGTGTCCACGATCCTGTTCCTGATCGTGCTCGCACTGCTCATCGTCATCAATATGCGCCAGTCTCGCGACGAAAAGCGCCGCGAGGCCGCCCGCCGGAAAGGAGCGATGCAGCCGTGAAAAAACGTATGCTTTCCCTGCTGCTGTGCGGCGCGATGTGCGCCGGGCTGCTCTCCGGCTGCGGCAATACGTCCTCGGCAGAGGTGCTCAACGTATACAACTGGGGTGAGTACATCGACACTGACCTCATTGACCGGTTCGAGGAGGAAACCGGCATCAAGGTTATCTACAACACCTTTGATTCCAACGAAAACCTGTATTCGCGCATCCAGACCACGAGCTACGACGTCATTATCCCGTCCGACTACGCGATTTCGCGCTTTATCGACGAGGATATGCTCCAGCCGCTCAACTACAATCATATTCCGAATATGAAGCTGATCGATGAGAAATACACGCATCTGGACTTCGACCCGGAGCAGAAGTATTCCGTGCCCTATACCTGGGGCGTGGTCGGCATCGTGTACAACACCAAGTACGTTGATAAAGCGGATATCGGCTCGTGGGATTTGCTGTGGAACCCCAAATACACCAACCGCACCGCGATGTTCAACAACTCGCGTGATGCGCTCGGCATTGCGCTGATGTACCTCGGCTATTCGCTCAACACCACCGACAAGGACGAGCTGCGCGAGGCTGCTGACCTTATCATCGCCGGAAAACCGGTATATCAGGGCATCTGGATGGACCAGATTCTCGAAAAGCTGCCGAGTGAGGAAATTGTGGCTGCACCGTACTATAACGGCGATGCCGTCACCATGATCGACGAAAATCCCGACCTCGCATTCTACGTTCCAAAGGAGGGCACCAACCTGTTTGTCGATGCCATGTGCATCCCGAAGAACGCGAAGAACGTTTCGGGTGCGGAGAAGTTCATCAACTTCATGTGCTCGACCGAGGCGGCGATGGCAAACTGGGAGTATATCGGCTATTCCAGTCCGCAGACTGAGGTCTATAACGAACTGGACGAGGAAATCACCAGCGACCCGCTGTATTTCCCAGATATTACGCAGTATCCGACCGAGGCCTATACCAACCTGCCGACGGAAATTAACCAATACTATAATGATTTGTGGGTTGATATCTTAACGTGATCGGATATGCACCAACGCAACGTGCAGGGCGAGGTGACCTCACCCCGCCCTACAAATATCACACTCAGCTAACCCCAAGAAAAAGAACGTATCCAATGAACAGCGCTGATAACGAAGCAATTCAAAATCAGCGCACAAGGGCCGTAAAGACACGAATCTCCTGCTGAGAATATTTCTCGGCAGGGGATTGCGTACATCGCCTATTTGAGCAATCTCCGCTATCATAGAATCACAAAACAAAGCGGAGGTTGTTACAATGGGAAAATTCATAACGGACGAACACACAGGACTTACGAACTGGTCGGAGATTCTTATCTGGTTGCCGGTGATGAAGAACCGGAGCTGGAACCAATCGGCATCTACGGTCAGCGCCATCGGCGCTATCTTCGTCAGAACAAACGCTGCTTGTATCGGTATCTGTTCTTGACCGTTAAGCTGGACGCGCATTTGCGTGAGATTGATCATGCCGCCAACGAGATGTTCGCTCAGCTTACCAAACAGATGACGGCAGCCGAAGGTGTCACCGAAGCACTCAAAGCAGCCGGCCGGATGGAATGGGTGCGCCGCACGAACAGCATCCGAAGCCGCGTCAGAGAAATCGTCAATTCGGAACTGATTTACAACTGAGTAGAACCCGGAGTTCAGACTGCCGTTTGCGGCCTGAACTCCGGGTTCGCTTTAGGGCAAAATCGTGCAGTATCGGTCTAACAAGCAACGGATTTGCCCCAGCAAATCCAACCCGTAGGGAAATCCCTGTGCCCCTTATTTTATCATTTACCTGCGTGCAATCTCCACAGGAAAGTCATAATCCGCGCTCTGATGCAGCTTGCGTTCATACCGCTGACAACACACAGTCACTCAGAGGACAGCGTCTTCGCGGTAAGCATCAGCAGACACATCGACAAAAGCGGAGCTGTGATGGCCTGAAGATGCCTTATCCTCCGTGAGGATACTATACTTGCAGTCACTTCTACCACGCCGTTCGCCGCGTTGTAAACCTGCCGTTTGCAGTTTTACTCGAACCATTGTTGTCCAGCACGTGCAGCAGACGAATGTTTTTGTCGGTAACACTCTGACCGATAGTCAGCGTGAATCAGTATTCTCGGGTACAGCTGCACTGGTCGGCGTGATCTTATTGCCTTTGCCTCCAATTACTATCGCTGCAATGTATCTCAGAGGTTCCGTGTTCATTCGTCAGCGTTACATTTGCATTTTTGTTTGTAGAAAGCCGTGTTTTCTCGTCTTTACTCCATGCGGAGCGGCTGGAGCGCCTCATTCATGCGCTGAATATTCTGCACAACGCTATCCTTGCGGCGAACAGCAAGGCTGACATACAGCGAATCGATCAGCGAGAACTGTGCAACACGCGGCGAAACGAAAAGCTGTTCCGGAGAATACAGTTCCAGGCAGATATCACACACCTGCTTAAGTGGCGTATCCGGGTAACCGGTGATGCCGATGGTCTGCGCGCCGTGCTCTTTCGCCGTACGGACGGCGGAAACGATCTCACATGTCTTGCCGGTGTGCGAGATAGCGATCACGACGGTATTCGGCATACACAGGCTCGCTTGAATCTGCATCAGATGCGAGTCGGTCAGCGCCACCGCACGGAAGCCGATGCGCATCAGACGGATGTAGAAGTCCTCTGCGATGGTGCCGGATGCGCCGACACCGAGAATGAGGATGTTTTCGGCGCGACTGAGCACATCGACCGCCTGCTCGATCTTCTGGAAGTCAAGCAGCTGGAGCGCACGCTCGAGCGTGTCGATGTTGCGGCCAAACACGCTCTCGGAAATGGTCTGAATGCTGTCGGTTTCAGACAAATCTTCGAATATTGTTCGAACTGATTTGGGCGAATACTTCGCGAGCAGCAGCTTCATTTCACTGAATCCAGAGCAGCCGAGCATTTTGCAAAATCGAATAATACTCGATTCTGCGATGTCCAGCTCGGCGGCCATCTGCTGAATGCTGATCGAGGTAATATGTACCGGGTCGGCTATGATATGGTCGGCAATCCGCTTCCCAACCTTGGGAAAAGTCGCATATTGCGACTGAATTGCAGCATAAACGTTTTTATCCATACGCTCACCTTTTATCTGTGTCATATTATGTTTTCATTGTAACACAATTCTTCCAGCTTGTGAAGGATGCACAAAAATGAATATTATTCTTTTTACAACATGAATTATTGAATTTTATTCCGTACGGTGCTATACTTGATTATAGTCAATGGATTGGAGTTCCATTGAAAGGGTAAAAGCTGAAGCAAGAGATTACGTCCGGACAACTTCTCAAACTGCGGTTCCCCGAAAAAGCACGTTCAGTGCTCGATAAAGGGCCGCGCAGCTCCAACTGGCAGAAAAGAAAAATAAAAAAAGGACTGAGCAAAACCATGGGCAAATCCAGCAACCCGACTTTCGCGGGTGATAAGGAATTTGAGAAGATCCATCTCAAAGAAAAGTTTTCCTACGGCCTCGGCGACGTTGCCTGTAACGTTGTCTACGCCCTGACAACCTCGCTGCTGATTTACTTCTACACCAACGTAGTCGGCATCTCCGCAGCAATGATCGGTATCATCATGCTGTTCTCGCGTTTCTTCGATGGTATTTCCGACGTACTGATCGGTCACCTGGTTGACCGCACGCATTCCAAGCACGGCAAGTCCCGTGCATGGATCCTCTGGATGATGATTCCGTACGGTATCGCGGCAATCCTGCTGTTCACCGTTCCGCCTGCTACGCCGATCGTAAAGGGTATTTACGTTTTCATTACTTATAACTTCTGCACCACCGTTGTTTACACCGCACTGAACCTCCCGTATGCAACGCTGGCAACGCTGATGACCCGCGACACCGACCAGCGCGCCGTTGTCAACCTGTTCCGTACCGGCATGTCCGCCCTCGGCAACATGGTCATCACCGCAGTAACCTTCCCGCTGGTTACCCGTCTGGGTGACACCCAGCAGGCATGGATTGAGGTTTCCATCCTCTACGCCATCGTTTCCATCATCATGCTGTTCATCTGCTTCAAGAACTGTCATGAGCGCGTCAAGGAAGAGACCAAGACCAAGGACGGCAAGAACGTTCCGCTCTGGATGGGCATCAAGCTCTGCGTCACCAACAAGTACTTCATCATGTTCTTCATGCTCGCTGTGTTCCTGTCCTTCTATGAGGCAGTTACCGGCACCTGCAACGCATACTACGCACAGTACATTCTCGGCAACCGCGACCTGCTCGGCGCACTCGCATCGTTCGAGTCCATTCCGCAGATCGTTACCGTTCTTGTTCTGTCTCCGTTCATCGCAAAGTTCGGCAAGCGCAACGTAGCGCTGATCGGTGCGATCGTCGCCGTTATCGGCACGGTCTCCCTGTTCATCAACCCGAGCGCCCTCAATCTTGCACTGTTTGCCTGCGTCATGCGCGGCATCGGCAAGGGCTGCTTCCGCGGCGTCAAGTACTCCATGCTCGCTGACGTTATCGAGTACGGCGCATGGAAGAGCGGCATCCGTGTACAGGGCCTGATGGTATCTGCTACCACCGCCGGCCAGAAGTTCGGCTCCGGCATGACCAGCGCAATCTTCGGCGCTCTGATGAGCCTCGTAGGTTTCGCCGGCACCGTGACTATCAATGCAGCACAGTCTCAGATGCTGATCGGTATCTACATCATCGGCAACATCATTGCCTGGGGCGGCATCGGCGTTCTGCTGATCTTCTACAAGCTCGATAAGATCTATCCGCGCATTATTACCGAGATGAAGCAGCGCGAGGCTGCTGAGGCAGAAAAGGCCGCTGCAAACGCATAACTCAGACATGCTCTGACACTCACTAATCATCTTTTTCTTCCCTTATATGGCAACAGCCGGCGGAGTCATGTATTCTGCCGGCTGCCCCTTATTACGCATGGCCCTATCCCGGCGCATAACAAACTTGAAAGGCGTGTAACAAACAAATGGAAACTATGTCCTATGAAAACCGTATCGCCCTCGGCAATCTGGTACCGACGCTCGGTCAGTTCAAGGTAATGGATAAAATTCCGCAGTACCAGCAGTGCGAGGTGCACAATCTGGTCGAGGCACCGGCTGAGGTGCCCGAGGTGCTGCGCCATGTCGTGTTCAACATCGAACGCGGTCAGACGCTGCACGAGACCATCGACTTCCTCAACATGTGTCCGGACTTCAAGAATATGGACATCATCTACGCGAACGAGCTCGATGACGGCGCGGTCCGCTCGGGCAACTGCAACGTGGCGTATGAGATCGCCAAGTCCATCGGCATGAACTATGCCTATGGTCTGGAGTTCATCGAGCTGGTCAACCCGGACGACAACAAGGGTTTCCACGGCAATGCCCTGTTCTCGCGCTGGCCGATCCGCTGGGCGAAGGTCGTTCACATGCCCGAGCAGTACAACTGGTACTATGACCGTCAGAAGCGCATCGGCGCGCGCGTTGCCATTGTCTGCTCGCTCGACATCGGCGGCCGGGAAGTCGGCGCGGTCAGCGTCCATCTGGAGAACCGCGCGGACAGCGAGGGCCGCGAAGCCCAGATGGCAGTCGTGTATGATGAGATCAAAAAGTCGTTCGCGCCGGACACGCCGGTCATGATCGGCGGCGACCTGAACACCAATACGTTTGACGGCAACGACATCCCGGGCTTCACCAAGCTGTTCAACGACCCGGAGCGCCTTGCCAAGCACATGGCGGCGGTCGAAAAGTACGAGCGCGTCCTGCCGCAGGCAGAGGAGAACGGCTTCTCCTACCGCGAGTTCAGCAGCACCGAAGGCACGCGCCGCAAGCCGATGCCGGGCGGCAAGAGCATGCTGCTCAAGCTGGACTGGCTGATGGCGCGCGGCATGGAATGCGTCGACCACGGCACGGTATCGACTGAAACGAAGGACTGCACCTGGGCCGAGCCGGGCAGCGCGCTGGCGAAGTTCACAGGTCCCGAGCTGTCCGACCACAACGCCTGCTGGGCAGACTGTCGATTCGCAAAGTAAATACTGAAATCTATTGTAGAAAGCTGCACACGCTGCATACACATTGGCAGCGTGTGCACTTTTTATCGAGTGAGGAGAACCTACATCAAATGAGTGGAATGATACAATACCTGCGCGAATTCCATTTCGCCTCGGTCGTAGTGCGGCTCGCCCTTGCGATGCTGCTCGGCGGCTGCATCGGTCTGGAGCGCGGACGCAAGCGCCGTCCGGCCGGTTTCCGCACCTATATGCTCGTCTGTCTTGGCGCGGCGCTGACCGTGCTGCTCAGCCTGTACGAATTTACCATGGTGACAGGGCCGTGGTCGGATATTTGCGCAGAGATCGGCATAAAAACCGACGTTTCGCGTTTCGGCGCACAGGTCATCAACGGCATCGGCTTTCTGGGCGCAGGAACCATTCTCGTTACCGGCCGCCAGCAGGTCAAGGGCCTGACCACTGCCGCTGGTCTGTGGGCGTCGGCCTGCACCGGCCTTGCGGTCGGCGCAGGATTTTACGAGTGCGTGCTCATCGCATTCGCGATGATATTTCTCAGCATCCGCCTGTTCCCAATTGTGGATGCGTACATACAGGAGAACGCGCGTGACATCAATCTGTACATGGAGTTCTATTCGCTCGGGGACATCAGCACCATCATCAATCAGCTGAAATCGCAGAACGTGCAGATCTACGACATCGATATCGAGCGGAACAAAAGTGGCGAGGCGCTGCACCCAAGTGCGATCTTCTCGATCCGCCTCAATGAAAAAATACCGCACACGCAGCTTCTCTCCGATCTGGCGGAGTTGGACTGCTTTTGCGTGATCGAAGA
>ERZ833515.1532-NODE-1532-length-15649-cov-215.042196_pt1 | contig 15649 bp, 6 predicted proteins | sample MGYA00519949_ERZ833515 | MGnify/ENA primary metagenome ERZ833515 (study PRJEB31850, sample SAMEA3708741) | human gut metagenome | biome: human gut; feature: human-associated habitat; material: faeces | place: China | collected 2014 ...
AACGGACAGCAGCCTTATGCTTGGTGGGAGCTTTCTGCAGCCTGAATGCTCAGGCACAGAATATCCAGGTCAAGGGTAATCTTGTTGACGGTACAGGTGAGCCTCTGATAGGTGCCACTGTAAAAGTGAAAGGTAATGCCAGCGTCGGTGCGGTCACCGACTTAGATGGTAATTTCAGTATCAGTGTTCCTTCAGAGAATTCTATCCTCGTATTTACATACGTAGGTATGAAGACCAAGGAAGTAAAGATTGGTAAGAAGAGAGAGCTCAAACTCTCAATGGAAGACGACAATGCCATTGGCGAAGTTGTAGTCGTTGGTTATGGTCAGCAGAAGAAGGCTTCTGTCGTAGGTTCCATCACCCAGACTACTGGTGAGGTTTTGGAGCGTGCAGCTGGTGTCAGCGACGTTGGTTCAGCCTTGACAGGTAACCTCCCAGGAGTTGTTACAATCCAAGGCAATGGTATGCCTGGTGAGGAGGAACCTCAGATTATCATCCGTGGTTCTAGTTCATGGAACAATTCCGACCCTCTCGTTCTCGTTGATGGTATTGAACGTCCTCTGAGCAGCGTGGACATCTCTTCTGTGGAGAGCATCTCTGTACTGAAGGATGCTTCTGCTACTGCAGTCTATGGTGTGAAGGGTGCCAATGGTGTCATCTTGGTTACCACCAAGCGTGGTCAGGAAGGCAAGGCTAAGATTGACGTTGGTTTCAATGCTACGTTGAAAGCTCCTTCTAAGTTGCCTAACAAGTACGACTCTTATGATGCGTTGATGCTTCGCAACCAAGTGGTAGAGCGTGAACTGGGCGTTTATCCTGAAGGTGTTTCATATCTTCGTCCTCAGTCTTTTATTGACAACTATCGAAACCAGACTACGGATGAGCAGCGTGAACGTTATGCCAATGTGGATTGGCAGGATGCACTTTTCAAAAAGTCTGCTGTGTCCTATAATGCCAACGTGAACGTAAGTGGTGGTACAAAATTCGTTAAGTACTTCGCTTCTGCTGATTTCGTGCATGAGGGTGACCTCTTCCGTGAGTATGACAATGGTCGTAACTACAACTCTGGCTATGGATACAATCGTATCAATGTTCGTAGTAACTTGGACTTCGCCATCACAAGTAGCACTACTTTGAAGGTAAATGTGGCTGGTAGCAATGGCGTAAGAAAAGCTCCTTGGAGTAACATGAGCAATAGTGAGTGGCAGATTGGTCAGCAGTGGGCTGGTGCTTATAACATCGCTCCAGATGTGTTCTTGCCACAATATTCTGACGGCACATGGGGATTCTATCCAGCTGCTTCCAATGTAAGTAACTCTGCACAGAATCTTGCTATCGGTGGTACAGCGCAGGCTACTACTACTCGTATCAATACCGACTTTACCTTGGAGCAGAAACTCGACTTCATCACCAAAGGCTTGAATTTCCGTGGTACTATCTCTTGGGATAATGTTTTTGTCGAGACAGGACGAGGTATCAATGACTTGAATAATGAAGCCCAGACTAAGTATATTGATCCTGAAACAGGTCAGGTTACTTATGGTAAAGAACTTGAAGGAAATAATAAGTTTGATTGGCAGCAAGGTGTGAACTGGGCAACGGAAGGTGGTTCTGTAGATAATAACCAGACTGTTCGCAACCTCTACTATCAGTTGCAGCTCAACTGGGCTCGCAAGTTTGGACAGCATGATGTATCAGCCATGGGCTTGTTCTCACGTCAGGAGAATGCACGTGGTAGTGTGATGCCAACTTACCGTGAGGACTGGGCGTTCCGTGCTACCTATAGCTATGCTGGTCGTTACAACATCGAGTATAACGGTGCTTACAACGGATCAGAGAAGTTTAGCAAGGACAATCGCTTTGCCTTCTTCAATTCTGGAGCTATCGGTTGGACCATCACTGAGGAAAACTTCATGAAGTATCTTCGTGACAAGCACATCGTCGATATGTTGAAGTTCCGTGCTTCCTATGGTGAGATTGGTGATGACAACATTGGTGACCCATTTGATTCTAGTCGTCGCTGGTTGTATATGAGTCAGTGGGCGTATGGCGGCAAGAGTACGATGGATCTCGACCATACAGAGAGTATCTATACATGGTATCGACAGAACACTCTTGGAAATGATAATGTGAAATGGGAAACAGTTAAGAAAACCAACTTCGGTATTGATTATGGTTTCTTGGGAGGCTTGATTACTGGTTCTTTGGATTTCTTCTGTGATCGTCGTAATGACATCTTGATTTTCGGCTCCAACCGTTCTGTTCCTTCTTATTTCGGAACTACAGCACCTACTATTAATAAAGGTAAGGTTCGTACCAGTGGTTACGAGTGGGAATTGAAACTTAATAAGGTGTTTGCTAATGGCTTGCGACTTTGGGGTAATTTCAATATGACCCATGCCAAGAATAAGGTAATTTTGAAGGATGATGCCATCTTTACTCCAAATTATCAAAAGGAGGCAGGATTTGCCATGAATCAGTATCACTCTTATATAGATAAGGGCATTATCAATAATATTGATGATTTGATAGGTTCTCCGGCGCACGACTCCAATGACAATCACCGTTTGGTTGGTGACTATTACATTGTTGATTTCAATGGTGATGGTGTTGTTGATAGCAGGGACTCGGCTCCTGTAGGTTATAGCAGTAGTCCGCAGAACACCTATAATGCTACTGTTGGTTTCGAATGGAAGGGGTTCTCTGCTTTCGCTCAGTTCTATGGAGTAACTAATGTGACCCGTGACGTAGGATTGACAAGCTTTGGTAATATGCTTGATAATGTTTATGATACTGGTACTTGGTGGAATAAGAATCAAAGCAATGCAGAATGTATCCTCCCTCGTTGGGGTGCCACTGCTTCAAGTTACACCTATGGTACACAGTATATGTATGATGGCTCTTACATTCGTTTGAAGAATGTCGAGATTGCTTATACCTGGACCAAGGGTTGGATTAAGGCATTAGGCATAAACTACCTCAAGGTTTACTTGAATGGTAATAACCTCTGGCTTTGGACTCGTATGCCTGATGACCGTGAGGCAAACCTCGGTGGTGGTGGCTGGTTGGGAGCATACCCTACGGTTCGCCGCTTCAACTTAGGTGTTAAATTCTCATTGTAATTATAAAAAAAATATTCAGATGAAAAATAAGATAAAGACATTAATGTTGACGGGATGCGTCTCGCTGGCTCTCGGTACTTCGCTGAGTTCTTGTCAAGACTACTTGGACAAGGAGCCAGACTCAACAGTTTCTGCAGACGATGCCTTTGCCAATTTCCGTAATTTCCAAGGTTTCGTTGAGGAAATATACAACTGTATCCCTGATAAAGAGAAATGTAACTATTGTCCTTCATGGAACTGGGGTGATGATGAAATCTTCAATCCTGAGGCTGATAATAGAATGACCCATCAGGTTGATTTAGGTAACTTCCGTGCATGGGAATCTACTGGTAACTGGCTAAAGCGTGATGGTTCTTCTACTTCCACAAATAAGTTCGACCACGGTATTTGGAACCATGCGTGGTATTGCATCAGAAAATGTAACCTCGGTTTACAGAATATCGACAAGTTTGTGACTGGAAGTGCTGAAGAGAAAAAACTGATAGAGGGTCAGCTCTATTTCTTCCGTGCATGGTGGCATGAGGAAATGATGGAGTATTTTGGTGGTATGCCTTATGTGGATACTTTTCTCGGTGACAATGCCGAGCAGAGATTGCCACGCCTTTCTTATCAGGAATGCGCTGATAAAGCGGCAGCAGATTTCCGCAAGGCTGCCGATTTGTTGCCTATTAATTGGGATAAGACTTCTGCAGGTTTAGCCACACAAGGTAAGAATGAACTTCGCATCAATAAGATCATGGCTCTTGGTTATCTTGGTAAAACCTATCTTTGGGCTGCTAGTCCTTTGATGAAGAATGGTGCGCAGGCTGGTGCCAGCAAGAATGGCAAGACTTATGATTATGATCAGGAATATGCTAAGAAGGCAGCTGAGGCTTTTGGTGAACTGCTCTCTCTTGTGGAAACTGGTCAGACACAATATGCATTGGCAGAGTTTAAGTACTCAGACATCTACAATCATGAGAAATCTGCTGATGCCAATAGCTGTTTTTCTGATATATTCTATACCAAGAAGCAGAACTGGAAAATGCCAGGAACGGTTGAAGCTATCTTCCGTGGTCCATCTGCTGATTTTAATGGCTCTAACTGGAACACCTCTAAGGTCTTTGGCCCTAAGGTACAGAAAGTCGTTGCTCATGATAATGTCATTCACCAACCTACTGCCAACCTTGTAGAGGCTTATGGAATGGCTAACGGAGAACCAATCTATTTGGTTGAGAATGGTCAGTATGTACTCAATCCAAAGTCTGGTTTCGACCCTGAACATCCTTTCAAAAATCGTGATCCCCGTTTCTACCACGATATCGTCTTCGATGGTTTTAAGTATTTGAACGGAACACCTGGTCAGTATGCAGATTTACAGTATTGCCAATTATATACAGGTGGTAATATGCGCCCTGTAGCAAATGCAAGCCGTACGGGTTATTTCATTCAGAAGTTGGTGCCTCATACTTGTAATGAAGTGGATAAAGATTACGACTGGGGTTCAGCTTTACACTGCTATTTGCCATATATGCGTCTTGCAGACATATACTTGATGTATGCAGAGGCTTGTGCTGCATTCGGTGGTGCTACAGGCAAGTCTTCAAACTTTAGTAAGACCGCAGAAGATGCAATTAATACACTTCGCGACCGTTGTGGTGCTGGTCATGTTGCTCCAGAATTTGTTGCAGACAGCCATAAGTTCATGGACGAGGTCCGTCGTGAGCGTGAGGTAGAACTTTCTTTCGAAGGATTCCGTTTTTGTGACTTGCAGCGTTGGTTGCTTCTGACAGAGGCACCATATAATCAAAAATTCTCACAGGAGTTTGATCGTGTGGAAAGTGCAGACTTCTATAAGAAGCATGATGCTAAGGACGCTAAGGTTGCCAATTATCGTAGAAAGTTGATATTGACTCGTAATTTCGATGCCAAGCACTATTGGTTCCCATTGCCAATCAAGGAGACTCAGATCAGTTCAGAGTTTAAACAAAATCCAGGCTGGTAAGGTTTAAAATTATAAATTAGTAATACTAAATGAATAATGATAGTATGAATTCAAGATTCAAATCATATAATTATAAGCTTTTTGTAGCAAGTCTCGTGGCTTTGGCTCCTCTTGGTGCCAATGCCAAGACTGCACAGACAAGCGAATCCGACACAGCCAGTGCCGACAAGGAGATGGTTCAGGTGGCTTACCGAAAGGTAGCCAAGGATGACATCTTGGGCGGTGTGTCTGTAGTCGATGTAGAGAACTTGATGAAGAAGAACTACCATACTTATAGCCTCGACAATATGCAAGGTTATGTAGGTGGTTGGAATGGCAATTCTCTCTGGGGTATGGATGCCGACAACGCTGGTTATCTCGTCTTGGTAGATGGTGTGCCTCGTGAAGCTAACAACGTTCAACCAAGTGAGATTGCACAGATTTCTTTCCTCAAGGGTGCGCAGGCTGTGGTGCTCTATGGTAGCAAGGCTGCCAAGGGTGCTGTAGTCATAACCACCAAGCGTGGTCATAATGACGGCTTGAAGGTCGAGGTGCAGGCTAATGCTGGTTTGAATGTAGCAAAGTCTTATCCTGAGTATCTTAGCAGTGCAGAGTATATGACTCTCTATAACGAGGCTCGTCGTAATGATGAACTGTCTGAGCTTTATTCTGCTGAGGACATCTATAATCATGGAGCAGGTTTGAACCCTTATCGTTATCCTAATCTCGATTTCTATTCTTCTGATTATCTCAGAAAGATGAACAGCCGTTATGAGGCTACTGCAGAAATCAGCGGTGGTGGTAAGCGAGCTCACTTCTATAGCAATATCAACTATTATCGCCAGGGCGATTATTTCAAGTTTGGTGAGGCTAAGAATAATAATACCCAGCGCTTCAGCGTTCGTGGTAATGTGGATATAGACATTACTGATGATATTAAGGCTTGGGTCAACTCCAGTGCAACCTTCTATGATTCTCATTCTGCAAAGGGTAATTACTGGGATGCTGCTGCTACTTGGCGTCCTAATTTTCCACAGAATGCAGCTCCTCTTATCTCCACAGATATGATAGCCCCTAATGCTAAGGCTGCTTGGAACTTGATGAGCGTTGCGAAGTTGGTTGATGGCAAATACTTCCTTGCTGGTACTCAGGCAAACTCTTCCAATGTTTTTGCTGATATCTATTCTGCAGGAAGTAGTAAATTTACTAGTCGTCAATTCCAGTTTGATACGGGTGTCAATATCAACTTGCACAAGGTGTTGAAGGGCTTGTCTTTCGAGACTCATTTCGCAGTTGACTATGCTACCTCTTATAATACTTCTTTCGATAATAGCTATGCTGTTTATATCCCAACATGGGCTAACGTCGATGGCAAGGATATGATTGTCGCATTGAAGAAGGAAGGTGAGGATAAAAAGTCTGGCAACCAGAACATCAGTGGAAGTACAGATAACCAGACCATGTTTTTCTCTGGTCAGTTAAACTACAACAATACTTTCAACAAGGTTCACAATCTGTCTGCAATGTTGATAGCTTCTGGCTTCCAGCAGTCGAAGTCTGGACAGTATCATAAGAACTCTAGTGCCAATCTTGCATTCGATGCTTCTTACAATTATGCCCAGAAGTATTACGCAGATTTTGGATTAGCTGCTATCCACTCTGCCCAGTTGGCTCCAGGTCATCGTGAGGCTCTCTCACCATCACTTTCTTTGGGTTGGAGACTCAAGAATGAGTCTTTCTTGAAGAATTCCAAGGTGGTAGATGACATGATGATTAGTGTATCAGGTAGTATTATCAATGAGGATATTGATATAGCAAGTGGTGACAATCGCTACTATCTCTATCAGAGTATTTGGACTTCTGCTTACGGCTATGGATGGTATGATGGATCTAGCGATAAATACACCTATTCAAAAAGAGGTGAGAACAAAGACCTTGATTTTATCAAGCGCAAAGAGTTGTCTCTGAATTTCAAGACATCCTTGTGGCAGAAATTGGTGACATTGGATGCAAGTTTCTTCATCAATTCGATGGAGGGTTATCTCATCTCTTCGCCAACATTCTATCCGTCTCATTTGAATACTGGTTATCCAGTGGCTTCGTTTATGCCTGTACTTAATTACAACAATAATCGAAGAGTTGGATTTGATTTCGCAGCCAACTTCAATAAGAAGGTAGGTGATGTGGATCTCTCACTTGGTGTGACTGGTACTTACTATACAACCAAGGCTACCAAACGAGATGAGAACAACGTAGAGCAGTATCAGAACAGACAAGGAAAGGCACTTGATGGCATTTGGGGCTACAAGAGCGCAGGTCTCTTCCAAAGCGAGGAGGAAATCAAAAATTCTCCAGACCAAAGCTATTTTGGTGGAACAGTTAAACCTGGTGACATCAAGTATGTGGATGTAAATGGTGATAATAAAATTGACCAATACGACCAAGTCTTCTTGGGTAAGGGTGGTTGGTACGGAGCACCATTCACGCTTGGTGTCAATCTTACAGCTAAGTGGAAGAACTTTACCTTCTTCGCTCTTGGTACCGGTAACTTCGGTGCTTGGGGTGTCAAGAATAATTCTTATTGGTGGGTAAAGGGCGATAGCAAATATTCTGCTGTAGTTCGTAACCGATGGACTGAGGAAACCAAAGAGACTGCAACCTATCCTCGTTTGACATCTCTTGATGGTAACAACAATTTCCAGACATCAGACTTCTGGATGTACAAGACAGATGCATTCCGCTTGGCTAAGGTCCAGATAACTTACGACTTGCCTAGTACTTTGTTCCAAAAGACATGGCTTAAGGGGTTGTCGGCATACGTAAGCGGAGCTAACTTGCTTACCATTTCAGGAGAGCGCGAAGTCTTAGAGATGAACGTTGGGTCTGCGCCTCAGACACGCTATTATAATATAGGTGTGAAGGCAACATTCTAATCATTTTTAAATGTAGAAAGAAATGAAAGTAAAAAATATATTTATATTAGCAGCAATGTCGCTTACCTTGGCTTCTTGCTCAGATCTCTTCGAGCCTGCAGAGGAAAACAACCGTGGCTTGGATGAGATTTACAATGAGCCAACATACGCTCAGGGACTATTGGGATATGGTTATTCGATGCTTCCTTACAATACCAAGAGTGTTACTGATATTGCTACAGATGACGCTGTAACCAATAACTTGACAGATAACTTGCTCAAGATGGCTACAGGTTCTTGGACAGCTAATAGCGATCCTATGTCTAAATGGACAAATGGTCGTGCTAGTATCCAATATCTCAATATCTTCCTTCAGGAGGTAGATAAGGTAAACTGGGCAAAGGACGAGAATGCCCGTAAGATGTATTGTGATAGCCGTAAAGGTGAAGCTTATGCTTTGAGAGCTCTCAACTTGTATTATCTTTTGATGAATCATGGTGGATGGACAGCCGATGGCAAACTGCTTGGCGTTCCTAATTTGACAGAACCAGAGACTTCTACTGATGATTTCAACAAGCCACGTAATACATTCCAAGAGTGCTTGGATCAAATCTATAAAGATTTGGACGAGGCTGCCAAGCTTCTCCCTCTTGATTACAATGATTTGACTGATGATAACGCTGTTCCTGCCAAGTATAAGGAAATCGGAGTAAAGACCGCAGGAGACTACAACCGTGTGTTTGGTACCATTATGCGTGGTCGTATCAGCGGTCGTATCGCTGAGGCTATTCGCTCACAGGTATCTTTGCTTGCAGCTAGTCCTGCTTTCTCTGAAGGTACAAACGTGGATTATGCTAAGGCTGCTGACGATGCAGCTACCGTTCTTGATCGTATCAATGGTGTGAATGGTTTGTCTGCTACAGGTAATAATTGGTTTATGCAAACCAATGAAATCGATGCGCTTGGCTCAGGTGCTTGTCCTGCTGAAATTCTTTGGCGTGGCAGTCGTACCAATGGTAAAGATGACTGGGATCTTGGTCTGAACCAAGAGGCTGATAATTTCCCTCCGTCTCTTTACGGTAAGGGTAGAATCAACCCAACTCAGAATCTAGTCGATGCATTCCCTGCTGTAAATGGTTATCCTATCACCGATGCCCGTTCTGAGTATGATAAGTTGAATCCTTACAGTAATCGAGATCCTCGTCTTGACCTTTATATCATTCATGATGGTAGTACTTATAAGGGAAAGACCATTCATACAGACATTACGACGGCTAATAACAATGATGGTTTGAATAAGATTTCCAATTCTACTCGTACAGGCTATTACATGAAAAAGCTGTTGCGTGAGGATTGTAATCCTGACCCTAATTCACCGAATCCTAAGTATCATTATCCTGTGTATATTCGCTATACTGAGATATTCCTCGATTACGCTGAGGCTGCCAACGAGGCTTGGGGACCAAAGGGTAAGGGATCTCACAACTACTCAGCTTACGATGTAATCAAGGCAATCCGTGAGCGTGCCGGAGTTGGCGAGTTTGGCGAGGATCCATACTTGGATGAGTGCGCTGGTAGCAAAGAGAAAATGCGTGAGTTGATTCGCAACGAGCGTCGTTTGGAACTTTGTTTTGAAAATAAGCGCTTTAGTGACCTTCGCCGTTGGAAAGCTCCTCTAAATGAGGCTGCGCGTGGTGTAGAAATCACTTCAGAGGCTGGTGTCCCATCATACAAAGAAATGAAGGTTGAGGATCGCAGCTATAAAGATTACATGTATTACGGTCCTATACCACAGAGCGAAATGTTGAAGTGGAGCAACTTGCAGCAGAATAAGGGCTGGGAAGTAAAAAATAACGACTAATATTTAAAATGATGAAAACAATGAAGATAAGCAAATATTTGTCCATGGCTGCATTGGGAATCTTGGCTTTAGGCTTTAACTCTTGTGAGAATGGCAACCAAGAATTTCCTGATTATGAGGGCGGTACTACTGTATATTATCCTTATCAGTATATCGAACGTTCTGTAGTTTTAGGCAATGATGAGAATCGCGATAATACGGATGATAACAATCATGTATTGTATATCGTATCTAATATGGGTGGAGCATATAATGGAAAAGACATCACATTGAATGTAGATGTTGATAAATCATTGTGTGACAATCTGTATTTTGAGGATGGAGTCACTCCTGTAAAGCCAATGCCTGACAATTATTATACAATTCCTACCAAGACGGTTGCGTATAATGGGAAAATGCAGGGACGTCTTCAGGTTAAGTTGGAGGATGCTTTCTTTGCTGACCCTGATTGTGCAAAGAATACATATGTAATCCCAGTTCGCATCAAGGAAATGGTGGGAGCCGATCATATTCTTTCGGGTTCTCCTGCCGTTGCAGGTACAACTCCTGTTCGTACTGATGCTTCAGCTTGGTTAATTGCTCCTAAGGATTATATCCTTTATTGCGTTAAGTTTATGAATCCATGGGATGGCTATTATTTCCGTAGAGGAACTGACAAGATTACAGAGAATGGACAAACTCATGAGGTAAAGCGTGAAGGTGCAACTCTTGAAAAGGATGAAGTGAGTCACATTACAACCAAGAGTTTGAAGGAATGTAATTTCGAAGTCTCTGTAAATAAAGCTGACGGCTCTAAGGTCACTTGCAACTTGAAACTTACGTTCGATGATAATGGTAATTGTACCGTTACTTCTGATACAGAGGGCAAGACTGCTTCTGGTTCAGGAAAGTTTGTAGAAAAGGGAGCAAAGTTGGCTTGGGGTAACAAGGATCGTGACATCCTGACTCTCAATTACAAGGTTGATTTCGGTTCTGGCATTGTTTTGGAAACATCCGATCAGTTTGTTGCCGAGACTCGTGGTAACACCAATGGTGTTGTTACTTTCAGTCCTCAGTATATCAAGAAGTAATATTCTTGATAGATAAGTGTCATTCTAATAATTTGATTATTATGAAATTGAAAAATATTAATTTAGGTTTAGGCTTGATGGCTCTCTTGGCTTTGTCTTCTTGTGCTGATGACAAGTTCTCGGAGTACAGAACTGATATGACCAAGAATTTGAAGGAATATCAGTATCTGAATAACTACGAGCCTTTGAAGAAATACGTGGAAGATATGAAAGCTGCCGGCAAGTGCAATCCCAACTTTAAGTTGGGCATTGCGCTCGAAGCAGCCGAATTCAACAAGCAGGGACTTGTATATTGTCTTGCTGGTAGCAATTTCAACGAGACTGTAGCCGGCAACGCCATGAAGATGGCTTCTTGTGTTGCTGATGATGGTCGCATGAATTTTGATAATGTAAGTGAATATGTTAAGAATGCCACAGATGCAGGTCTTTCGGTTTATGGTCATACCTTGGCTTGGCATGCTCAGCAGCCTAACAAGTACCTCAAAAATCTTATCAAGGATAAGGAACTGCCACCTGATCCAAATGGTGGAAACAAGTACTTGCAGATTACTTGTGGCGAACCTGGTGCCCAAAAATGGGATAAACAGATTAGTTATACCTTGCCTAAGGCATTGGTTAAGGGACAAAGTTACGTGATGTCCGTTAAGGTAAAGGCTTCGGATGGTGGAACTTTTGCTGCTTGGCCTATTTGGGAAGCAAGTGATAATAAAAACCAATGGGGTGGTAGTAATGATGTTCAGTATATGGCTGATTATGACATCTCTAAGGATTATTCTACTTTGACTTGGGAGTTTACAGCCAATTTTCCTATTGATAAGCTTCAGTTTGTGTTCGGTAACGTAGGAGGAACCATTTCTTGCGATGACTTTAAGTTGACGAAAGCTGGTTCTGATGAGAATCTTATTGAAAATGGAGACTTTGCAAAAGAGTCGGCTCGTGGTTGGAAAACGACTGGCTGTACCATCAAGGTGGCTTCTGCAGCCGCAGCTAAAGAGGTAGAACTACTAGTTCATGAGCGAACCTATACTGATGGACCTTTCCCATTCTTTGCTATGGGATGCGAACCACCTGTTGTGAATGGTGCTATCCATTTTGTTCCAACAGGAGATTGGTCTCAGTTCTTTGTTATGAAAGGTGACGAAAATACGCTTTCTGAGGGTAATTATGTGGTTTATTTGGATATGACTTCTTCCAAGGATGCTAGTGGATTGCAGTTGGCTATGCAAAATGGTTGGGGAAATGATGCTGATAAAAAGGTAATCAAGAATGTCTCAACCAAGGAAGGACGCCATACTTATAAGTTCACGATGCCTAATTGTGCTGGTGGAAATTACGATATCATTCTGCAACCACAGACTGCAGATGCTACTTTGGATGTACATTCTGTTAAGGTTTTTCAGGTCAAGAATCTCAATTCTATTCCTCTTACTGATGAGGAAAAGAAGATAGCACTTACTCCTGCTTTGCAGAATTGGATTTACCGCATGATGGAAGCTACCGAGGGCAAGGTGAAGGCTTGGGATGTTGTAAACGAGGCCCTTTCTGGAGAAGATAAAGATGGTGATGGTTTCTACGATCTCTGGTCTGTCACACGTGGTACAGTTGATCCTGCTTCCGATGATGCCAAGAACAATTTCTACTGGCAGGATTACCTGGGTGACCTTGAATATGTTCGCACTGCTGTAGCTGCAGCTCGCAAGGGCTTTAAAGATGCTGGTGGAAATCCTGAGGAATTGAAGCTCTTCATCAATGATTACAACTTGGAAGCAGCCTGGGATACCGACCACAAGAAGCTCAAGAGTCTGATTCATTGGATTGAGGAGTGGCAGAAGGACGGCGTTACCAAGATTGATGGTATCGGCAGTCAGATGCACGTTTCATGCAGCATGGATCCTGTTGAGCAGAAGAAAAGAGAGAAAGCTTACTTGGACATGCTCCACCTGATGGTTGATTCACATAAGTTGGTTCGTATCTCTGAGTTGGATATGGGCTTGGATGATGAGAACGGCAACCAAGTAAAGACTACTGATATGACCGAGGAACAGCACAAGGCAATGCGTGCTTACTACGAGTTTATCGTCAAGAATTATCTTGAGATTGTTCCTAAGGGGCAGCAGTGGGGTATCTGCCAGTGGTGTGCTACTGACAGTCCTGCCAATAGTGGTTGGCGTGCTGGTTTGCCAGTAGGCCTCTGGGATTTGGATTATTATCGCAAGCACACCTATGGTGGCTTTGCAGCAGGTCTTGGTGCTCCAGAATATTGGAAGGAAGCCAAGTAATTACTCTAAAAGACATTAGTTTTAGGTTTATCATACAAAGATTAACCGAAAAAAGATGTTAGTCGTTAAGGTTGGCTGTGTTGTGATGACACGGTCAACCTTTTTGCGTTTTTTTAATGATGAAAATATTCTCTTTCTCCTATGTGTCATTCTTGAAAGAGATTGTCTAGTGTGACTTCGCTGTTTACTATACTTGAATGGATGCCATTGGCAACACCAAATGTAAGCCTCGCTAGCCACGCCACCAATATTCAATGCCTTGCGTATTTGGCTGATATGGAACAAACAGAGTAATTTCCTTAAAATGGCACGAAAACGCACTTTTTCTCACTTTTTTTTCGAGAAAAAGTGCGTTTTCGTGCCAAAATCTTTAATTTGGCTTCCCAGAGAAGGACGTGATGTATTAGGCTCATCTGTATATTTTTCCTCTGTTTTGACTAAACATTTGGGGAATCTGGAATATTTTGGGTAAAAACATTTGGGGAATTTGGAATATTTTGGGCAAAAACATTTGGGGAATTTGGAATATTTGTTTATTTGACTTTTCCTGATTTCCTCTTCAAATAGGTTTGATGGTGTATCATTTTCGTTATAATGTTGGCTATCAAACCTATTTGGTACTTCTCACAAAGTATTTGTTATACCACGCAAAGTCTTTTTCAGCCTTTTCTGTTACTTTTGCAAGTGGAAATGAGAAACATTTCTCGTTCCACGAATGAACAATTATTATCAATAAACTTAAAATCAAAAGCTTATGAAAAAGTTATTTACTTTGATTGCTGCTGCCTTGATGGCAGTTGGTGCTAACGCTCAGACAGCGCAGAACTTATTTTTTGGTGGTGCGGGTACAAATGCGACTATCAAAACTCATGATGGTTCTAGCCTCCCTGAACTTTTCACATGTACCGATAAGTATGGTGCCATTAATTTGCTCGGCGGAAAAACTTCTATTTCTGGGGATGAATACAAGGGACTGAAGGTTGTCTTTTCCGATTTAAAGGCTGTTGGTGAAGAAGGTGTGAATATCAAAGTTGGTGTGAAAGCGTCTGATTATACTACCTCATACAATTGTGACCCCGTGCAGTATGCAGGTCTTTCAGGTGATGGTGAGATGGAAGTTACATTTGATGCAGCTTTTAAGGGAAAGAATATAGATTTACTTGATCTTCAGGGATTAGCCCCAGGAGTTGAGGTTAGTCTGAAGAAGGTTTATCTTATCAAGAACGATGACTCTCAAGAAGAAGTGCCCTTTGCTATTGCTTGGGGATGGAATAAGTCTGTCGTAGGTAAGGCTGCTTATGCTGATCCTACTATCGTATTTCCTAGTCTGTGGAGTATGATTACTGTTTCTACAGATGAAGACGGAACTTTGGCTACTTTTGACGTTAATTCTGATTCAAAACAGGAGTATATTGTAGAGTTTGAAGAACCTACAACTGCTGGTCTTAATCTTGGTTGTAATACTGATGTAAAGGATGAAACTGTTACATGGGACGCTAAGATAGCTCTTTATTCCGCAATAGAGCCTGGATCCAGCAAAGCTTCTTTCGAGATTTCTAAGGAAAAAGTCTTGGCTGAAACAGATAAGGCAAACAAAGTTATCAGTGTATTCCTACAGAATACAGACTCTAAAGCCCAAACCGTAAAAATCAAAAGTATCAAGCGTGTAACTACTACAGCTACCGGTATTTCTAAGGTAGAGAATCTGAAGGTTGCTAAGGATGGCAAGTGCTTCAACCTCGCTGGTCAGCAGGTTGGTAAGGGTTACAAGGGCATTGTGATCAAGAATGGTAAAAAGATGGTTATCAAGTAATAGATGAGACGTTTTACAATGCTCGCATCGTACTATATATAATAATGTGAACGATGATGTAGAATCTATATAATATAAATATTAAACAAATGGTATAAAAAATCCCAGGATCGCTCTTCCAAGCAGTTCTGGGATTTATTATGGTGATATTTGTCATCAATATCTCCGCTATTATATTTTTTATGTATTGCTCAGATTCTTAATGATTTCCAAAGGTAGCTGGGTAGCTTTGGAAACCTGTTCGGCAGAAAGTCCCATTGCCAGCAATCGTTGTGCTGTTTCTGTGTTGGCCTCATGCTTGCCTTCAGCTCTGCCTTTCTCCATACCTTTCTCCATACCTTTCTCCATGCCTTTCTCCATGCCTTCTTCCATTCCTTTCTGATATCTGTCATCCAGAAGGGTTCTTTCAACACTTACCGAATCCCAGAATTTATCATAGGCACGGAGCTCGGCATCTGTAAAGCCGGAAACTTCAAGATCTTCTACGGCTTTTCCAATCTCTGGATCATTGAGCAGGTCAGCAGGAATATCCTTCGTATTGGAATTGATTTCTGTGAGGAAACGGAGCCACAATACCATCATGCGCTTGTCGGCAATGGAATGAGGAGTGAACTTAGGGAGTTCAATGA